>Ga0114967_10004301_pt1 | contig 11497 bp, 13 predicted proteins | sample M_130628_MF_Meta_FD_92639 | JGI IMG/M metagenome (GOLD analysis project Ga0114967, IMG submission 92639) | Freshwater microbial communities from Lake Montjoie, Canada to study carbon cycling - M_130628_MF_MetaG | ecosystem: Environmental > Aquatic > Freshwater > Lake | place: Lake Montjoie... | reverse complement strand
TTTTCAATACCCGCTTTATCATGATGAAAAGACTTCTTGGTTGGCGATCCTGGACTTAAACTAACCGATTTCTACGCATCACTCAACACCTTCTTTAGATTTCAGTAGAACAGAGGCTACGCACTAAGCAATCAAAGTTTTTTAGTTTTTAACTAAGATAAAAGGTTGTAGCCATAGTCTCGAATGTATGTATAATGGTGAAAAGTAAATTTTCAAAAAAAGGGGTCATCAAATGAAAAAGCTATCAACATTAGCGCTTATTGCGTTTGGATTTTCTGTTGTTGGGGCTTTGAATTGGGGATTGGTTGGGTTCTTGGATTTCAACTTAGTAGCTTATCTTTTTAAAGGCCATCAAACCCTTGAAAGAATCGTTTATGTACTTGTAGGAATATCTGGTTGTTATGCAGGGTACAATCTCTTTTTTGGTTGTTCTGCTTGGTGTGAAGGTTCTTAAGGACTTTCTTTGAAAAAGAGGAGCCATCCCAAAAGAATAGCTCCTCTTTTCTTATAAAAATTTTCTTCATCAAAGACTTTTTTATACCATCATCTCAAGTTCTCTAGGGAAGACTATGGCTCGTTTTCTAATCATCGCGGCTTCCAGTGCTATAGGACAAAGTGTTGTAGAACAGCTTTTAAGCATGGGGCATACCGTGCTTACGACAGCCCAGAACGATTCTAAAATCAAGCCAGATTATTATCTAGACGCTTCTGATTTTGAAGCTGTGGATAGAGTTTTTTTAAAAGCAGGTGAACTAGACGGCGTTGTAAACTGCAGTGGTTCTTTGCTTCTAAAGTCAGCCCACACCACCACTGAGGCCGAATACCATTCGGTCATTCAATCTTCCTTAACCACGGCTTTTGCAACCGTTCGATCTGCAGGAAAGCACATGAAAAAGGGTGGGTCCCTGGTACTCATAGCCTCTGCCGCAGCTAGGATAGGACTACCCCATCATGAAGCGATTGCTGCAGCTAAGGCAGGTATCATAGGTCTTATGTTATCAGGTGCTGCAACTTATGCGGGTATGAATTTAAGATTCAACGTAGTGGCTCCAGGGCTCATCGAAAGCTCTTTAACGGCGTCTATAACCACTCATTCTTTATTACGAAAAGCTTCTGAATCGATGCATGCTTTGGGCCGATTAGGAAAGCCTACCGATGTGGCGAATGCCATTGTTTTTCTCTTAGATCCTAAAAATAGCTGGATTACTGGACAAGTGCTTGGTGTGGATGGTGGTTTGGGTAGTATCCTTTCCAAGCCTAAAAAACCATAAATGTTAAAGAGATTTCATCATGACTAAGCTTAGGCTCATTCTAAACGATCAGCTATCTTCCAGTATTGCTACGCTTAAAAATGTGGATAAAGCCTCCGATATTTTGATGTTCTGTGAGCTGATGATCGATACAACCTTTGTGAAACATCATCAAAAAAAGCTGGCTTTTTTATGGTCAGCGATGCGACATTTTGCAAAAGACTTAGCGCTTCAAGGTTTTAAAATACATTATCTCTATTTAGAGGATCCCAAGAACTCAGGTAGCCTCGAACAGGAAATTTTAAGAGCCTTAGCTGAGCTTCAGCCCGATCACTTGATTGTTACTGAACCCAGTCAATGGTCTTTGATAGCTTTTTTTAGAGGTTTAGAGAAAAATATAGCAATCCCATTGCTGATGTTACAGGATGAAAGATTTCTGGCAAGTCATGAGGATTTTAGAACCTGGGCACAGGGTAAAAAGCAGCTTCGCATGGAATTTTTCTATCGCATCATGCGCAAGAAGCATAATCTCTTGATGGAAGAGGATAATCAACCTGCTGGTGGTCGTTGGAATTATGATCAAGAGAATCGTAAGCCGCCTAAAAAAGGTATGACATTTGTACGAAGGATAAGTCATCCAAAATCCGATCTCACTCAAACTGTCTTAAAGTTGGTGGCCCAAAGATTTTCAGATCATTTTGGGACCTTAGAGCCTTTTTATTATGCCGTTACTCGTTCAGAAGCGCTGCTAGAGCTAGCGCATTTTATGGAAAAGATTTTACCTTATTTTGGGGATTATCAGGATGCGATGGTAGCGGGAGAGCCCTATTTAAATCATTCACTTCTTTCTTCCTATTTAAATGTGGGACTTTTAGAGCCTCTTGAGATTTGTCGAATGGCTGAGAGTGCCTATCGTGCTGGTCAAGCGCCCTTGAATGCCGTGGAGGGCTTCATACGACAAATTTTAGGATGGAGAGAATATGTACGAGGGATTTACCATTGGTCTATGCCAGACTATGCCGAACTGAATTATTTCGAGGCTAAAAGACCCTTGCCAGCATTCTATTGGAGCGGGCATACGAAGATGTTTTGTATGGCTGAGGCTATAGAGCATACCCGTGAACATGCCTATTCTCACCATATTCAACGGCTTATGCTGACAGGTAATTTTGCACTATTGGCAGGATTGGATGTGAAAGAGGTTCAAGCTTGGTATTTGGCTGTATATTCAGATGCTCATGAATGGGTGGAAATGCCGAACACCTTAGGGATGGCTTTGTTTGGAGATGGCGGACTGATGGCCAGCAAACCCTATGCTGCCAGTGGTGCTTATATTAATCGCATGAGTCATTTTTGTGAACAGTGTTATTATGATCCTAAGATATCGGTGGGTGAAAAGGCCTGTCCTTTCAATGCATTATACTGGGATTTTATAGGGCGCAATCAGAAAAAACTCAAAACAAATTTTCGTGTTGCTTACATGCTTTCCACCTGGAATCGTTTTAGTGATGAAAAACAAAAAGCCCTTCAAAACCAAGCTCAAAAAACAATCAAAAGCATGGAAGAAGGTTGTTTGTAAAAAACACTAAAAGTTAGAAAACACTGGAAAGGTAAAATCTATGAGTCTTTTTGAATCCTTGCTTATCATTTTTTTAATTGTATTAATGGGTTTTTTATGCGAGCGGATAAAATTATTTGATGATCCTAAGATAGAAGGCTTTGAGATTTTTTTATTTAAGATATCGATGCCCTGTTATTTATTTGGAGCCGCTTTAAATTATGATTTTTCTGTGTTATTAAACGTCCCGTACATTCTTAGCTATTTGACCACTTTTTTGCTGATATGCACCATCGTTTTTGTCTATTATTGGGGTAACACCCTATCAGAGAAGTGCATCAGGACTTTGTCCGCAAGTTATGTAAGCTCTTCTATTTATACACTGCCTGTGATTAGCTTTTTATTTGGAGATCCCAAAGCGCCCATACTAGGCAGCCTCTTGCAAGTGATTATCATTCAACCTTTTTTCATTATCATGCTTAGTTTCACTAAACATAAGGAAAAAACGATACTTCGTCGATTACTGACGCCTTTGGGTACGCCTTTGATTTTTATGCCCATCCTTGGGATGTTGTGCAACCATCTTCATTATAGACCTTTGGCTGTGATAATGAGCATCCTAGAAAACCTCGGGATGGGGGTCTCAAGTATGGCTTTATTTGTGTTTGGTTTAAATTTGGGTGCTACAAGACTGAATAAGAGTCTCAAAGACAAAAAGGTATGGTTCTTGGTTTTTATGAAAAATATCATGCATCCCATGGCGGCATTTTTTATAGGGTATAAACTATTCCATCTAAGGGGTTACTGGTTGAGTTCCTTAGTGATTGCGACTTCAGCGCCGACCGCATTGATGGTTTATTTCATAGCAAAACAATTTTCAACCGATCAGCATTTATCTAAAATGGTTTTGGCTCTCAGCTCTTTTCTTTCTATCACGCTTCTTTTTTTTATCGCGTATTTTATCCCAAAATTTTAAGCGTTTAAGGCGCTGACTTTTAGCTCACACTCAGACCTAAAAAATTTCCTGAGTTATGCCTTGATCTTTCTGGGTGCTTATCCCAGAATACAGAGCAGAGCTTGTGGCTTAGGTGGTTTGTTGGACGCTTACCATACATAATAGTTGCAAGAGTCCTATGATTTTTAATATAAAACTTGAATCAGTTGGTACCCTTTGCCTATCCTTGGGCCTGGGATAAATATTTAAGTGCCCTTAATAATAATTGGACGCCTAGGGGTGCGCAATCCCTTCCCTTGGATGAGTGAGATGATCGATTTGAAAAAAGAGAAGAATTTTTTTGAAACCCGTGTCATCGAATATCAGGCAGGTGGTGCCCTGAGTTGGGATGAAGAGGAAAAAAGCTGATTTTGGAGTATTAAGTGTTGACCCTACAGAGTAGATGAATATCAATGCCACAATATGTATTTTTGGTTTTGGATACACGGCGCAATTTTTTGCAGAAAAATTATCAGAGCTGCATTTTTCTATCACGGGCACTTCTCGTAATCTTAAGAAAAGGCAGTATTATCGTGGGCTAGGTTACCAAATAGTCGACTTTAATGACATTGAAATTGATCGTGTTTTATCTAAGGCTAGGTATTTATTAATTTTAATTCCGCCCGATCCTATTCTGGGAGATCCAGTGCTCAGGTGTTTTTTACCATGCATAGAAAAATATTGTAAACAACTGGCATGGGTTGGATATGTATCATCAACCGCTGTATATGGTCATCGCGATGGTGGGTGGGTTGATGAAAATACAAAACCAGAAAATCTTGGAGCTCGCGCTGGATTAAGACTTAAAGCTGAAATAGAGTGGTTAAACCTCGCGAATCAATTTCAGTTGCCCATTCATATTTTTCGATTGGCAGGCATTTATGGTCCCTATAGAAATGTTCTGAGCGATATCGTCAAAGGTAAGACGGGATCTATTTATAAAGAGCAGCAATTTTTTTCTAGAATTCATGTGAAAGATATTGCTAAGGTTCTCGTTGCTTCGATACAAAAACCAAATCCAGGTTCTATTTATAATATTGCTGATGATTCGCCGGCATCATCCCACGAACTTGATCAATACGCAACATTTTTACCGAATAGACCCGTTTTACCTTTAATACCTTTTGAAAAAGCCGTTTTATCAGATATGGCCATGGAATTTTATAGTAATAATCGTCGTGTCAGTAATGCGAAGATTAAAGAAGAGTTTGACATCGAGTTGGATTATCCGAGTTACCGAGAAGGTTTAATGCAATTATATAAGGATGGTGATTATTGATGTTTAAGAAATACTTAGGTGCATTTTTATGGATTTTTGTTTTTCAGTTGATCGCATATTTTATTGGTCAAATAACCAAATGCAATATCGGAACATGGTATGAAACCCTCAATAAGTCGGCATTCAATCCTGCACCAATTGTCTTTAGTATTGTATGGGGAATTTTGTATGTGCAACTTTCTTTAGTTGGGTGGTCTTTATGGTTAAAACGATCCGAACCGAGAGGGAAAGTGGTTTTGTCGATCTATGGTTTACAAATGTTCATGAATTGGGCATGGACACCCCTCTTTTTTTTATTTCATCTTATAGCAATTGGATTTTACTGGATCATACTCATGGTAATTATAACACTTTTTACTATTTCTATAAGCTGGAAGCATGATAAATTCGCATCGATTCTATTGCTGCCTTATTGGTTTTGGTTATTATTTGCTGGATATTTAAATGGGGTTATTTGGCTTAAAAATTAATATTGATTTAAAAATATGCCCCTTAGAATCAAGAAACATAGAAAGTTTAGCAATTTAGAACTCTGTCAAAAGCCGAGCCTCAAAGATATATACCCCCAGAATTCCCGAAGCATGCGAAGCCGTATGCAGAGGGAACGTACGTGGCGGCGAAAGCCATTATGGGAGGTTGTACGGTAGGCATTCGCTGGGTTATACCGGGAAAAGAAGCTAATCAACTTAAATTATTTAAGGCATTGATTTTAAAGGATTTTTTGGGTGCCCCGGGGCGGATTCGAACCGCCGACCTGTCCCTTAGGAGGGGACCGCGCTATCCACTGTGCCACCGGAGCGAAGATTCTAGTGTAGCCACTCGTAAATAGCGACCGCTATCAGACTCACACTTCCAAGTAACAGCATGAGTTGTAACATGCTAAGCCCAAAGGTATGGTAGCGCTTTAGGTTTAAGGATTCTTTGAGTTTGGCATTAAAGCGAGGATTGGTCATATAAAGGCTCCTTTGGTGAAAGTCAGTATCTAGTCCCCAGAAAACAGTTCTATAATACTACCATATACACTTAGAAAAAAGGCTTGAAAGATGTCAAACATAGCAATTGTCTACCATAGTGGTTATGGTCACACCCGAAAAGTGGCCGAGGCTATTTATGAGACGCTGCAATCCATCTCGAAAATCCATGCAGACTTATTAGCCATTGATGCAGAGGGTAACCTTTCAGAAGCGGGTTGGCATACGCTTTCACAAGCCGACAGTATTATTTTTGGTTCTCCAACTTATATGGGTTCTGTATCCTGGCAATTTAAAAAATTTGCTGATGCGAGTTCTAAAGTGTGGGGTGCTCAGGGCTGGAAAGATAAATTTGCGGCGGGTTTTACTAATTCAGCCAGTATGAATGGCGATAAACTATCCACCTTGCATTACATGGTGACACTGGCCATGCAACAATCCATGCTTTGGATCAGTCTGGGTATTATGCCTTCCAATACCAAGACGGCAGATAGAAATGATCTCAATTATTTGGGGGCCTATGTGGGGTTGATGGCCCAATCGCCTTCGGATGCTAGCCCAGAAGAAGGCCCGCTAGCGGGTGATCTAGAAACAGCCAGTATATTTGCAAGACGGATAGCAAATCTGACACTACAGTACAAGCCCTCTAGATAGGACAGTGGCTTAAACCCCAGGTTTTCTTTTTGAATCTGACTATAAATATTGAGCTTGCAGTCAATAAGTTTTTCGAAGATTTATGGTTTGGTGAAGATCTAGAGGCTATTGATAAATTTTTTTCTCCCAATGTTATTATTAACGGTGTGGTTAAAAAAACAATTGGAAAAAAAGAAAAGATTGAAATTGCTAAAAATTAGTTTCAGGCATTCCCTGTTAGAAATGCAAAGCTAGAAAAAATTGCTCGAAAAGATAATATTGTGAGTGTTCATTGAAGCAGTATTGCAACGCATCAAGGATCCTTTTAATAATAATCTAATAGGCGTTATACAAACAATCAGCAATAAAAATTTAACAAGGCGAGAGCATGCCAAAGACGATTTTTTATGTTTGTTTGGTTGATTAATTTCGAAAAGTCTGCTAGAGTGCTGATCTGGTTATCGTAAATGTAGAGTTATTCTGCGTTCCTAACGTTGAATCTTTTTCTTAGTCCAAATAAACAAGGCTTTTCTTGTTTTTCAATCACAGCAGACAAGGAAGCCGCGCCGATGAGACGCAGGCGAGTCTGCAAGCCCGAAGCCGTGGCGCGGCAGCGCTAAAACATACTAATGCCGCTTCCGAAGGCGCCAAGGCGATAGGGATATCCCGTAGCGCCTACTGAGGGTAGGCATTCGCTTTGTAGTGGAGTAATAAAAAAATGATAGAATATCTTGAAATAATAGGGTTAATTGCTGGGATATGTTCGACTTTTTCCACATTGCCACAAATTATTAAAATTTGGAACAGACGATCTGCTAAAGATGTTTCGCTTTCTATTTCTATGTTTATTCTGTCATGGATAGGCACCATTTTGTGGGGCATCTACGGGTTATTGGCGCATTCCTTATCATTAGTCATTGCGAATATTATCTCTTTTTTGCTTGTTTCATCGATTATCGTAATGAAAATAAAATTCAAAGCTGACGACATTCGATGAGAAAAATCACGAAAAAACATGTGAGCATTATAGAATGCAAGCATAAATTCTCAAAGAAAAATGTGTGAAGATGTTTTTTGAGTTTTTAGGCTGAGATATTTACAACAACTTCTTTTTTCAACAAGTAGTGCGATTGCTAAGAACTCGTTCAGTGAACGATAAACGTTCCAAGCACATAATAAATGAGCTCATGGATCAACAGGCCAAAACCGGGCGTATAGGCGGGACTAAAGTTCTTAAACTATCTGGTGGAGCTGAGGCGGATAAAGGGTGGGAAAGAAAGAAGGGTAAACTGCAAAGGGACAGCATGCTATGCCTTTGCAGTTTACCCTTCTTAAAAAGACCTGCGCGTTAGAGTTTGAAACCCCTTGACTGAAGGGCTGATGTTTTAAAACCATGCGCCGCACCCAGGGCAGAACTGCCTAAGCTAAAGAGCATGATCAATAAATTAGCCCAGGCTAGCTTACTCATCAAAGCAGAGATATTTTTAGCTTCTTCACTAATTTCTTCAGAAGCTTTTACTTGGGCTTCTTCATACGCTGCTTTCCATTCTTTCACTTTTTCGCCAATTTCTATGGGCGTTTTTCCGGTAGCCTCAGCTAAGACTTCGACCAAGTCTTTCTTAACCGACTCAGCATCAATCTCTGAAGGAGCATTGAGGTAATTTTTAATCAGCTTTTGCAGCTTATTTTCTAAACTGTGTCGTGCAGTCTGCGTGGCTGTATTTTCCTCAAGATCAGGCAATAATTGATTTGCTTTTTCGTTAATGGTTTTAATAATAGGCCTCAAATCAGGTAAGCTTTGTTTTAATTTTTGAGTTGCCTCTGGAGAGAGCGCAGCTATTTTTTCAGCCGCTTGAGGAACCCACGAGCTACCGGCTTGAACGGTTTTGGTAGAAAGAACCACTGCTTGTTTGAAAGCGCTTAAAGAAGAGCTCATCAACGAGCCTGCGGTGGTAGTAGCTAAAATTAAAAGTAAAAGGCTGGTTATCATACAAGTAATAAGACCCTGACATACGCTTTGGAAGAGGGTGCCTGGCGGAAGAAAGCGGGTAGTAAACCAACCACTAATATACATGTTAATGCTGGAACTCAAAAGAAGCCAGACTAAAAATTTAGAACCTAAGGAAAATCCCCCAGGACCAAACACTGAAAATAAAGAAAGCCCTAGGGCTGCACCTAATAAATTAAAAAAATAGGCTCCAAAAAGAGCCACTATAACTCCTGTCACAATATTTGTGCGTGACAAAATTGCTGCGTTTACATTGAGTGAGTCATCACGAGTTGAATTATACATACTATTTCTCCTTTAGTTTTTTTTCATCTTACACCCTTTCTTTGAAAATTGTACAGCCTATATTTTTATTTGGATACTTAAAGTTCAAAATCTAAAAATAAACCGTGCAATTTTTAAGGCTATAAGCCACATTTCTTTTAACCGCAAGAAAGGGAAACGCTTAACAATAACAAATCACCAAGCAATCATTTTTTAAAAAAAGCCTGTTATTTCAATGAAAGCTCTTCCTGTTGCTCATTTGCGTCGGCTTTACCTCATCATAATTTTTCCTCTTCTCAGCCAATCCAAACGTTGCAGATTTTTCCTAAAAAACGCTAGATTTTTTAGGCGCATTAATCTACCAAAGAGTTTTCTAAGACCTCTTTTTTCCTTAACATATTGCAAATGTCGTTTCTTTTTTTGGTTAAATTGTTTATTTTTTTTTCAAACATTTTATCCATTTTATGAATCCTTTTGCTTGAAGTTAATAATCATTGAACCCTCTAAATGCTTCCAGCGCCCCTTTTGAAGCTAGGCCGTTTATGGTTTTTAGGTTGGTTTTTATTGATCAATAAACCAACTAATTTTTTAACAATATTTACCTGCTTTTCAGACTGACGCTACAAGTAATAGCGAGAATTCCGGCCGCCTGGGGTGTGCAATAACAGTTCATCTGTTTTTTTAGGAAGCTTCTCACCATAGGGCATTAAGTTAATTAAAACTCGTTTGAACTTATCTGTGACGCTTGAAAAAGCGAAAGCAATCTTTTTTTTAATGAAAATCTATTGGAAAAATTTAAAAATTCGATAAAATCACCCCTTTTTAGACACGAGATGCCTCGTCTTTTAACTAAAAGTCTAATTTATATTTTTTATACTACGCCCATGATGAGGGGCTTGTCTAGTGTCTTTAATGAATCTAAAATTTTTTTAAAAAAATAACTCTAATTTTAATTTTATGGGCACACTAAGTTTCTTCTTGCTGCAATAAGAAAACTAAATAAAAATAAAAAATGTCTTGGATCCGAGTATTGATGCTGCATAGCTGTTTAAATCCATTTTCTTAAGCACACAACAGCGCCGCTTCTACAGAAAACTGAGAAATGCTCATTTTTGTTATAAAAAATAAAATACAGATCTGAATATACACCGATTAGTAGCAGGCGTGTCAAGTGGTAGTCGGTATGTCAAGAACAAGAATAAGAGACATGGCCTTTTTTAAATTGAAAATAATTTTCTGTTGACATTTTATTTTTTTGGGGCGTACCATAAAAACATCAGAAGTTGCACAACGATGGAGGTTATAAAAATGGCACGTCGAAATTTATCTCGATTATTTTTTACGCTCGTCACGGTGATGAGCCCTTACAACGTTTCTTATGCAATTGAGGAGAATGTTATGAACGATACAGCTATTACCACAGCCGTAAAGGCAAAAATGGTCACCGATACTGTTGTTTCGGCTTCGGATGTTAAGGTTGAAACCAAAAGTGGCGTCGTGTTTCTGACAGGTAATGTTAACAGTCAAGCAGCAGCACAGGCAGCGATTGACAGTGCTTTTTCTACCCCCGATGTCAGCGATGTCGATACTTCGGGCTTGCTTATTGAGGGCAGCAGTCAGCCTTTTACGGATGCCATTATTACAGGCAAAATAAAAGCGCAGTTTGCTAAAGAAAAAGTGTTTGGGGACAAGCCCATCAACGTGTTAGGCATCCATGTGGAAACCAATGACGGTGTCGTGGCGCTCACTGGCGAGGTTGACAGTGCTGCACAAACCGAAAATGCCAAACGTTTCGCAGAAAACGTGAAAGGTGTTCGGGCGGTGCGATCGAACCTGGCCGTCAAAGTTCAGTAAAAAAGGCCTTCCTGTAAGGAGAGGCGGGCTGAAAGCTTTGCATTTCCTTACAGGGCAAGGTTTATTGCGGTAAAGATATTATTCTTATAAGGAGTTAAAGAGAATGAATCATAAAAAGAGAAAGGTTCTTTATTTAGTAGGTGGTTTTGTGTGTGTGGCCTGCTTAGTGGGGTGTCTTCGCAGAGAATCGACGGTGTCCCGGGAAGTATCTGAAATCGGAAAAGATTGGTCTCAGACTCAACTTACGCAAGAATATACGGGTCCTAGAGGTCAAAAAATTAGAGATAAGCAAGTAGTGAAAGAAAAAATACAATGTATCTCTAAAAAAACAGGGGGACCGCTCAGTGTTAATTGCGAAGAAGAATGTTTTAAGCGAGGGGGTAAGGTGGTGGATGAAATCATCACTGAAGAAAGTACATCTGTCAGAAAATAAATCATTGAGTGGGAGGGCTTTTTTTGTCTAGCCTCTTACACATCTATGCAACATAGGCATTAAAAGATGCGAGTGATGGTATGGGCAGCGCAAAAGGCTTGCTTCAAGCCGCGTTCAGGAGAGACTTACGAGAGATCCTCCTTGATGCTGCTTGAAACAAGCCTTTTGCGCTGCCCATACCATCACTCGCATCTTTTAATGCCTATGTTGCATAGATGTGTAAGAGGCTAGACAAAAAAAGCCCTCCCACTCA
>Ga0114967_10004299_pt1 | contig 11497 bp, 11 predicted proteins | sample M_130628_MF_Meta_FD_92639 | JGI IMG/M metagenome (GOLD analysis project Ga0114967, IMG submission 92639) | Freshwater microbial communities from Lake Montjoie, Canada to study carbon cycling - M_130628_MF_MetaG | ecosystem: Environmental > Aquatic > Freshwater > Lake | place: Lake Montjoie... | reverse complement strand
GTGGCCGGTATTGAGCAGGGCGAATCGGCACCGGCAGTTAGTCAAAGCCAACGAGAACTCGAGGTCTACTACTCCGGTTCTCCGTTGATTGATTCAATCACCGGGGAGGTCATCGAATATAGCGATTCAAGACAGCGAGCGATCTCAAATGATGTCAACCAAATCACAGTGAAATCGTCCTTACCCCCGCTTTCCTCCTCAACTTCGACCATGACTCCAAGCAGTTCTAAAAATCTTGCACCGCTAACGGTCGGGACAGTCTGCCGGGGGACATGGTTTCGTCCCCGAGGATTCAACTTGTACCCAGGGTTCAGCGCCGATACCAAGAAAATCTATTTCGACCCGACGGGGAATTGGCGAGATGGATACGAGCTTCGTCGCGTTTTGGGTATGGAGTGCTTCGGCGACTTCGCGAACTGGAATGTGCCGTCTTCTAACGTTTTCAAGGGCAGTAGTTCGCTAACTGAGTTTGGTAGCCAATTACTTATGACGAATGGTCAGGTCTACGAGGGCTGCTATTGGATTTCACCGAACAACTCTTATAACTGCGATTTCAAGATTGACGGTGCTCCAAGCAAACTGACGCCATCCGTAAGCAGCGAATACTGGTGGATGGTGCTGAAAAACTGGAGCTACTACCAAGCACAATTTTTAATTGATTGCGGCGGAAATTTGATTGGCGGATGGAACCAGACTTCGACACTCGCTGATATCACCAATAGTTGTATCGAATACGGCCCTTTCAACCCATGATGAGCGCCGCTAAGCCACCTTCGCCGATCCTCGGGAGTGAGTGCTTCGTACGTGTCTTCCGCGAGTATTTTGATTTTGGGTACGTTGATCTTGGTTCGCGACTTGCCGAAGATCTCGCAATGGATTCAATCATGATGGTCGAACTGTTGCTGTTCCTCGAAGAGTTGGCAGAAAGGCCTTTGCCTGACCAACTGCTCGCAGAAATCAAAGTCGTTAGCGACATCTTCCACTATTACCAACTCTTTTCATCTCAAAATCATCCAGAAGCGTGACAACAGAGATCCCCTCAAGGCGACCATTGTGAATCCGAGCGAATACCCCCTCGTTGGACGCTATGTCTATTTGCGACCAATTGAGAACCGTGATTACGAGGTCATACAACGGTCCGAACTCGCAGGAACCACGGCCTTGCTTTACCGCCACTATGGCACCACACCGTCACCCGATCACTTTGTCTCCTCGCTTTGGAGCGGAGTCCTCGCTCAATACATGATTTGTTCGATTCACTCGAACGCCCCACTCGGAATGGCCACCTGCTATGGCGCCGACATGAAAAATGGGTTTGCTTATCTAGCTGCTCTGATATTTGCTCCTTACAGGCGTCAAGCCTTCGTGCACGAAGGCATCGAGCTGTTCATTTCCTATCTATGGAGGGCTTTTCCATTTCGAAAGCTTTACGCGGAAACAATTGAGCCAAATTTCTCAAAATTCTCGTCCGTAACAGACATCGGCTGGACCGTCGAAGGCCGACTCTCGGATCACCAGTTTGTCAACGGACAGTACGTAGACAAGGTGATCCTCAGCCTCACCAGAGAACATTGGTCTGAACGGCTCACCGCATCGAGCCCACGATCTGGACTACTAGAACGCGTCAGAACTCTTGAAAATGGATCCTCGATCTTGGAAAATCGGAACACGACGTGATCAAGCGTTTGATAGTTGCATTTTCGTTCATTTGGCTAGCGGCGATTTTGATCTGGATCGCATTGACGCTCGTCACTTCCGCGCGCTCGTCGAGGCAAATATCGGAACTAAAGAGGAACGTATCCTCCTCTTTCGAAGGGACCGTCGACGATTTTCCAACATTTATTGATCGGATCACAGCCATGAGCGCGGCTGAGGACTTTGGTGGAGAGAAAGTTTCGACCGTGGTGCCTCTCGTCAGAGGAGCGAAAATTCGGCTCGTGGCGCCCGGCATTGACTTTGTACGTTTCGTTTACATCGGAACCTCTATCGCAGATGGGCACTGCGTCCAAGCAACAGTCCGTAGGAATAGAAACTTGGAAATCGGCAGTGTCGACTGTTCTTCGATTTTCAGATAATTTTCCCCGAAACGGGTGACATTGAAAAGAGTTGTCCGGTGTTCAATCCGATACAACTAAGCCTTGCCTGCACACTTTTGCAGTTCGAATTCACCCCACCTCTCAGACTTAAACGAATTCGCCAAAAAGACTTTGAGGTGAAGTCAAAGATGAGAAAATTGGTCGCGAATCCTTCGTCGGTCCAGCGTGAAATCCACACAGAGCGCAATTTCGTCAACCACTTTGATGCGCCTCGGCACTTCATGAATCGGAAGCCTTTGAATACAGTGCTCCCTTATTTCTGTAGTTAAATCTCGCAGGATGCCATCTCGGACCAAATCTGATTTTGCAGAGATAAATGCGACTATGTCTTGGTTCCCTGCCACTCGGCTCGGTACTCCCAGCACTGCCGCGCGATCCACCATTTCATGACGCTCTATGACCGCTTCGATCCGAGCGGGATCGATTCGCCGAGATCCGCGTGAAATCATGAAATCTGCGCGTCCCCCGATGATTAGTTCACCGGTAGATGTCGTTGTTGCGAGATCACCAGTAGAGAACCATTGCACATGCGGGGACAACCCGTCGTCGTTGAGGACGCCGAGCGCCATGGAAGGCGATTTCACTACCAATTCGCTGCCCGATTCAACTGTGTTGAGTCGTATTTCAACACCATGGACCGGTCGCCCAATCGTTGAACTGCGGATCTCGAGTGAGTCCCAAGGACGCGACATGATTGCAACTCCGCCAAGTTCGGTCGATCCATAACCTATGGTCACCGTGCAACCGAGTCGCTCTTCAAGTTTCTCGACGAGTTCCGGGTCCACGAATGAGCCGCCGATGCCGATGTGCAAGAGCTCCGGATGAGTGAGACTTTTGTTGGCCGCTAGTGAAGCAAATCTTGCTGCCGTGAATGGTGGTAGCCCAACGTTCGTTACCTGGCAGTCAACGACGGAGTCCCAGACTGCTTGAGGTTCCAATGATTGAGGGACTACGAACATCTCGCCCATGGCGATTGACCGAAGCATCATTGACAGACCGGAAATTGATGTGATCGGCATGGCGGACAGGAAGCGAAGTCCGTGCGGGTCACGTGCAGCGAGATCCACAAGCGCAACCGACCATTCGCTGTCAATCAAGCCGGAATCACCGTCGAGCTCATCCTCAACCGATGTAGTGAGAATGAGGCTCCCCGCCAAACTCTCGTCGTTGTGCACCACAAGCTTTGGGCGGCCAGTTGTGCCTGAAGTCGGAACCACAACTGAGAAGCCTTCAACTGAATCTCCGAGTCGATGTTTGATGCCCCGGACATCGAGGGCCCCAGATCCGGGAAAGTCCTGCACCCGATCGACTATGAGGGCATTGCTCGCCTCATCAACGCATCCGAGGATGACCGAGCGACGAGCCAACATTGCCGCAAGAACACCCACTACTTGACTTGAGGGATTTCCTGACAATTCAATGAAATTCGAAGTACCAAAGTGCATTTCAAACAACGAGGCCAGATTTTCAACCCGTTCGACAAGCCCCCGAAAAGTCGTCCTTGCCTCACCACTGACAAGTGCGAAGCCATTGGGATCGACTTCGGCACGACGCATTACGAGATCAATGACTCTCAAGTTCACTCCCCAGCCAATTCACGTCGCCGACGTTTGAGCCTCCGCACTCGCAGCACTACGGGAACAGGGGGCACTCAAAAAGCGAAACGGCTCACCAAAAGTCGAGCCGTTCCTTGCATTCTGTCCAACCCATCGGGCCACCTGGCTACAAATCAGATAAGTCCGAGTTCCTTAACGCCGTCGCGCTCTTCAACGAGTTCGGCAACCGATGCGTCGATGCGGCCACGTGAGAAGTCATCGATGTCGAGACCCTGCACGATTTCGTACTTGCCATTGGCACACGTAACGGGGAACGAGGAGATGATGCCCTCGGCAACGCCGTAGGAACCATCGGACGGAATGGCCATGGAGACCCAATCACCCTTGGCCGAACCAAGTGCCCAGGTGCGCATGTGATCGATTGCAGCGTTTGCAGCCGACGCTGCGCTGGAAAGTCCGCGTGCCTCGATGATTGCGGCGCCACGTTGCTGCACGGTCGGGATGAAATCGCTTTCAAGCCAGGCCTGATCGTTCACGAGAGCAGCTGCGTTCTGGCCCTCGACTTCGGCGTGGAACAGATCGGGGTACTGCGTTGCTGAGTGATTACCCCAGATCGTCATCTTGGTGATGTCCGAAACGGTGGTGCCAGTCTTGGCCGCAAGCTGCGCAATCGCACGGTTGTGATCAAGACGAGTCATTGCGGTGAAGCGCTCGTTCGGAATGTTCGGCGCGTTGTTCATGGCGATGAGTGCGTTGGTGTTGGCGGGGTTACCGACAACAAGGATCTTGACGTCTGACGCGGCGTTGTCTGACAGCGCCTTGCCCTGCGGCTTGAAGATGCCACCGTTTGCCTCGAGCAGGTCCTTGCGCTCCATGCCCTTTGAACGGGGACGAGCACCAACAAGAAGTGCATAGGAGATGTCGCCGAATGCTTCGTTCGGGTCGTCGGTGCGCACGATGCCCGAAAGCAGCGGGAAGGCGCAGTCTTCGAGTTCCATAGCAACGCCCTTGAGCGCGTCCATGGCCGGGGTGATGTCGAGAAGCTGGAGGATGACCGGCTGGTCTTCTCCGAGCATCTGACCACTAGCGATACGGAACAGAAGGCTGTAGCCGATCTGGCCGGCAGCACCGGTGACAGCTACGCGAACGGGGGTCTTCACGGGGGGTCCTCCACTGGGACGTCAGGTTGACGAGCCGACACTAGTCAGCCCGCAGAACCCCTGAAAAAGCGAAGGATCAGAGTGTGACGGGATAGGGAAACTTGGAGTCCACGCCACCATCAACAACAAGTGTGCGACCGGTCACATAGGCCGACATATCGCTGGAAAAGAACAGTGCCGCCGAGGCGATATCGGAGGTGGAACCCATCTTGCCCATCGGCGAATTGCCGGCGTTGAGGGCCCGCTGTTCGTCGGTGAAGGCCGCTTCCATGCGAGGGCTGAGGATGGTGCCGGGAGCAACGGCATTGGCACGAATGCCGAAGCCACCGAGTTCGATGGCCAGGGTCTGCACCCATGCCATGAGTCCGGCCTTGGCCGCACCGTAGGCCGCGTGCATTGGTGCGGCAGTGAGGCCACTGACCGACGCGATGAACACCATCGTGCCGCCATCGGTCTTGGACATACGACGACCGAATTCTTGTGACAACAAGAACGCATGACGAAGACAAATATCGATTTCCCAATCGAAGGTTTCATCGGTCATATCGAGGATGGACTCCCAACGAGCCATGCCGATGATGTCGACGAGACCATCGATGCGACCGTTAATTGCTTCGGCATCGGCGGCGAGTTTCTTCGCTCCTTCACGAGTGGTGACATCGCCGACCCACGCAACACCGGCAGGACCAATTTCCGCTGCGATTTCCGCAGCACGATCAGCATCGACATCAACACACACAACGGTCTTGGCGCCAGCCTGCACGAGCGCGTGCGAGGTCATGCGTCCCATACCAACACCAGCACCGGCAACCACAAAGGTGCGGCCATCGACGCGAAGGCGGGAGAGAAAATCGGGTACTGGAGAGTTGTCGCCGGTTGTCATCGCACAGTTCCGTTCGTGAGTTGTTCGTTGATTGAAAAGGTCATGCCATCACCACGCCACCGTTGGGACGAATCACCTGTCCGGTGACGAATCGTGACGCATCGCTAGCGAGATACAGCATCGCCCAAGACTGATCTTCGGCAGTGGCAATTGTGCGCAACGGCGACTGGGCAGCTCGGGTATTCGTATAGGACTCGCGCTCGGCTTCGTTGATAGAACCATCGGCATTCGTCCAACGACCCTGCACCATCGGCGTATCGGTGAAACCGGGAGCAATGGCATTGACGCGAATGTCATTGGCGCCAAGTTCAACAGCGGCACAACGAGTCAGGTGCGACACCGCAGCTTTGGTCATCGCATAAATAGAAAGTGTCGGGGCCGGCATATCGCCACCGGCCGATGACACGTTGATGATTGATCCGCCGTTGGTCATTGCGCGACCTGCAGCAGCAACACCCCAGTACGTGCCCCACAAATTGACCTTGGTGATGAACTCAACATCTTCGGGAGTTGCATCGACGATGTTCATGTAGCGAATAACGCCGGCAACATTCGCCCAAATGTCCAGACGACCGTGTGTCGTGATTGCCGCGTCGCAGAGTGCGTTGACCTGATCACGGTCCGAAACATCGGTCGGCACGACGGTGGCGTTTCCGCCCGCGGCCGCGACCATCTCGGCGGTTTCTTCCAGGCCAGCGATACCGACGTCGGCGATGACCACGTTGGCGCCGGCCTGAGTGAACGTGATGGCGGCCTGGCGACCGATGCCACCTGCGGCACCAGTGATGACCGCAGTCCGACCGTGCAATGAGAACTGTTCGACGAGTTCGTTGGAGAGGGCCGGACGGCCGTCAGTGTTCGAGGTCATTGCTCGGTTCCTCTCGTTTGCGTCATCGACGCGGGGCGTAGTGCTTGTGTTGCCTACTGCACGTATTTTCGCTATTGCGAAGAACTCTTCGCTATGCTGCGGCCACCGTAGGACACCGGTCACACCCGGTCAATCGACCCGAAGGCGCTGTCATGGCCCGTCCCGCCCCGGCCGCCAGCCGAGCGATCCAAATCCTCGACCTCCTTGTCACCCACCCCACCGAGCGGTTCACCCTGACCGAACTCGTGCGGCGCACGGGCATGAGTTTGGGTTCGGCCCACGCAACCCTCGCTGTGCTCGAGGGCAGTGGACACGTGTCGCGCAACACGACCACTCGCGCGTATTCACTCGGTCCGGCGTTGGTTGTTGCCGGAGTGGTTGCACTTGAACATCATCCGGCAATTGATGCTGCGCGCCAGGTGATCGAACCGTTGGCCGCGGAACTAGGCATTGAAGTGGTCGTGTCAGCGCGCACCGTCGACGAAATCATTTTTGTGGCCCGTTCTGGTCAACACAGCGCGTTTGGTCCTGGAGTGCGCGAAGGCGAACGAGTGCCATTGGTGCCGCCACTGGGCGCAGTGTTTCTTGCGTGGTCAGATGAAAACGAAATCAAACGGTGGTTGTCGCGTTCTCCCGATCACTCTTCGGCTGCGGTCGCTCGCTACGAAGCTTCACTCGAGCTCGCCCGCACGCGTGGTTTTGCGGTGACCGCTGGTTCTGATGCGCAGCGACAACTCGGCGAACGCACCTATTCGCTATCGGACTCCCCCAGCAACGCTGAACTTCGCAACGATGTCACCGAGTTGTTTGCGGTTCTCGCTACCGAGGACTACCCGGTTGTTGACCTGAGTACGAACAGTCGCTTCGACGTCGGCACGATCGCCGCACCCGTCTTCGGCGCCGACGGCGATGTCATTGCTGCGATTTCCGCAACTGGATTTCCACCCGGCCTCGATGCCGACACCGTGATCAACGCAGGAACCAAGATCCGAGATGCGGCCGCTATCGCCACTAGGTCGTCTCGCGGTCGTTTCCCTTCGAACTAACTCGCTCAGGCAGTGACGCGGGAGACGAACTCGGCCATTTCGGTGACGCCTTCGACGGCTTCGGGGAACGCCGGATAGCTCATCGTCCAGATATGCGGCATTTCCGGGTAGATGCTGAGTGTCACGTCGACGCCTGCAGCCCTCGCAACCTCGGCGAGTTTGCGCGAGTCGTCGAGCAACACCTCGACATCGCCGACAAGGATGAGCAACGGCGGTGCGCCGTCCCAATCGCCGAACAGCGGCGAAGCGATTGGGTTCATCGGGTCGGCCCCACCGAGATAGGCCGGAGCTGCTTCTTCAGCCGAATTGCGAGAGAACAACTTGTCCGATTCGGCGTTGGCGTCATAGGTGTCGGCTGTGATCGTGAGATCCACCCACGGCGAACAACAAATAACGCCAGCAGGGAGCACACCGTCGGCAAGCGCGTGCATGGTGACCGACGCAGCAAGTCCACCACCGGCGGAATCGCCAGCGATCACAATGCGGCCGGTGTCGATCCCTTCAGCAAGAAGTGACTCCCAAACGGCGAAGCAATCGTCAACCGCTTTGGGGAACTTGTGCTCGGGAGCGAGTCGATACTCAACCAGCAGCACTCGGGCACCGAGCACCGCTGCGAGATGCGAGCCGTAGGAGCGATAGGCCAAAGCAGATGCAATGCGGAACCCGCCGCCATGAAAATAGAGAACGATTGGAGCGTTGTCGGCCAAGTCAACTGGCCGGCATTCGATGCCAGGAACGCCGTTACGCACGAATGGTTCGGCGATTGTTCCTTCGGCCAGTGGTAACTGCGCCATGGCTTCGTCGATGCGCGAACGCTGTTCGACAATGTCTGCCGGTGGCGGCGGAACCGGTCGAACTGCCATTGCTTCCTGCAGTGCGTGGAATTCTTTGCTGGCCATTCGCCGATCCTACAATCCGGAAATTGCAAAGATCCGGCTTCCGATCAGATTCGAAGACAACCTCTTACGGTTCAATTACCGGAGTCAACTGAAGATTCGCTTTCGTTGATGCTTTCGCTGGTTCCGAGCTCATCAAGTGCACGAAGGAACACGTCTAGCGAGACTGCCGCGACATCCACCGTACGGTCGGATGCCACTCGAATCACCAGATAGTCAGACCTTGCGAGATCCCCAGGACTGATCCGAGCACCGACTTCGCTCTTCTCAATCTCCATCGTCTGACGATCAATCTTCGAGACAGTGAACTCAAGCGTGGCCTCGCGATCGACGTATATAGAAGCCTGACGAGAATAATCTAGGAACGACTGAAGCGATCGTCCCTCACGACTTCCTATGACCAGAACGAGATCCTTCCCAGGCTCCCCCTGAAACGCAGAAATCACAACTACCGAGTGCCTCCGGAGTCCGGCGAGCACTTCCTTCGGCGTAAGTTCGGGGTCGAGCGGCCGAAGTTCGGACTCAATCGACCACCACCGTTCTGCCTCCGTTGATCCTTCCATAAGCAAAGCAAGTTCCCACGCAATCGTCCCTTGTTCAGCAACTTTTGTCTCTCCACCCGTCTCAGCGATGATGCGCATGAGGAGTTCGGTTTCTGAGGCGTAACTGTCAGGGACGAAGTGGCCCACCAAGAGCGCCCACTGGTCCTCAACCTGAGGCTGCACTAGTCCAGGAAAAGTCACCTGACCTTGATCATCAACCACGACGACAGCCTTCAGAACCCAATCAGTCGAACCTTCCACGGCCTGCTCTGACCCTGGACGCCAACCAAGTAGAGCGATCAGCCGGCCTCCGTCAAGCGAGGGCACCGCAGTCCCGTTAAGCACCGATGGGAACCGATCGCGACGCACTCCAGCACGATCGAATGCTCGCGGTTCGTAAACCGTCCGACTAGACGCTGATCGGAGGTCCGCCGCCACAGCGCTGGGGACCCTTTCGGATACAAAGACAACTGAAGTCGAACGAAGGCTGAAGCGTGAATTAACGATTCCACTTGTGGCAGTGGTGAATTCCGCCTCTTCGCGAAAATCGCCGAACTCGAGAGCCACATCTGATGCGAGTAGATGGGGCAGAAATGTCGAGATGTCGTACTTAGAAAGGTCAAAGCCTGGACTCGCATTCAACGAGGACAATTCTGCTTTTGGCCCGCAAGCAGCGAGGAGGCCGAAAACGATCATGACCTCGATCGCGAGATAGTTCCACCGGCGCATTCTCACGCATTTCATCAGCGATAGGCCCGCGCGTAGTCAAAATACAACGGTGTCGAGGTGTTTTTATAGATCCGCAATCGGACGTCTACAGCTTGCCAACTACTTGCGTCATTCCATGGTGAAGTCGAACCGTTGTATGACCATCCGTCACCGACGGAAACTTGTGTCGAGGGTCCCACTTGGAAAAAGTTGGGGCCGTTGTTGAGCGAAGCTGAGTTCCAATCCCAGCCATTTACCCACCCACAGTCCGGGTTTCCGTTATAGGCGTAGGCAACAGGCCGCGCCTCAAGTTGAATGGTGATCGTTCCACCCGCATTCGAGTTCGCGTCTTTATAATTCACCCTTGATCGATACGACGGCGGTATGGCAGCATTTCGCACGGTCTGAAACGTGGAGACTCCGACCGATGAAACATCGAAGCGGGCCGAGTAGGTCCCTTCCGATGCACTAGCGCCGTAAAGCGAGAGCGACCCGCCGGATTCGGTGGACCAATAGTAGAGACCATTTTCAAAACTCGCGTTCGCATGCAGCGTGTTGGATTCACGCTCCGCCGCCGCCGCAACACTGTCGGAAGTCAGGACATTACGATTTCGAGTAGTGCACGTGGACATGACGGGTGCGCTCTCGCCAGGTCCATGCGCATCAAAGGCTCCAGAGTGTTGAAGTCCGTGCGCGTGTCCGGCCTCATGAGCAGCGACAGCGCTTACCAGGCTCAGCGACAAGCCAGAGTCGAGATCGAAATACACTGAACCATCGAGATAGCACGTTGTCTGCCCCTGAAGGCCATTCGGCAAGTCGCTTCGGTACACCGGGTGGTAGTTCCCAGTACCGGAGAACCACCACGGATTTCCATAAGGATCCTTGACACCGTTCCATCGTGCTGCTCCGGTATCCCACGCATCCACGTAATCACTGGACCAATTCGGTCCGGAATACATCATCTGCAGTGACGTGAAGTGACACATGTTGTCAAGGATGGGATAAGCAGTCGCGTTTGTGGCCCCCTCAAGAAAAACACCTGTGAACCCTCCAACAGAACCAATGATCACCCCCAATACTGCGCGTCCAAATCGGCGATGAACAGTAGATTGCAATTCGGGGCCGCAATCCGACGGCGATGACAACAATGCTCGCCTGAGTCGTCTGAATTTCAACTCCGCCAATTGACCGCTCCTCCGCGCACAGCTTCAACCGAAACAAAGCAAAGTTTACCCGCGTCTCACGCAAACTCCAGAGCGACTGTTGATCTCACAGGTGAACACCAGCGCGCTCAACTTGCTGGTCCGTCAAAAATGAACCTAGCCACAAGTACTTTCAGGTCACTCGCTCGAAATGCGACCGCCGATTACTTCGTCTTTTTCTTCCGACCTCAGTCGCTTTCAAAATCTCGCGAGTTTCGACAGCCCAAATCGATCGGGCGAATGGCCAGCAGCAAGAGGAATGTTCTCAACGATTCTCACTCGGCGCGGCACTTCATGGATGGCAAGTGATCGAATGCAGTCGTGACGAATCTCAGAAAGCAATTCGTCGAAACCGATCTGAGTCGAAGCCATCTCGTTCAACGTTACAAACGCAATGATGTCTTCGTTCCCACTAATCCTGCTCGGCACTCCTGCGACGCCACAACGATCAACGAGTGGGTGTCGTTCAATGAATGCCTCGATTCGGGCCGGGTCGATTCGATGCGAACCCCGATTGATGACGAAGTCGACCCTCCCGCT
>Ga0114967_10004298_pt1 | contig 11499 bp, 12 predicted proteins | sample M_130628_MF_Meta_FD_92639 | JGI IMG/M metagenome (GOLD analysis project Ga0114967, IMG submission 92639) | Freshwater microbial communities from Lake Montjoie, Canada to study carbon cycling - M_130628_MF_MetaG | ecosystem: Environmental > Aquatic > Freshwater > Lake | place: Lake Montjoie... | reverse complement strand
GGTCCCAAGGGTATGGCTGTTCGCCATTTAAAGTGGTACGCGAGCTGGGTTTAGAACGTCGTGAGACAGTTCGGTCCCTATCTGCCGTGGGCGTTGGAGACTTGAAGGGAGCTGCTCCTAGTACGAGAGGACCGGAGTGGACGTACCTCTGGTGTTCCGGTTGTCACGCCAGTGGCATTGCCGGGTAGCTATGTACGGACGGGATAACCGCTGAAAGCATCTAAGCGGGAAGCCTCCCCTAAGATTAGGTCTCCCTGGACCTTGAGTCCCTTAAGGGCCCTTGTAGACTACAAGGTTGATAGGCCGGATGTGGAAGTTCAGTAATGAATGTAGCTTACCGGTACTAATTGCCCGTGAGGCTTGACCATATAACGCTCAAGCGTTTGCTAGTGATATCCTTATCAACTCATCCAGTAGTGACTGTTCAGCGGCCAACCGGCAAAACGATAGTCACTCAACGAATTGCCTGGCGACAATAGCGTGCGGGAACCACCTGAATCCATCTCGAACTCAGAAGTGAAACCGCTCAGCGCCGATGATAGTGTGGGTTCAACCATGCGAAAGTAGGTCATCGCCAGGTTCAAACCGAAGACCCCGTGCCCACGCACGGGGTTTTTTTTGCTCATCGTTGGAGCCCCAACGGCGCATTCCATGAGCGGATATAGAAACCCCGGTCGACTTGCAGCACGAACGGGGGCGACCTGAGCCTGCTGCACGTGGTCCCGGAGTAGCGAAAAGCCTAGCCAAGCGCTCCCGCGGTCTTGCGCTATGAGTCCCGTTGGCGACGCTTGTCCTGTGCTCGCAGCAAGACTCGCATGGCCTTTTGCTCACGTTGTGAAAGGTTTAGAGCTCGGTCAACCCAACGCTCAACTAACTCAACTAACGACGAGTATCGAAGCTCACGGGCCCGTAAGATTCTTCGCTCAAACGTCTCCAGTTTTCTTGGCTCTTCTGTAATTGCGGTGGCAGTAGCAAATCCGTGATTCGGCTCGACTAAAATATCGATTACGCCTAATTCGTAGAGGAATTCGGCGCTGTATCTCCGAGCATGCATTGTTAGGCGTTTCGCAACTTCTGAGTCGACGCGCGTAGCCAACAAGAGTTCCGCGCCCATTCCGGGGAAAAGACCGAAGATGGTTTCCGGGAAGCCAAAATGAGCTCCGCGCTCGGCCACAAGGACATCGCAGGATAGTGCGACCTCAAATCCGCCCCCTTGGGCCTCGCCGCGAACCACCGCTAAGGAGTTGAGTTGCCGTGCGCCGAAACCGGAGGAATTTACCCATACCGATTTCGTCGCTAGCAATGCGTATTCGGCCAGCGCGTCGCGGTCTCTGTCTTCTACGCACCTCAAGAACAGGGCTAGATCTCCGCCTAAACAAAACAGACTAGCGCATGCGGCTGTAACAACTTTGAATTTAACGTCGCCAAATGCCCCTTGCTGTATGGCACTGTCTATGACGTGCATTTCCTTGAGTTGGTCTATGCTTACGTGCTCTGCGGCGGATTCCTGCCGTGACACCCACACCGATTTTTCACGCAAGTCTATTTCAAAAGACCCGTTTTTTAAGTGCCTAGAGGGCACCACTGGAACCCGCACATGGGGAAAAGCATTCGTCACAGGACCCTCCTGATTGTAAATCACGTCCCGACCATGTTCTGGTTCTTATAGGACTAATATCGCCGTGAGAACCTTAGCCAGTTTCCCATCTAAGGTCTGGCTACATCCTAGGGTTGCGCCAGGTTTCACACACATACCCAAGTTAAGCTAGTCTGACTTCCTCGCGATTTTCACGGAGACGTCGCCGCCCCTGAATAAGCAGTTCATCTGACTTAGCGAGTTTCTTCCCGCGCGCCACACCGAGTTGGTTGCGTTGGTAAACCAATCCCGGACGCTGGGCGATCAAGTTGAATTGCGTAAGCTGGCTATTTCCTGCCCAATGAGCTCAATTTTTTAAAAAGGGACACACCCGACCGTGCTCAAAACGCCGTCTAAGAAAGAATTGAAAGCCCGCGCCCACAGCCTGCGGCCGGTCGTAATTGTTGGGCAAAAAGGCCTTTCCGCCGCTGTCGTGGCATCCATCGATGAGGCCCTTATTGCCCATCAACTGATCAAAGTTCGGTTGCCGACATCGGATAAGGAGAATCAACTGCTGCGGATTGCCCAGATTACGGAAGTCTTGCAGGCACACGTGGTTGGCACCATTGGTCGAGTGCTAATTCTCTATCGGGAACTCAAAGATCAAGAGACTCCAACGAAAATTTAATGCTAATGCGGTGTGTTGGCGCAAACGAGAGCGGGCAACGTCGAAAACGTCAGAAAATCTGACCGGCGTCGGCCGTCGGCTGATTTGGGAAGGCAGACTTTGATGAGAGCGGTGCATCGGATACACTTCCACCGCGATCTAGGACCGGCGCAAATGCCGATGCTATCCCGCGGAGAGGTGCCGGAGTGGCCGATCGGGACTGACTCGAAATCAGTTGTGCCCTTTGCTGGGCACCGGGGGTTCGAATCCCTCCCTCTCCGCCACCTCTTTTCAACTTGCCGGGGGTTTCTCCGATGCGTCGGAGAGACGCTTCGTAATCTCTGTCATAACGTTGGACAGCGCGAACTTAAGCTCGTTGGAATAGGTACGAGGGTCATAGTGCTCGTCACTTTCCGACGAATACTCAATTCTGCGAGAAATGGCGGCGAGTCGAATTGCACCAACGGTTCGTGCAGCACCGCAAAGTGCATGCATGTCGTCTTTCATCTTCGTTGCCCCAACTCCACCGTCCATCGCTAGGTCCACAGTGCTGATATAGCGCTCGGCGTCTTCCGCAAACTCACCAAAAAACTCCTCGGCTTCGGGCACATTCATGTAAAGCATGAGTTCTGTGAAGAGCGCGTCATCCAGCACAGTTGTGGCCTCTGGGGGGACATCCGCGAGTGAATGCTGACTGTCAAAGTCGGCGAGCGTTACTTGACGCTTGGAAACGAGTTCCTTGACGGTCTGCAGCAATTGGGAGGGCCTCAGCGGCTTGATGGCGAAGCGGGTAATGCCCACTAAATCTGCATCTGCAACTAAATCCGGGCGATTGTCTGCGGTCACCATCACGATCGGCGTTCTGAGAGGGTCTGGGCCTGCGACAAAGTTATAGAGCCGCGCTACGTCCAAGCCATCAAGTTCAGGCATATGCATGTCTATTAGGGCTAGGTCATAGGCGCCTGTCTGCAATTCATCCAAAGCCCGCTCGCCATTGCCAACGACATGGCATCTGTATCCCGCGCGCTCGAGCGTCATACGGGCGATTATTTGGTTTGTGCTGTTGTCCTCTGCGATGAGGATGAGACCTTGGATTCCAGACTCAATTGGTTCGTAACCCGTGTGGCGCTTTGGAAATAGATGGGCGGCCACTCTCAGCGCATTCATGATTTCGCCATGTTCTGAGCTGGCCGTTAGAAATGCCGAGAGGCCAAGGTTGATGGCTGCCTCGCGTTCGGCCTCCAGTCCAAAACCGACCATGACTGGAAACGACTGACGCCCGTTGCGGCGCCAGTGCGCACGGAGCATTAAGACGACTGATTCGCTAACATCACCCGACACGACGAAACAGGTGCGCGGTTCAAATGTATGAAGGATCCGCTGAGCTTCTCCCATACCAACTTCCATAAACGTTAGCCCGGAAATAGCCCTGAAAAGCTGCTTGATTGCGCCCGCATGGTCTCCCACTCCAATAAGCACCATCTGCTCGGGGAGTTCCGGGGGTTCGTTTTCGCTTGCCGGTTGCGTGGGAAGTTTAAGCTCCACTTCTACTCGGGTACCAATGCCCGGCGCCGACTTGATCCGCAGTTCGCCCGACATCAGTTGAATTAAATCTCTGGCGATCGTTGTACCGAGGCCAGAGCCGCCATGCAGCCGAGTAACACTATCGTCGGCCTGAGAGAATGGGTCGAAAACCCTGACTAGATAATCCTGGTCCATGCCCGGTCCTGTATCCACGATACGGATTACGAGCGAGCCCTTCCGATGTTTCGCTGCTTGAGTTACCGCCAACTTTACGCCTCCGCTGTCGGTGAACTTAATCGCGTTGCCAGCCAGATTGGTGATGACTTCCTGAATCTGTCGCGGGGATCCCAGTAAGCGGGGGGTAAGCCGGGGGTCGATGTGGAGGCTCAGTCCAATGCCTTTTGCGGTCGAGTGTGGGATGAGTAAATCAATCGTTTCTGCTAGCACCTGATGAAGGTCCATTTCCTCAATGTGGAGCGCGAACAATCCCGACTCGTACTTGGCGCTGTCCAGAATTCTGTTGATCAAATCGAGCAGGGTGTTTGACGACGTGGTGATCAAGCGTGTCATCTCAACTCGTTGAGACTCAGTGATATCCCCCGACAGCAAATCTGTTAGTGCGATAACGCCGTGCAACGGCGTACGAAGCTCATGGCTCATCTTGGCGACAAAATCTGTTTTAGCCCGCGCCGCCGCCTCGGCCCGCGCCAGCGCGTTATAAAGAAGGTTAATCAAGTAGCCGGCATAGAGGGGGACGACCAGCAATCCGACAGCAAGGCCTAGCGCTAACGCCGGAAAACCACCCCAGAATTCAGAACTATAGGTGACTAAGGCAAAGCCAAGCTCCGAAGCTGCCAAACTCCCGTATAGGTACGGAGCTCCATAGCGAACGCCGTAACCTATCGTTACCCATAAGTAGAGGGTAAATACGCCTGCAAGTGTTTGGTCGCCGAAGTAAAGGATCCATGAGATGGCCAGATTGTCCAAAACAATACTGGCAATCCGTTGCGCGATTCGCCCGGGGTTTCCCGCCGGGAGTTTGGCAATCAGTCGCGCCCAGACCAGCAAAATAAGGGCTGATAAGGCCGTAAAAACGAAGGTGTAACCGACTAGGCGCCATTCAAGACTTGGCTGGAGCTCACATGCGAGACAGGCTAGCGCCACCAAAACGAGATTCATCGCGCAACGAATCTGGCCTTGCGCGTACTCGCCAAGTGGACTTAACGAAAATGAAGAACTACTTAGTCGGACGGTCGATTCCGGGGCCGGTGCGTTGTTAATATCAATGCCCGCACCGACAAACCCCATGGCGTTAGCCTCGTTCAGTTGCGACTTAGCGCGCACGATCGACCTCAACCTTCATGCCAATGACCCTCGAAACAAAAGGTCTTAAACCCCGCTAGCTGGAGTCGACCTAAACTTCATATCGCTTTAGGACTAGTGCAGCGTTATGACCGCCAAACCCGAAGTTGTGCGTTAACGCTAATCGCAATTCTGCCGTCGCCGCACTTAATGGGAAATTCAAATCTTCAATTGGGTCCACCAGGTTTCTGCTTGGATGGACCATTTGACGGTGCAGGCTTATGGCGGTTGTGATTGCTTCAAACGCCCCGGCTGCGCCGATGGTATGGCCTAAAATGGACTTGGTGCTGTTGACCAGCGGACGGTTAGGGAAGGTTTGAGATATAAGACAAGACTCGACCCTGTCATTGATTTCGGTTCCGGTGCCATGGGCGTTGATGTAATCAATATCGGCTGGTTTGACGCACGCCTCTCCAAGCGCCTGCTCAAGCATTCGACTTATTGAGTTGTTATCCGCCGAAATGGCCGCGATGGAATGCGCATCGGAGCTCTGTCCAAAACCAACGACTTCCGCCAGTATCTGTGACTCTTGTCCCCGACTGATTGCCGAGTCAAGCGACTCCAAAACGAGGATTGCGGCGCCACCTTCACTAAATAGAAAGCCGCTTCGGTTTTGATCGAAGGGCCGGTTTTCTGTGCCTAAGCCTTGATATGGAGTAGTTAAGGTCTGCAGACGGTCAAAGCCCATGAACACCGAACCCGTCCTATCACCCAAGTGTTCTACCCCACCAGTAATCGCAATGTCCGTTTCCCCAGTTTTTATCGACCTAAAGGCCTTGCCGATTGCCACTGTGCCTGAGGCGCACGCAGCATTGTAAGTCTCGACGGCACCACGGGCCCCCAGCCTGAGTGAGATATTCGCCGCGAGAGCATTTGGCATGGTTTGACAGATTACGAGTGGATTAACTCGGGGCTGTGCCTTCAGGCCCGCGAGCAAATCTCGAACTAGAGGGTCATCTGGATAGGTCGCTTGAAGCTCAATTAGTTTGGGCTTGAGACCACTAATAAGATGGGTAGCGTAATTGTCAAAAGGACTGTGGGCAGCGCCGAGCCCTGTGCCGATGTGGACTGACAGCCTTGTTTCGGTTGCCAGTCTGGCGATTTTCCCAGCGCTGTCGGTCTCCAACCCGGCGTTCTGGATCGCTTGATTAGACGCACAGAGTCCGATGAGGGCAGGAATGGAAAGTAGTATCCGCTCCGACCGGGAGATACCGAATCTCGCGTAATCGCAGGTGGGCAATGGGGCCCAAACTTTGCTCCGGGGCTGGTAGTAATGAAGCCAGTGCTCCGGTATTTCTTGCGCTAAGGAAACTCCCCGCAGACAGTTTTCCCAGAACTCATCAAGGCTTTGCCCCGCACTGGAGATGACACCCGCTCCGGTGATCACCACCCGAGTCATAGCGGAGGAGGATTGTCTTTCGTATGAGCAGACAGCACAAAGTCTCTGACCCAGCCGAGTGTCACATCGTTGTCGGGTACGCTTGCGGGATCCAGATCGACATCAAACTCGGCATCTAGCGTTAGCATTAGGGCGATGACTTGCATCGAGTCGGCGCCTAAGTCCTCTTTTACGCGAAGGCTTGCTGAAAATTCAGCGGGCGCGTGAGGCATAAGTTCCTTCACGAGTTCGCAGATTTTTGATTCGACGGAACTTACAGAAATTTCTGCCATTAACTTACCCCACTCCCAAGGCCACGAGTGTTACCTAAGTCGATTATAGGGTTAAAGCTATTACAGGCTAGGGGCGTTTAGCCGGCTTAACACCTTTTGTCTAACGATTGTCCTGGTCCCTTGGAGCACCTTTTCGCCCTACAGTCCTCGCGGAAGCGAGACAAAAAAGGCATCGTGGACTTTCGCACCCTGCGTCGAATGGTTCTATGGCGATCGTACTCAAGCCGCATTGAAACTTGCGGTAACGTGACCATCAAGAACAGCCCGTCATAAGTTGGGTACGCCACGAGGCTGAGGCAGGTTCAGTGGCAAAGATTTCGACGCAGATTTAGTGTGACAGGCGTTAACCGAGCGTATCGACGAAATCCTCGTAGTCCTCGCTGTCCATGAGGTCCTCAAATTCGGCCTCGTCTGCAGGTTCAAGTTTAAATAACCAACCTTCGGCAAGCGGGGCTTCATTGAGTTTTTCGGGCGTGTCGAGGAGAAGTTCATTAACTTCAATGACTCTGCCACTCATGGGGCATTTCACGTCGCTCGTGGTTTTTACGGATTCCAGCATGGTGCAATCTTGCCCTTGCTGGAGGTCTCGCCCGATATCGGGCAATTGAACGTAAACCACGTCGCCAAGTTGCTCCTGCGCATACTCGGAAATGCCCACCACGGCCATGCCGTCTTCCTCGATCCTTACCCAAGCATGATCCTCGGTGAAGCGATTCTCGCTCATGAAACAGTTTCTCTCCTCTAGATGGAACGAACGGAGTTACATTCCGAACATTTTTTTGAGGCTGTCAAAGCCGGTTTGATAGATATTCTGAACCGCGCGAACCGCGTCGGGTTCGGGCGCTCCAGTGGCAGGATCAAATTCACTTGACCACTCAACCAGTGAGTTGCCTTTTCCATCGTCCCTTACTCGCAGGGTTGCCGTGTAGTTGGCGACGGGCAGCGTGCCGCTGACGATGCTGTATCGATAACGTTTGTCTTTTTCATCAATCGTTTCCAGCCGCTCGACGATTTCGCCACCGCCAAGGATGGAAAGACGGCGCAGGCGACCGTTGTCTTCTAGCTTGCTGCTCTGGACCGCCGGATGCCAATCCGGCAGGGCGTTGAACTTGCCAATCAGTTTCCAGATTTCATCCGGCGAAATAGCAAAAACGGAATTCATGCTGACTTTGGCCATGAGCTAACTCCTAACGGACGAGAACTGTTTTCCGATTCTAGTTTGTTACTATAAGCCACATAACACGCTTGGTCATGATGCCGCGCCTGAAGGCGGCGATATCCCGGAGTTTAAGCTCGATGGAACAGCGAGAGATTATTCAAGTTGCACCTGCCGACGACGTTGCCGGATGCAACGGGGGGGGCGGCGCTCTAGGCCATCCTCTCGTTTATTTGCGCTTTGACGGAAAGTCGAGCGTTGATTGCTACTACTGCAGTCGTCGTTTTGTGAAGTCAGGGCAGCCGTCCGGGGCAACTGAGAACACGAGCGGCTGAGCAGGACGTTATGCGCGCGGTTTGCCTCAACCGCGGACTGCGTGGGCTGGTTAAGATCTACCGCTACCTGATCTCGCCGCTACTGCCGCCCAGGTGCCGCTATCTCCCGACATGCTCAGAATACTGCCTTGAGGCGCTGGAACGGCACGGGGTTGCGCATGGTGGTTGGCTAAGTCTGAGAAGACTCAGCCGTTGCCATCCTTGGGGCGGATCGGGTTATGACCCGGTACCCTGAAATCCCGCTTAGTTATTCACGTCACTGAAATCGAACATTTCGCGCTCAAGCCCGCGCGAACGTAACCAGTCGCGTAAAGCGCGCCCGGTTCCCGCCGTCCACGGCTGTACCTTCTCTATAGGCACCCATTTGTAGGCTGCAATTTCGTCGGGTGGAATGACAACATCGCCAGAATGAGCCCGCAGGTGGTAGATGATCAGCAGCTGATTCTTGCGGTGAAACTCATACATGCCAATGTAAGATTCAATCGTCGCTTCAACCCCGATCTCCTCCCGCACTTCGCGGACAATGGCTTCGTCCGGCATTTCCCCTGATTCCAGAAAGCCGGTCACCAGACCAAACCAGTTTTCTGGCCAGCCGACATTACGCACAAGGACGATTTGGTTGTCCCACTCCACAATCCCACCCACAACAGGAACGGGGTTGTCCCAGTGAACGAAGCCGCAACGCTGTTGGGGACAAGTTGCGCGGTGTCTCCCGCCAGTTTCGAGCAAAATCAGAGGCGAGGCACATTGGGGACAGTAGTTCATAGTCTTTCTCTTCGGTCAGGGATTCAGGATTTAATCTTGGGCCTTGGCTCATTCGCAATTGGCCTTCTTGATCTATGGAGCGTCGTCATGCGACGGTTCTGATGCCTTGTCGTATCAGATCGATGATTTCCTCTAATTGCGAGGCAGTGGCAATCGGCGCGGGCCCCACGGCAATGATCTCGCTGGTGTAGCGCACCAACGCGCCATGGTCGAAACAGTGATGGAAAACCTCCATCGCCCTTTTGCTGGGTTCACCGGCGCGCGGCGCTAATTCAACTGCGGCCGCAAGACCCAGATTGCGCACGTCGACCACGTTGGGTTCGTCGCGGAGGCTGTGAATGAGTTCCTCCAATACGGGCTCCAACTGGCGTGCGCGGGCCATCAGGTTCTCTTCTTCGTAGACTTCAAGGGCAGCAACCCCTGCGGCGCAGGCCAATGGATGGCCTGAGTAGGTGTACCCGTGGAAGAACTCGACCAGATGCTCGGGACCGGTCATGAAGGTTTCATAGATGTCATTGCGGACAATCGCCCCTCCCAGAGGAATCATCCCGCTGTTGACGCCCTTGGCGAACGTGATGATGTCAGGGGTCACGCCAAAGCGCTCGCTCGCGAAATAGTGGCCCATACGGCCGAAGCCCGTAATGACCTCATCAAAAATGAGCAGGATCCCGTGGCGGGTGCAAATTTCACGCAGTTTTTCCAAATACCCTAGCGGTGGCACAATCACCCCTGCAGATCCCTGCATTGGCTCGACGATCACGGCCGCAATCGTTGATGCATCGTGAAGTTGGACCATGCGCTCGAGTTCATCCGCCAGATGCGCGCCCCAGCTTGGCATGCCGCGGCTGAAGGCCATCTGGCTGAGGTCGTGGGTGTGTGGCAGGTGGTCAACTCCGGGCACCATTGCGGGTGCAAATGCTTTGCGATTGGCTACCATGCCGCCGACAGAAATGCCGCCAAATCCCACGCCGTGATAACCGCGCGCCCGGCCTATCAACCGAAAACGTGAGGCGTTGCCTTTGGCACGGTGATAGGCCAAGGCAATCTTCAGCGCGGTATCGACGGCCTCGGAGCCTGAATTTGTGAAGAAGACCCGGTCCATCCCGACGGGAGAGACCGCTGCAAGCTTGGCCGCTAACTCGAAGGCGCGGTCATGCATGGTCTGGAAGGGTGGCGCATAGTCTAGGCTCCCTAATTGATTTTGGACTGCCTCGACGATTCTGGGGTGTCGGTGCCCGGCGTTACAGCACCAAAGCCCGGACAGGCCATCAAGAATTTTTCGGCCATCCTGAGTGGTGTAATGCATACCCTCGCCTTGCACCACGATGCGCGGATTTTTTTTGAACAGGCGGTTGTGGGTGAAGGGCATCCACAACGGGTCCATGTCGAGTTCCGGACTCAACTGCGGCGGGGGGACGGCACTATTCATAGTCAGGCTCCAGATGCGGCGGCGGAATAATGCCAATCCTACCGCTTCCTGAGTACCGTTTATGCGCTCAGAGAGAGGCAATTTGAACGGGACGCTATGCCGGCAGGGGTGCTTTTCTTTAATGTTGGTGGCCACCGTTAGTGACGGCTACACCTACAACCTGATCCGCCACTGGTTTGCTGGTGGCGCCAATTTGACGAGATCCCATGCGCCTCTTACTGGTTGAAGACGACGAAATGATTGGGGCAGCACTGCGCCGCGGTCTCCAGCAGCAAGGACACTCTGTCGATTGGTGCCGCGAAGCGCGAAGCGCCGATGCCGCTTTGGCCGTCGAGCCTTATGACCTGGTGCTGCTGGATCTGGGGCTGCCAGATCAGGATGGTTTTACCTTGCTAAGCGCGATTAGAAGGGCCAAGAACCCTACGCCAGTTATCATTTCTACAGCGAGAGATGGCGTATCCGACCGGGTGCGGGGCCTCGACCTTGGGGCCGACGATTACCTGGTAAAGCCCTACGATTTCGACGAACTCGTGGCTCGAATCCGCGCCGTTGTGCGCCGCCGAGCGGGTAACGCAGGCGGCCGCCTCTCCCACCAAGGGCTGGAGCTTGATCCGGCCACGCATGAAGTCTGGTGCGAGGGGCAGCCAGTGGCGCTTTCTGCCCGTGAGTTCAACATTTTGCAGGCATTCATTGAGCGCCCGCATGCCGTGACGTCCCGAACCCAGTTGGAGGAGCGGCTGTATGGATGGGAAGAAGAAGTGGCTAGCAACGCGATCGAAGTTCATATCCATAATCTGCGGCGCAAGCTCGGCGAACATCGAATCCGTACGGTGCGCGGTCTTGGATATAGCCTGGGAGAGCTTAAGTAATGTCATTGCGCCACCGACTGCTGTTGGTGCTGCTGCTGGCTGCGATGGCCACGACGCTCACCGCAACCGGTGCCACCTGGTACTGGGCCAAACTGGAAATTGATGAACTGCTTGATTACCAGTTGCGCCAACAAGCGCTTTCTCT
>Ga0114967_10004297_pt1 | contig 11501 bp, 16 predicted proteins | sample M_130628_MF_Meta_FD_92639 | JGI IMG/M metagenome (GOLD analysis project Ga0114967, IMG submission 92639) | Freshwater microbial communities from Lake Montjoie, Canada to study carbon cycling - M_130628_MF_MetaG | ecosystem: Environmental > Aquatic > Freshwater > Lake | place: Lake Montjoie... | reverse complement strand
GCTCTCCCTGCTGGGCAGCAGCTTCGGAGGCAACGACAGGTTGGTGCCCAGCCCTTTGGCTTTCGACGCCGCCCGGGAGCGTTCCTTGGCGCCCTCGGCGCTGCGGCGGGCCCGCGCCGATTCCAGGGCCAGTTTCGCCCAGATGCTCACCGCGGAGGAGTTGGCCGGATTGGCCGCCCACACGGTGACCGCGCGGGCCACCTCCGGGGTCATCGCCAGATTCAGCGACCGCGACGACACCGACGTCTTGGCCTGCGAGTCCCACGACACATCCGGTGCGCGGGTGTCCACCGCCAACGCGGTGACCGCGGCGAAGTCCTGCGCCTCCGGACCTTCCTCACCTTTGGCGAGGCCGAGATCGCGCATGCGTCCGGCACGTTCGGCCAGTGCCTCCGACAAACCTTTCACCGCGGCGGTCAGGTGCGAGCCGCCGTTGGCGGTGCGGACGGTATTACAGAACGCGGCGATCGTGGCCGGCTCCGCGGGACCAGCCGCAACCGACCAACGCATCGGGGTCTGACCGCGACCCGTGGTGTAGGAACCGGAACCCTCCACCAGCAGATTCAGCTCCGGTGACGGCGTACCGCCCGCGGCGCACATCAGCTCCAGCAGCGAGTCGGTCCCCCACGGGCCGTGGAACGGCTGGGCCAGCATCTCCGACACCTCGCCCAGCGGCCAGCCCTGGTTAATCACCTGCAAGTTCACGCCGGGGCACATCCGCGCCGCGGCCTGGGCTCGCAGCAGTACCTCGTTGATGTCGATCGAGCAGTCCGGGGCCACTGTGGGGTCGAACAGGATCCGCACCGCGGTGCCCTGAGCGTTGGGTGCCTTGTTCGCGGACCCACGCAACCGCTGGGTGTCGTCGCGCTCGAACGGGGCGTTGGGGTCGAAGTCTTTGCCTGCGAAGGTTCCGGGGTAGCCGTTGCCGAAGCTCTGTGTGTAGGTCTTTCCGTCGCGCATCACGGTGACGTCGGTGCGGGAGGAGATGAACACTGCGGCGGCCGCGCCGATGCCGTTGAGTCCGGCTCCGGTGCTGGCAGCGTCGGTGTGCTGGGAGAACTTACCGCCGGCGCGGGCGGTACCGAGCGTCTTGACGATGCCGTTCTTCTTCGTCACCGGGTCGGTGTCCACGGGCAGTCCGCGGCCGTCATCGGCCACGGTCACCGATCCGTCGTCGTGCAAGATGATCGCCACCGTCGACCCACCGTGAGAGGGGACAGCAGTTTCCTCGATGGCGTTGTCGACCACCTCGCGCAGACCGGTCAGATAGACCTCCTGGCCGAGGTTGACCGCCGGGCGCAGCCTCGTGTGCTGGACGTCGTCCAGTTCGGTGATGTCGGCGGCGGTGTAGCTCACGGTGGAGGATGTCCTTTCTGATTTGGCGTCTACCTGCGGGGGTTTTGAGCCTCACCACTGAGGCACCCCGCGGTGGAACTATCTCCCGGCGGGGCGACAGATTCCCGATCAGGTGGATTCGACACGCCGAAACGCGCCCCGATCGTCGTCGCGGCGCTGTCCCTGATGTGCTGCGGCGCAGCGCCAGAGCCGCGGCGTCAGCGTGATGCCCGGCGAGCGATGGGAGATCGATATGGCCAACTGGGAACTGCAGTCGAACAGCTACGGGCACGTCACATTCCGGCGCGACTTAGGGGACAGGTTCTTCGCCTACGTCGTTTACGACAAGGAAGAAGACCGCGAACCGTTCAGCTACCACTGGTCGGTGCAGGACGGGTCCTGCGGCCGGGTCCTCGAGCATGGTTGGGTCGACGGCGGGGAAGGCATGGCAACAGCGCGGGCCGCGGCGGACGCGGCCGCCGCGCAGCTGAGGCCCGTTTCCTGATCGACTGATTCGCGGTGAGACGGTCGTTCTTACGCTTTAAGCCATGACCTTTCGGAAGCACACCACCGTCGTCGACGTCGTCAACCTGCTGCGCCGCCACGAGCTCGTCGATGTCTCCGACCGGGTGGTGATGTGCCGGTGCGGCCGCTGGTTCGATGAGCCACCAGCATTCAGTGCCCACCTCATCGACGAGGCGGAGGGAGAGCTCACCGCGCGCACGCCGCCGTCACAGACGATCAGCCGAGAGGTCCTCGCCGAGGTCGCCGCGATCCACCGCCAGGCCCCCGACGGAGAGAAGATCCGCCAGGTCGCGAAGTTTCTCGGCGTCGCACACAGCTCCGCCGGCACCTACATCAGCCGGGCCCGCAAAGCTGGTCTGTTGGAGGCCGGCGACCACGTCGCGTGACCGTGGGACCGGCTTCATCTCCAAAATAGAGATACGCGCCACGTTGGTGTTCCCGCGCCGGACACCGCGGCCGGCCAGCGGCGGCCGGTACCTTTCCGAACATGTTGCAGTTCGTCATCACCGCCGTGCGGGAAAACAACCGCGGATCGGTAGACCGGCTCTCCAACTGGACCCTGCCAATCTTCGGTGAGATCAGCGGCAGCTTCCCCGACACCGAGGGCGACACGTGGTTCTACGCCACACTCGCCACCCCGCTCGGCTACACGATGCCGTCCGGAATGGGAGGGGGTAACAGCTCGTCACCCACCCAGGTCACCGATGTGGTGCTGCGGCCCTTCTACCTCGATGAGAACCCGTCGCCGGAGATGCGCGCGTTCCCCATGGACTTCGCGGTGGTGCTGGACCCGGAGATGCGGGATTCCGGCGTCATCGACGTGAATCTGGTCGACTTCATCGCCGTGGTGGAGGTCGACGGCGCCGCGGTCCACAGCGGCGTCCCCGTCGCGCCTGTTCCTGACGTTGCGCCGGCGGTGCAGGAGCGCCCGCAAGTCGCGGAGCCGGATCCCACGTTAGAGGACGTGACATCCGCAGCTCAGGACGCACAAGTAGCTGAACCAGCGGTGTTCTCCCCGGCGGGAGAGATGCAGCCAGACCCCCGCGGACCGGTCACCATCCCGCAGGTGGACCTGTCGGAGTTCTCCCAGGAAATAGAGCTGTCGGAGTTCGTCCCGGAGGATCCATCTCCAGATGAGCTCCCACCCACAGTTGCTCAGGCAGAACTGCCACCGGTAATCCCGCAGGCAGGTCCGCTCACGTTCATCCCACAGGTCGACCTCCCAGCGACGATTCCGCAGGCAGAACTACCTACGGTGCTGCCGCAGGCGGCACCTCCCGCATTCGTGCCGGCGGCTGAGCTGCCGCAGGTCGCACCCCCGGTTGAGCGACCGAAGGTGACTCCGCAGGCGGCACCTCCCGCATTCGTTCCGCAGGTGGAACTCCCACCCACGGTTCCGCAGGCTGATCTCTCGGAGTTCGTTCCGGCGCCGAAGCCCCCTCCGACACCACGACGGGTCATCGACAAGCCTCGCCCCGTCCGTGAAGAGGTGGTGTTCGACGACGTTGCGGAGCGGACGCCCCGCAACACCGGGCCGCTGAAGCTCGTCGCGGCGGGAACAGCGGCACTCGCCCTCGGATGGCTCGGACTCTCCGCGGTGTTCTCCAGCAGCGGCGACGCGGAAACATCCGCCGCGGCGACCGAGACGACAACAACCTCAGAAGCAAGTTCGACAACTACGCCGGCGCCGGTACTTCCGCCGCCGCCGAGCCCCGCAGACATCGAACGGGTCCGACGTGCACTCCCACCCGGATATGCACCCGATTCATGCCCACCCGCCGCGGTCCCCGAGGACGGCGGCGTCGCCACCCTGGCGTGCGGCCGCAACGGCGACCCCGGCGGACCGGTGTCGGGCAGCTACACCGTGTTCGGTGACCGAACATCGCTGTACGCAGCGGTCGATCGCGCCGTCGCCGCGTCCGGACAGATGAACTGCCCCGGAAACATCCAAAGCCCAGGTCCGTGGCGACGCAACGCAGCCCCAGAACGTGAAGTCGGAACCCTGTTCTGTGGAACCCGGGACCAAAATCCGGTCGTCATCTGGAGCGATACCGAACGGCTCATGCTGACCACCGTCCAGGGCGCACCGGAAGGTCCCGACCTCGTTGCGCTGTACGGCTGGTGGGCCCAACACAGTTAAAGCTTCTGCCCAACAACAACATCCGAGGAGAAACGAATGAGCAACGACAAGCTGCACGCCGCGCTGCGGGACGCCACATTGAAGAAGACCGGAGCCGATCCGGACGAGCTCGACGCCGAAGTCGCCGCGGCGCAAACACAGAGCGACGACACCGACCAGGACAAGTAGCTGTGCGCAACGATGCTGTCGTGCACGCGATTCGTCACCTTCCGCACCAGCTGATTGCCGGCGCACTCCGCGGAGATCCGCACCTGGATGTCTCCGATGTGCGCCAGGAGTTCCTGTCGTGGACCGCCGGTCAGCGCGACAATTACGACTCGTGGCAGGCGGCGTGGAACGCCTGGACCGGGGCGAGTCAGAGCCGGCCTGGCCAGGTACGGCTGCACGTTCTGTGCCCGACCTGTCGTGGCCGCATGTTCGATATCCGCACCGGAACGGCCCGGCCGTGCCCGACGTGCATGGCGCGCAAACGGGTGTGGCTGAACGCCACCGCGTTGTGGCAGCCGATACCGGAGCCGTAAACCGCGCTACTGCAGTCCAACTCAACAACGAAGGCCCCGACTCGTAAGCCGGGGCCTTCGTTGTTGGTACTGAGTTACGACGCGGGAACCGGCATCACCGAGGTGGTCGGTGCGGTCAGCGGCGTCCCTGAGCTACCGCTCGTCGGAGCAGGAGCAGCCGGAGCCGCACTGGCCGGCGGGGGTGTTGCACTCGCCGGAGCCGGAGCAGCCGGGGTTGCGCTGGCTGGTGCCGCCGGAGCCGGAGTTGCAGCCGCCGGCGCCGGGGTAGCCGGAGCTGCCGGTGCCGGAGTTGCAGCTGCCGGAGCCTCAGCGGCAGCGGGAGTGCCCGCCGCGATCGGAGTTCCCGAGCTACCAGTCGCAGGTGCCGCTGCGGGTGCAGGAGCAGCCTTTGGCGCCGCGTTCGGAGCCGGCATGGGCGCCGGAACCGAATTAGGACGGACGATCGCCGGCCTAGCCGGAGACTGCTGCATAGCCCCGGGGCCTGACTGCCACGGACCCCACACGTTCTCGGCGCCGTTACCGTCACTGAAAGCGACCTGGTTGGGTCGCGCACCGGTGACGTCGAAGTACAGCTTTCCGGTCACCGACTCGCCCGGGTCGAGCCCCGACGGGTTGACTCCCTGCGGAGTGGCCACTCCCCACAACACGGTGTAGCTGTCACCGCCGCCGCGGGCGCTGAAACCGGGGATGAACGGGACACCGGTTCCGGTGCCGGTCGCGGTGGCTTCCCACAGCGTCCCCACCGGCGTGTAGTCGATGCGGTCACCGCTGGGGGCCAGGTTGGTGACGTTCCACTGCTGGTCATCGGCGGACGCGATCCCGGTGCTCAGTGCGCCGGCGGCGGTAACCGCAGCCCCGGCGAACAGCGCACGCAGCGCAGTCGTCTTGGTGAACAAGATAAAACTCCTCTGTCTCTAATTCAGACCCTGGACGGTGCCCGGAGTCGTCGTGGTGGGCGGGGGCTATCGAGCCCTCGGGACATCACTACACCCGACTTTCGCGTCGCCACCACTCCGCGGCGCGCCGCGGGAGGTGTGTCAGCGTCCCGGTGCGGTTTCATGCCGTTGAGGGCAATAACGAACGGAGAACTGGCGTGGCCATGGGCAAGAAAACGAAAATAGGACTTGGCGTGTTAGCAGCGGCGGTGTTGATCGCCACGGTCGCGTCCTTGACCTGGATCGCCGGCCCAAGAATGAGCTCAGAACTAAAAGACGTCGTCGCGAAGGTGAGAGGAAACGAGGCAGAAACCATCGCGGAGAAGTGCGGCAATGGAACTTTCAAGATGGTCGACGACAACAGCTCGATCGGCCTTTCCGTTAAGGAATCTTCCTCCCCTGCGCAATTCCAGTTCCTCGTGTGCCTCCTCGATGAAACCGGGGCGCCGGCCAGCGTCAAGTTCCGAATGGGAAACACCAGGCAGATGGACGGCACCCAGGAGGAGGGCTGGGACGGCTGGAAGATTCTTTGGTCCTACGACGGATCAGATGAAGAGATGGAAGTGCTGCTCTCGAAGGTGTAGATCGGTCGCCGCGGGGGGAACAGACCGGATGGAACCGCGCCTCGTGGGGTGTTTCGGGCAACGGTGCGGTTCCATACGCACATGGACATTGTTGGTTTGGAAGCTCGGGAACTGGAGCGCGGCCAGTGGCTCTGCGGAGCAGGCAGGATCGCCAAGGTACTCCGCGACAGCGACGGCGACGTGTTGCTCACCTTCAGCGAGGTGGCACCGAAAAGTGTCGCGGCCAACCTGGGCGACGACGAGTGCCTGTCCCTACGCCCCGATGCGTGGGTCCGCATCGGGGCCACGCAATAAACGCGATGGGCACGTTCTGCGACTGCCGCATGTGCGGCGGCCAACACGAACACTGGGGCGAGGATTCAGCCGCCCCGGTATCCACCTGGAAAGAGCAGGTCACCAACGGAGACACCCGACTCGGTTACTGGGACTGGGCCCGCGAATACAAGGAGATCGCAGAATGATTAACAGCGGAAACATGTGGCTGGTCTACGTCGCGGACAACGGCGAGAACCACTTCCAGCCGTGGCAGGACCTGATGAGCGCCGGCACACTGATCGACCCGGAGAGCGGCGACGACATGGAGATGGTGGGATGGACGACCACAGCGCCCAGCTGAATCGGAAACCGACTGCGCCGCGCTGGCCTGTCACCGTAGGCGCGAGCGTCCCTGTCGTGCAGCGGTTCCCGCGCGGTACCAGAGTGTTCTGGGCGCCACGCCACGCGGAAGCGGTCGGCACCGTCGCCGGTGACGCCCCCGACAAAGACGGTTGGATATTGGTGGCGTGGGACGGCATCGGAACGTACAAGGAAGAGCCGCAGAACCTGCGCCCGGTTCCGGTTCAGCCGCGGTGAGCGAAAGCCGCCACCCGCTCCACAGGAGCAACATCCTCAGCGGCGCTAGCAACATCGTCGAGTTCGCGTACATCGGCCGCGCTGGCGTCCACATCGACGCTTAACCGACGTTCCACCACCTGGTTTTCCGCCGTGAAAATCGCACACCGAATAATCGCGGAGACACGATTGAGGACCCAGCTCTGACCGCGCGTGATCAATTCCGCGGCGATAAGATGAAGATCCACATCCGGTTCGGGTGCCGAAGCGGATCGTCCGAGGAGTCCTACCACCGCGGCGAACTCCGCTTCCGAAGCGCCGTAAACGAGTCGATGCGCGGACACCGCGGCGAATATCGGTAGCCGATTCAGCTCGGCGTTCAGGTCGCGCGAGTGATGTTCCATGAAGCAATCGACCACGTACGAACGGAACGAAGGATCCGCGGACAGCTCAAGTTTGTCGATCAGCAATGCACACGCTTGAGCGGAACGGCGTGACCACGCTTCAGAGATCGACACAGCGGCCGCAACAGATAGCTCCACGGGTTACTACCGCCGGAACTCGTTGTGTCGCTGCGCTTTTTCAGTCGCGCCGTCGAACGCCGCGTCCAGCTTCTCGCGGCGGGCGGCGGGAATGCGATCAGCCTCGAGTTTTGCCGAATCAATGGATGAAGCGCGGTCCCGGTCTGCCATCGCCCACCTTTCCCACGCCGTTAGTCGCCGGAAGAGAAACATGGAGACGACAGATTCGACGAAGACGGCGCGCGGAGCCGATCAGCGCGCCGGCTTCACCACCGACTTCACCGCTGACTTGATCGCGTCGCGGACCGCGCCACGACCGAGCTTGCGATCCGGTGACGCGGCCGCCGCCGAAGCAGCCGACTTCACGGTGTCCCGTACCGCGGAGCCAACCTGCGACGACGCTGAGGTATCCACCGAAACGATGTCCCGCACCGCCGGCGGCAACGAGATCTCCACCGGAGCCGCGACACTGGGCGCCGCGGACTCCGAGCCCGCGACCGCTTCAGGTACCGCCGGCAACGCACGAGTCGAGGAAGCAGCCACGGAACGCGCCGATGAAGCCGACGCCGCTGAGGCCGCGGCGGTCGCGCGGGGCGTCTTCGGCAGGCCCATGTCTGTCACCTGCGCCACCGGAGTCACCAACTGTTCCGACACATCGAAAACCGGGTTCACCACGGCCATCCCGATCGTCAACGCCGACTCGATCACCGTCCCCACCCCCACTGCGAGCGGGTTGCCCATCAGCAGCGGTTTCAGACTCAAGCCCACCTGCAGACCCGGACCACTCGGGGTAACCAGGCTGTCCTCGATCCCGCGCACTAGAGCATTGGTCACTGCCTGGGGCAGCTGCAGACTCTGCTCCGCGCTGATCGGGGAATTCACGGCGATGGCCTGCGTTCCGCCCATGTCCATGGTGCGGGTGAACGTCGGAACACCGTTTGTGTATGTCAGCTGCACGTCTTGGTATCCGACATCGACGAGCTGCCGCAGCGCGGGCTCTAACGCATCAGCGATCGGCGTCGGGATGTTGATCCCCGGCAAATAGCTGACCAGACGCTGGATGACGGTGAAAGGCTCCAGGAGTGGCAGGTTGCCCGAGTCGTAGGTGATGTACGTGGCGCTGCCGGGGAACTTGGTCGCGTCGAGGAGTTGCTGCTGCTTGAGGGCGTCGAGGAGGGGCCCGATCACGGGAACCACTCGCACACCCTGGCCGCCGGTTGGGTCAGCGGTGACCAGAATCGCGTTGCCCAACCCCGCGAATGATCCGGGAAGAACGGAGCCGACGGCGGCGCCGATGTTCTCCTCCTTCGGGATCAGATACGTGGGGAGAACGAAACCGACCAGGGAGTTGAGCCAGGCCACTGGGTTGTTGAGCGTCGACGGGGCGTCCGACATCAGGTCGTACTTGAACGCGACGTCAGTGATGCTGATGTTGAGGATCTGCTGCTTGTCGGGGCTGATGTAGCTGCCTCGGGACTTACCGGACAGATCCGGATTACTCAGATTCACCCCGAGTGGCGCGGTGGTGGGTGTGAACAGCGCCAGGAACCCACCGCCGGGCCGCGACGGGTTCCGAATCATGAAGGCGACGACACCGGTCACACCGGGGTTGCCTGACGCCTCCCAGTTCGGGTCGCCGGTCTGCACGGCGGTGATCATGTCGTTGAGTGCGATGGCGGTACTCGTCCCGCCCACACCCTCGGAGAGAAGGTAGGCGCGACGCTGGCCGCCGATCGGTCCGAGCAGGTTGGTGACCTGGCTGTAAACCGGGCCCTTAGGGTTGATACCCAGAAGCCGGGCGAGGTAGCTGCTGCTGTACTCGAGGCCGGTCACCGAGTTGTACACCCCGGCCGGGCCGGGGGCGGCGACACCCTGATCGATGGGGGAGAAGGCGTCTACGTTGCTCAGCAAGCCGTTAAGTCTGGTGATGGTGTCTGCCAGAGCTGCGTTACCGGTGAGGCCGACCAGTCCTGCCAGGACGGCGGGCGGCGTGGCACCGACGACGTTAGCCACTTGAAACAGTGGACCTACACCGTAGAACCCAACCACCGCGGCCAGCTCGACATCCGCCTGGACCTGCGGCAGCGTCGCGGCCGCAACAGCAGCGGGGTCGGGCGTGGAGGTCCGGTCGATGGTGGACGTGATCGCCGTGGCGGTCAGAGCCGCCGAAGCTGTGATCGCCGTGGCGGCCATCGCCACCTTGGCCGCCCGCAAACGCGTCGGCGTGGGGGATTCGAATTTCGTCACCGTGAGCTCTCCAGTTCATGTGTGGTGGTGTGTGAGTCAGCACCAGTGCCATCCCCGGGTTGGGGGCGGCTCATACGCGCTTTCAATTATCCAATGTGGGGGCTCGAGTCACCTCGCCAATAAAGGGTGATCGCGTCCACACATACTTTGTGTTTAGCGGCCCAGCTTTAGCTCAAAAACCTCCTCCCATCTGGTATTAGTCCGACCAAAATCGAGAACACAACAGGCTTCTCGAATAACGTGAAGTGCGCTACACAAACTCAAAAAGCGGTCGCACTTCATTTGCTGTTCGAGGTGCTGGTGGTCCCGCTCGGACCGTTGCCGACGAGTATCTGCCACCGGCGAACTTTCTGCGACACGCGGCGCGGATACGTTTGCGCTGGTCGCCCCGCTGTGATGAAGTTGTGATTGGGACTGAATCCACCACGACGCATCAGTCAGCCCTGCACCACGGAACGCATTCACACCACCCGGAAACCTCAGTGGAGAGGCCCCTGTGACCGACACCGTCTGGTCCTCGATCACCGTGTTCGTCACCGATCCCCGCACCACTGGGCGCCTCTACTGCGCCCTGGGACTGTCGGTTCGGGAGATCCACGCCGGACTGGTCGAAGTGCCGATGACCAATGGTCCGACGCTGCGACTGGTCGCAGCGGACATCCCGTCTCGCACCCACACCGGGTTCCGGATCCCACCCCGCGGCGCCCCGACGATGGGTCTCGACGCACTAGGTGCGAGCTGGCGGGTGAACGACGACGGCGTCCTCACCGTCAAAGATCCTGACGGGAACCGCTGCTACGGCGTCCCGCCCCAGGAAAACAAGCCGCCGCGGAGTCTGGCGATGTGGTCGATGTTTGTCACCGACGTGGCCGGCACCGCGCAGTGGCTGAAAAACCTTCTGGGTCCGGGGATATCCACCGCGCAGAGCCGGATCGGCACGGTCGGTGATCCGCACGGCGTCGTCCTGAAAGAGGACGTGACATTCCCTGTTCAGAGCCACACACTGACACTTCTTCCGGCCGGACATGGACGCACCACCGAAGCATCGCTAGGAATCGAGGTGCCGGACCTGGAACCGGTGGCGCAGTGCCTCGGCGAGGGTGATTGGGACTTCGAGTACCGCAGCTCGCAGACGATCGTCACCCGCACCCCGGACGGCAACCCCGTCTATCTCTCACCGCGGGTGAGAACAGCCGCGCCCGTGCAGCCGCGGCCGACGCTCTAGCTGGCGTAGAACTTCGCGCAGCGGTCCTCGAGCTCGTCGAGCGCCGCCCGGTACTCCTGCTCGGTCCTGAACGGTGTGGCGCCGACGAATCCTTGGTCGTCCTCGTCGACGATCCAGAACAGGCCGTCGAGGATGTCGTGCGACGTGGTGCCGGTCTCGTTGAGTTGCCGGCTGAAGTTGGCGTCCAACTCAGCTCTGGTGACCTTGCCGAGGCCGTGGTGGATGCTGCCGAGCGTGGGGCAGTCCCCGACTGTTTCGGCGGTGCCGTCGAGCGTCAACATGTAAAGCAGCTCGGTGACGGGGGAGTCGAACTTGGCCATGTTCTCGTTTCCTTTCAGTCCCGCCGGCGGGCCACGGCCCAGCCGACGAGATCGTCGTCACGTTGCTCCCCGGACGGGCGAAGGCCAATCACCGTGACAGCTACATAGATTCCGGGTTCGGCGAGGATGTCGCGTTCCATACCGCCGCCGATGTACTCCGAGTCGTGCATGATCGGTCCGCGATACCGGTCCTGTCCGCTGTATCCGTTGAGTAGTGTCCAGTTCTTGTCGATCTGAATGTCGTTGGGGTTCAAGCTGACCATCTGGCCTTCAGCGTCGAGTTCGACGTACACCTCTGGGGCGTACAGACCCGCCGG
>Ga0114967_10004296_pt1 | contig 11502 bp, 8 predicted proteins | sample M_130628_MF_Meta_FD_92639 | JGI IMG/M metagenome (GOLD analysis project Ga0114967, IMG submission 92639) | Freshwater microbial communities from Lake Montjoie, Canada to study carbon cycling - M_130628_MF_MetaG | ecosystem: Environmental > Aquatic > Freshwater > Lake | place: Lake Montjoie... | reverse complement strand
TATGATTTAACAGGTCGTGCAGCGACTTCCGATTTACAATTAACCAACACCAGAGATTTTTTAGGCTATGACTTATTTGATAAACTCTATACCAATAACCAAGATTCTTTAGACCCCATTATTCCAAAAGGTACTGTGTATCAAAAGCCATCCATAGTTCCTATTAAACCTATCAATGCCGATTCTGCTTATTTGCATCAATCTACTGCGCTTGCTATTACAAATATTGAAACGCCTATAGCGCCTAATAAAAATAATGGAAGTAATAACTGGGCCGTAGCCGGATCTAAAACAAAATCGGGACGACCTATTTTAGCCTCTGATCCGCACCTGGGATTAAACATGCCTTCACTTTGGTATGAAGTACAAATTACTACACCAACGCATAGCACTTATGGAGCAAGTTTCCCAGGTTCTCCTGCAGTAATTATTGGATTCAATGATAGTTTAGCTTGGGGAGTTACCAATGCAGGTAGAGATGTATTAGATTTTTATGAGATTAAATTTAAAGACAGCACGGAAAATGAATATTGGTATAATGGTAAGTGGAACACCGCTGAAAAAAGAACAGAAGTAATTAAAGTAAAAGATAGTACCGATGTAGTGGAACAAATTCCAATGACAGTTTGGGGGCCTACGATGTATAGTGCTCATTATCAAAATCCACAATCTAAAGGACGCAATTTAGCCATTCAGTGGACTGCACATAGTACTTCAACAGGTGTGGAAGCTTTTTACAGATTAAACCGTGCTAAAAACTATGACGATTATATCAAGGCCATTTCACTATATACTTGTCCTGGACAAAATTTTGTTTTAGCTACTAAGACGGGAGATATTGCTATCAAGCAACAAGGAAGATTTGTAGCAAGATGGGAGCGACAAGGAGACTTTATTATGCCAGGAGACGATACTACTTATGCATGGCAAGGAATAATTCCGAACGAAGAAAACCCCACTATTAAAAATCCGGAGCGCGGTTTTGTAAGTAGTGCCAATCAAAAACCAACCGACCCTAGTTATCCTTATTATTTAGGCACCGCAACTTCTTTTCCACTATATAGAGGCATTAGTGTAAACAAGCATTTGACAGCCATGTCTGGTATTACAGCTGAAGATATTCAAGCCTTGCAAACCAACAACGATAATGTATTCGCGGCCACTGCAAGACCTGCTTTAATGAAATATGTACAAGTAGATAAACTGAGCCCTGATGCCAAAAGAATGTTAGATGAAATGAACAACTGGGATTTAGTGAATAGCGAAAATTCAAAAGGCATTACGGCATTTAAAATTATTTGGGACAGTGTCACGCAAGCAGTTTGGGGAGATGAACTAGCAGGTTCTCCCATTCCACTTACTAGTCCTGATGATTTTGTTTTAGTAGATCAGTTATTGAAAGATTCTAATTGGTCTGTTGCAGACGATATCAGTACCAAAGATAAAATTGAAAATTTTAAAGATCAAGTAACTTTGGGTGTTGAAAATGCCACCAAAAAATTATTAGAATTAGAAAAAGAAAATAAATTAGAATGGGCTTTATTTAAAGCTACCAGGGTCATGCATCTTACTAAAATACCTGCTTTAAGCAGAATGAATTTACCTATTGGAGGAGGGGAGCATATAATTAATGCCACTACTGATGATCATGGACCTAGTTGGAGAATGGTGGTGCACTTGACAGATGAAATAGAAGCCTACGGTTTATATCCAGGAGGCCAGAGTGGTAACCCGGGCAGTGCTTACTATGATTCCTTTGTTGATTATTGGGCAGCAGGAAAATATTATCGATTATTATTCTTGGCCAAAGAAAAATTAAAGCAACATGAGCGCACAAAATGGCATATTCAATTTAAAAAAGCGGTTGCATAATTTTTTAATTTATCAACTTAAAAACATTTTATGAAATTTATTTTTTCAATAGTATTAGTAGGATTAGTGACTTACGCAATTGGTATCTACGGGAACTTACCTTGGTGGAGTTTTGTAGTAACCAATTTAATCATTGCCATTGCATTGCCCATTAAACCATTACAATCATTCATTGCTGGCGCGTTGGGTGTGGGTGCGCTCTGGGCAGGCTTAGCTTTTGGAATCGACTTGGCAAATAACCATATTCTATCCACCAAAGTAGCACAGATTCTTCCATTAGGAGGTTCATACATCGCTTTAATTGCAGTGACTGCATTAGTAGGGTCTTTGTTAGGAGGGCTTGCTTCTCTAACTGGATCATTTGTTAGGAAGCCTGAATAAGTTTACCTTTGGGGTCAATTTGCTTAATCTGTAATTGAGCTTAAATTAAATCCATATGGCACAGCTGCACAACCGTGTTTCAAACAAGGAGTTGAAACAAAAACTATACGAAGAGGCATTCGATAGAACCACGATTAGTTTTTACCAGTACTTTACAATTTCAGATCCTGTACAATTTAGGGACGACATGTACCAAGCATTGAATAACATGCAGGTTTTTGGTCGAATCTATATTGCTACCGAAGGAATCAATGCACAAATTAGTGTGCCCAATCATTTATTTGAGACTTTCAAAGCGTATCTTTTTTCAATGAAGGCATTGGATGGAATCCGATTAAATAATGCGGTAAATGACAATGGTAAAAGCTTTTGGGTATTAAAAATAAAAGTACGAGACAAAGTAGTGGCCGACGGCATTGAGGATCCCAATTTTAGTATGGAGAACAAAGGGAAATATGTGAATGCGGAACAAATGAATCAATTGATTGCATTACCTGATACGATTGTTATTGATATGCGCAACCATTATGAATATGAAGTAGGACATTTTGATAATGCCATTGAAATTCCTTCAGATACATTTAGAGATCAATTACCGATGGCCGCAGAAATGATGCAGCCTCATAAGGACAAAAATATTATCATGTATTGTACTGGAGGAATTCGATGTGAGAAAGCAAGTGCTTATATGTTACATGAGGGTTTTAAAAATGTATATCATTTAGAAGGTGGGGTCATTCATTATGCCAATGAAATAAAAGCCGCAGGATTAGAAAGTAAATTCAAAGGAAAAAATTTCGTCTTTGATGATCGCTTAGGTGAGCAAATTACCGATGATATTATTGCAAGCTGTCACCAATGTGGCAAGCCTGCTGATACCCATACCAATTGCAAGAACGATGCTTGTCATTTACTTTTTATACAATGCGAAGCATGTGCCATATCATTTGATGGTTGTTGCACCACAGCTTGTAAGGAAGTATTTCATTTGCCATTAGAAGCACAAGAGGCATTGAGAAAAGGGGTTAAAAAAGGCATGCAGGTATTTAATAAAGCCAAAGAAAGATTAAGACCTAGACTCGGGATTGATATTGAAGTCAAATAAAATAAATGATTGCAAAAAAAATCCCGACCAAGGCCGGGATTTTTTTATTGTATTCCTAAATTGTTCAATGCATTTCGAATCAATTGAAAAGTTTCAACTTCAGTTTTTGATTCAGGTTTAAAAGCCTCGCCAATAATTTGCTCATACAATTCAATATATCTTTTTGAAATAGTTTGAATCCACTCTTCAGACATCGCTGGTACGGTCTGTCCTTCCTTGCCCATAAAATTATTTTCAATTAACCATTCTCTTACAAATTCCTTGCTTAATTGTTTTTGTTTTTCTTGTTTGGCTTGTCTTGCTTCAAATCCTTCTGCATAAAAATACCTGGAAGAATCAGGGGTATGAATTTCATCCATTAAGTAAATCGTATCTCCAATTTTTCCAAACTCGTATTTTGTATCTACTAAAATCAATCCTCTTTTAGCAGCAATTTCTTTTCCTCTTGCAAATAGGGCAAGCGCATATTTTTCTAAAATGGCCCAATCTTCTGCAGAAGCTAAACCCTCTACAATGATGGCTTCTTTTGAAATATCCTCATCATGCCCTTCACTTGCTTTGGTGGAGGGGGTGATGATAGGCGTTGGGAAAAAGTCATTTTCTTGAAGTCCCTCTGGCAATGTTACGCCACAAAGTGTCCTCCCTCCAGCTGAATAAGTTCGCCAAGCATGCCCTACTAAATTGCCTCTTACGACCATTTCGATCTTAAAAGGGGTACATTTTTGACCAATGGCCACATTGGGAGCAGGGGTGCTCATGAGCCAATTTGGACAAATATCCTTGGTGGCATCGAGCATATAGGCTGCAATTTGATTTAAAACCTGCCCTTTATAAGGGATTGGTTTAGGTAAAATGACATCAAATGCAGAGATACGATCGCTTGCTATCATTACAAGTAGTTCATTTTCAATGTAATAGACGTCCCTTACCTTTCCGTGGTAGGTATTTAATAGACCGGGGATAGTGTTTGGGTTCATGCTACGAAAATAAAAACTTTAACAGTATTTTGATAATTTTTTCTGATTTGCTAACAATTTGGTATTTTGAGGTACAATTCAAATAAAAACAATTATTTATGACAAGATTATTAACTCGTTTTAGCCTTTTTTGTGCCTTTGCTTTTACAGCAATTAGTGCAATGGCTCAAAATGCAGGAACAATCACTGGAACTGTAAAAAATGGAACCAATGGTGAAACCATCGCTGCAGTATCTGTTACATTGAAAGGCTCATCTGTTGGAACCTATACAGATGATAAAGGAACTTTCAAATTAAATGTGTCTCAAAAAGCACCTTATACATTGGTTTTTAGCTCTGTAGGTTTTGAAAACCAAGAGCAGGTGGTGAATGCTGGAACATCTAAAGTGGATGTGAGTTTAAAACAAGCTTTTACTTTAGGTTCTGAAGTTGTTGTTGCAGCTTCAAGAGTTGCGGAGCGTATTTTAGAATCTCCAGTGACGATTGAAAGAATTAGCAATGCTACAATTAAGAATGCGCCAGTCTCTAATTATTATGACTTATTGGGTACTTTAAAAGGGGTGGATGTCAACATCGCCAGTTTAACTTTTAAAAGTATTAGCTCAAGAGGTTTTAATGGTAGTGGTAACAGCCGTCTAAATCAATTTGTTGATGGAATGGACAACCAAGCGCCTGGCTTAAACTTCTCAGTGGCTAGCATTATTGGTTTAACAGAACTAGACGTAGACAATATTGAATTATTACCAGGTGCCTCTTCTGCTTTGTATGGTCAAGGAGGTATGAACGGTACCGTTTTGATCAATAGTAAAAATCCATTTAAATACCAAGGCTTAAGTTTCCAAGTTAAGCAAGGTATTAATCATGTTGATAACAAACAACGTGCATTGGCTCCATATAAAGACTGGACAGTTCGTTATGCTAAAAAAATAGGTGATCGTTTTGCTTACAAATTCAGCATTCAATACACAGAAGCTGATGACTGGAGAGCAAATAGCGATCAAAACTATTCTAGATCAACTGGTACACAACTCGGTCAAATGATTCCTGGTAACAGAGCATCTGATCCAAACTATGATGGTGTCAACTTTTATGGTGATGAAACAACAAGTAATTTAGCTGGTGTTGGTACTGCTGTTAAAAGCGGTGTCTTAGCTGCATTAGTAGGTGCATACGGAACTACAATCGGAACAGCAAACTTCAATGGTTTATACGATGCAGCAGCTGCATTTCCTAGTTTAGCTGCATACTCAGCATTCTTAAGTGCTGCAGGCGGCGCTGCTTTTGGTCCTACATTAGCTGCAAATGCTCCATTCTTATGGGGTGATAAAAGAGGTTATTTCAATAATGTGAATGTAAGTAGAACAGGATATGCCGAAAAAGATGTCGTAGACCCAACTGCATTGAACGTAAAATTCCAAGGTTCTATCCATTACAAAATCAATGACAATGTAGAAGCATCTTTTTCTGCCTACAACGGTTCCGGAAATACGGTGTATACAGGAAGTGACCGCTATTCAATTAAGGATTTTAGCATGGGACAGTATAAATTAGAATTAAAGGCTAGAAATTGGTACGTTAGAGCTTATACTACTTTAGAGAATTCTGGTGCGTCATTTAACTCAACGATTGCTGCACGTTATTTCAATGAAGCATGGAAACCTAGTACAACATGGTATCCTACTTATGCTGCTACTTATTCTACTTTATTAAGTCTTGGTATGAATCAACAAGCTGCTCATGCAGGAGCTAGATCAAATGCGGATGTTGGAAGACCAACTGGCTACCTTGGTGATAATGCAATGTTCAAATCTTTAGTAAGCACCCCAATTTCACAAGGTGGTGCGATGTTCTTAGAAAAAACTTCTATGCGTGCAGCAGAGGGTCAATACAATTTAACAGACGCTTTAGGTCTTGCTAAACACAATGCTGATTTATTAGTAGGTGGAAGCACAAGACAATTTATATTGAATTCTCAAGGTACTTTGTTTGCTGATACAGCTGGAAATATTTTGATCAATGAGTCAGGTGCTTACGCTCAATTGTCTAAGCGTTTCTTAGATGATTTATTCAAGTTCTCATTCTCTGGTCGTTATGACAAGAATGAAAACTTTAAAGGTCGTTTTACACCTAGAGCAACGATGGTTGTGAAATTAGAAAAGGACCATAATTTACGTGTGTCTTATCAAACAGCTTACCGTTTCCCAACGACTCAAAACCAATGGATCAACTTATTAGTTGGTGGTGGTACAAGATTAATGGGTGGTTTGCCTGAGTTAAGAAATTTCTACAAATTCAATACCAATCCTGCTTATTCTTTAGCGAGTGTGAATGCATTTGGTGCTTCAGCAATGCAAGGTGCACCAAATCCAGGTTTATTGAAAGTACAAGCCTTCCCAGAATTCAAACCTGAGTCTATGACTTCTTTTGAAGTGGGTTACAAGGGTTTAGTAGCTAAAAAATTATTGATCGATTTCTATTACTATTTTGGTAAGTATGAAAACTTCATTAGTGGTGTAACTGTATTACAATCTAGAAATGCAGCAGCGCCTAGTCCATTAGATGTATTATCTGCAGATAAGCGTATTGCTTATTCTATTTCTACTAACTCTACTCAGGAAGTAAAAACTTCTGGATGGGGTCTTTCATTAGACTATTTATTACCTGCTAACTTTACAGTATCTAGTAGTATTTATGGAGATAAAATTGGAGGGTTAGAAGAAGGATTTATTGCTTACTTCAACACGCCAAAAATGAGAGCAAACTTTGCATTGAATAATAGTGGTTTTGCATTAAAGAATCGTTTAGGATTTAGCGCAATCTATCGTTACCAAGATGGCTTTACTTACGAAGGAACATTCGGAGTAGGTCAAGTATCTTCTTTTAACACATTAGACGCTGTTTTAACTTATAAATTACCTGCCATGAAGTCCTTGATTAAAATGGGCGGTACCAATATTATGAACACTTATTATAACACGGCACATGGTAGTCCAGCAATTGGTGGATTGTACTATGTAAGCTTTGCTTATAACGTGTTTTAAAGCTACTCAGATGGGTTAGTTCCTAATCCCTTCCCGATTTTCGGGAGGGGATTTTTTTTACATCTATTCTTAGTTTTTCCTTGATAAAACGCTATTTTTGCATTTCAAAATAAAAATGATTTTTCCATGCGATCAATAGCCTTTAGAGAAGCCTTACGCGAAGCAATGAATGAAGAGATGCGAAGAGATGAGCGTGTATTTTTAATGGGTGAGGAAGTAGCAGAATACAATGGTGCTTACAAAGTAAGTCAAGGCATGTTGGCTGAATTTGGACCAAAAAGAGTCATTGATACACCTATTTCTGAATTAGGTTTTACTGCAGTTGCAGTGGGTGCAGCTCAAAATGGATTAAGACCTATTGTTGAATTCATGACTTGGAACTTTGCAGTTTTGCCATTGGATCAAATTTTAAATACAGCCAGCAAAATGTTGGCAATGAGTGGTGGTCAAATTGGCTGTCCAATTATTATGAGAGGACCTAATGGAAGTGCTGGTCAATTGGGTGCGCAACACTCCACAGCTTTTGAAAGTTATTTAGCGAATATCCCTGGTATCAAAGTGGTATCACCTTCGAATGGATATGACGCAAAGGGTTTATTAAAACAAGCAATCCGTTACGAGGAAGATCCAATCATGTTCTTAGAAAGCGAAGTGATGTATGGAGATAAATGCGAAGTGCCTGAAGAAGAATATTATATCCCATTAGGGAAAGCAGACGTGAAGCGTCCAGGTAGAGACATTACGATTGTCTCTTATAATAAAATGATGAAGGTCGCTTTATCCACTGCAGATGAATTAGAAAAAGAAGGCATCAGTGCAGAAGTGATTGATCTAAGAACCATTCGCCCTTTAGACTGGATGACAGTATTGGAGAGTGTAAAAAAAACCAACCGTTTAGTGATCATTGAAGAGCAATGGCCTTTTGCTTCCGTGTCATCTGAACTAAGTTATCGTATACAAAAAGAAGGGTTTGACTATTTAGATGCCCCAATCAGAAGAATTACAAGTGCAGATGCACCAATGCATTATGCCCCTAATTTAACTGCATTGGCCATTCCCGATGTAAGCCGTTCAGTGAAATTGGTTAAAGAAGTGTTACAGCAATATAAGTAATTGCTAAATCCTTTTATTTAACCATTTAAACAGCCTCCTTACAGCTAATAAAAATTTTATTTAATATCCCTCACAAAGGGATATTTTTGTAATATCTAATTCTAAGATTATGGGCATGATCCTTTTTATCCTTTATTGGTTGGGCTGGCATTTCGGTATTTATACCATGTTGAGAAAAGCAGGTGTGCCCGCAAACAAAGCCATCATTCCAATTTATAATACTTGGGAAGTGGTTCAACTTTGTAAGATTCCAAAAATTTGGTTTTGGATACAACTTATTCCAATTCTGGGTCAATTTGTAACATTATGGATCACGATCCTATTTGTGATGCATTTTAAGAGAGTAAATTTAATCCATCATACACTAACGGTGTTCTTTCCTTTTATCTATTTACCATACCTAGGATTGGATAAAAAAGAAAAATGGCATGGTGATGAAGCATTAGCACATTACCATAAGCCAGCATCAAGAGAATGGGTGGATGCAGGGGTGTTTGCGATTGTAGCTGCCACATTAATTAGAACATTTTTATTTGAAGCATATGTGATTCCAACAGAAAGTATGGAAAAGACTTTATTGGTGAATGATTTTTTATTCGTCGATAAAGTGACTTATGGTGCAAGAATTCCACAAACGCCAATATCATTTCCTTTTGTACACAATACATTGCCGGGAGCGCCAACAAGGCCGTCTTATTTAAAATGGGTTCAACTGGATTACAAACGATTCCCTAAATTAAGGGAGGTCAATAGAAACGATGTGGTTGTCTTTAATTTTCCAGCAGGAGACACGATTATCAACCTGCCAGAATTTGGTTCTAAGATTCCATACTATGATGTTTTAAGAAGTCCTCAATACAATAATGACCGTGCAAAATTGCAGGCAGATTATCCAATTTTAGTGCATCCAATGGATAAGACAGACAACTATATTAAAAGATGTGTTGGTATTCCAGGAGATGTCATTGAAATTAAAAAAAGTCAATTATGGGTGAATGGCGCACCAGCATTGGTAGCCCCGTTTATGCAAACAGAATATATTGTAGAAACAGATGGTAGGCCTCTAGCAGAAGATTTTATTCAAGACAGTTTAGGGATCAACATCAATGAAGCAACAGCTGATTTTCAATTTGTAGAAGGGCAACCCAATACGTTTAAATTAAACCTCACTGCAGCTGCTGCTTTAAGTTTAAATAAATTACCGAATGTAAAATCGGTTGTCTTATTTGAAGACCAGAATGTGGGCTATACCTTCCCAAATGACATCCTACATTTTCCTTGGACTGCTGATAATTTTGGGCCATTACGTATACCAAAAAGAGGGGATCAAGTGCCATTGAATGATAGTACGATAGAACTTTATAGAAGAATTATTGAAGGGTATGAGCAACAAAAATTGACAACCCAAAATGGCCAATACTTTATCAATGGTAAAGCAGCTAACACTTATACCATTCAAGAAAATTATTATTGGATGATGGGAGACAATCGTCATCGTAGTCAAGATAGTCGTTATTGGGGTTTTGTGCCTGAGACCCATATTGTTGGTCGCGCAGCTTTGATTTGGTTTAGTTATAGTCAATCCATTAGATGGAATAGGCTCTTTAATTTGATAAAATAAAAAGCATGCAAAAAAAATTCGAATTTGAATACGAAGAGTTGGATGCGAAAGAAGCTTTAGGTTCGGAAGATTTAGTTTTATTAAATGCTGCTTTTAAAGCAGTGGATACAGCTTTTGCACCTTATTCAAAATTTAAAGTGGGTGCAGCTGCAAGATTATCAAACGGTCAAATTATTTTAGGATCCAATCAAGAGAGCGCAAGCTATCCAGTTGGTATATGTGCAGAAAGAGCCCTGTTAAATAGTATAGGAAGTCAATTTCCAAATGAAACCATTCAAGCCATGGCCATCAGTTATATGCCAAATGGTGTTGCGTCAGATCATCCATTATCACCTTGTGGAATGTGTCGACAATCCTTAATAGATTACGAGTTAAGATACAAAGGTCCAATCAAGCTTATTTTAGCTGGTCAAACAGGGAAGGTCATGTTGATTCCATCCGCTTCCCATATACTCCCATTTGGCTTTACTGGCTCTATACTAGGCAAATAAGGTTTGCACACCTAGTCCAATCCTGAATTCATGTTGAAGTAGCCATTTTTTTCTGGATAAGCCCCATGCATAACCAGTCAAATTACGATCAGAACCAATAATTCTATGACAGGGTACAATAATAGCAATCTTATTTTTTCCATTGGCAGATGCAGCTGCTCTTATCACTTTAGGCGCCCCTAATTTTTTTGCAAGTTCGGCATAACTCATTGTTTTTGCATAGGGGACTTCATATAACTCTTTCCATACCTTTTGTTGAAATTCAGTTCCTGATTGGTGGATGGGTACAGTAAATTGAGTCCTACTTCCATTAAAGTAGTCTATTAGTTCATCTATACATTGATGAATGATCGCTGGGCTCTCTATCCCTTCTGTGTTTGAACTAGATTCAGCGTCTTCAATAAAAGTGAGTGCATGGATGCATTCGATATCCGCAACAATTTTTATTCGACCAATTGGGCTGCTATAAATATGTTCGAATAGTTGTTGCATCCTTAGGGTAGTTTGATCCTTAGTCTAATAATTTGGCCAATTCTATTAAATCATCTTGTTTGAATTGTAGTGTTGGACTTTGAAAACACTTTGCAAATTCAAGCATCATTTTTTTAATCACTCTTTGATTGGAAAGGCGCTTATAATAAATTGTCTTGGGCTCAATATTGTGCCTTAAAAAATATTGGTCCATATCTTTTTGAGAAAAAGGATGTCCGGATGTGCCTTCTACATAAAATTGTATAAATTCTTGAGGATTTGGTACAATTTCATGCGGTTCCCAGTCTGCACTAAAATAGGCAAGAATACATTGCTTTGGAATATTGATCCATTCGGCATGAATTTCTAATTGTTGACATAATTCAGCATAGATCAAGGAATTCGCAAATGCATTTCCTGGTTTAGATTG
>Ga0114967_10004292_pt1 | contig 11509 bp, 6 predicted proteins | sample M_130628_MF_Meta_FD_92639 | JGI IMG/M metagenome (GOLD analysis project Ga0114967, IMG submission 92639) | Freshwater microbial communities from Lake Montjoie, Canada to study carbon cycling - M_130628_MF_MetaG | ecosystem: Environmental > Aquatic > Freshwater > Lake | place: Lake Montjoie... | reverse complement strand
TCCTTGGGTATCCCCTGATGCAATGGCTTTGGGCTTTTGGTCAGGGAGTCGATATAATTCCCAAAGGGCTGGCTCCTCCGCCTGATCTGCAAGTCGAGCAACTGATGACGCTTCTCGCCGGTCTCCTCGGTTTTGGCGGCATGAGAAGTTTCGAGAAGCACAAAGGGGTCGCATCAAAATGACAGCCGCATCGGTAATGACCTATGACTCCCTCGTGGAGAACATTCAGTCCTATCTAAACCGGACGGATACGGCGACCCTCGAAAAAATCCCTCTGTTCATCATGTTGGCCGAGCAGATCATTGCCAGCCAGATCAAGTTTTTGGGCAACCTGACGGTCAACACCAGCACGATGGTGGCAAACACCGCAGTCATCGACAAGCCTGCCAGATGGCACAAAACGGTTTCGATGAACGTCTTAGTCAACGGCGAGCGGTTTCCCGTCCTGCTTCGCAAGTACGAATACCTGCGCGAATACTCGCCGATTTCTACGGTCACTGGTATCCCGGTGTACTACGGCGATTACGATTACACGCACTGGCTGGTAGCCCCTGCGCCTGATGTGGCGTACAACTACGAGGTTTTGTACTACGAGCGTATCCAGCCGCTTGATTCTTCCAACCAGACGAACTGGTTCACTATTTACGCCCCGCAGGCGTTGCTGTATGGATGTCTGTTGCAGGCCATGCCTTACATCAAGAACGACGAGCGTTCAATGATGTGGAAGGCCAACTACGATCAGATCATGCAGACCCTCAAGCAAGAAGACGTACAGCGGATCGGTGATCGTCAAGCCTCAGTATTGGATACCTGATCATGTCATTCAATTCGCCATTTACCGGCAACGTCATCCAGCCAACGGATGTTGCCTACCAATCCTATACGCTGACGGCAACCAAGCAGTTGTCGTGGCCGATCAACGGCAGTATCACTGACGACTACACCGCTCGAATCATGTCGGTGACGACGAATTCGACCAGTAACTTTTTGCTGATGCCACCGGCCAATCAGGCTTCGGTCGGTCAAGATGCGCTGATTAGAAACACGGGGGCGTTGGCCCTAACGGTCAAGGACTACCTCGGTGTCAACACCATCGTCACGATTGCCGCTGGACAGGCGCAGTACATCTACATCACGACCAACGCTACTACGTCTGGCACATGGGGCATCATCGCTTTCGGTATTGGTTCTTCTGGTGCTGATGCCGCCACTCTTGCTGGTTACGGTCTTCTGGCTATTGGTCAGACGCTTAATCAGAGCCAGCCTGTTACAACCTTCTCAAGCAACTACACCGCCGTAGCGGCAGACCGCTCCAACACTTACGTTTGGACTGGCGGGGCCGGCACGATCACGATGACGCTGGCCTCAACGCTTGGCGACAACTGGTTTATGTTCCTGCGTAACAGCGGAACCGGCGCACTGACGGTGGCCTGTTCTGGTGGCAACACGATCAACGGGTCGGCAACGATTGCGTTACAGCCGGGGGATTCTTGCATCATTGTCTGTAGCGGCTCCACGTTCTACACCGTAGGGCTTGGTAAATCGACCCAGTTCGCGTTTACGCAGTTGTCCAAAGCCGTGACTACTGGAACGTACACGTTGACGGCCAACGAGGCTTCTAACGTCATCCAGAAGTACACAGGGGCGCTTTCGGGGAACGTGACGATCATTGTTCCTTCGACGGTGCAGGTGTACTACATCGTCAACGCTACCACTGGGGCGTACACCGTCACAATTTCAACTGGCTCTGGCTCAAGCGCCATCTTGACCGCAGGCTCGCAGGCTACGCTGGTTTGCGACTCGGTCAACCTTTTCAACGCCAACACGATTTTGGCCGGTTCTTCAACGGTAAGTTTGAATAGCGGATCTGTTGGTGCGCCGTCGCTGAACTTTTCTGCCGAGACCACCACTGGTATCTACCGCGCCGCATCGGGTGAGTTTGACATTGCCATCCTTGGCGTGAACTTGTTTGCCTTGACGGCGACTGGCCTGAACATCAATGGCACCGGGAATTTTACTGGTGGCATTTCTGGCGGCACGTTTGTATGACCAAAAAAGTCTTTGCGCTTGACACCCTGCCCGGAATCCAACGGGATGGGACAATCTTCGACATGACTTTTTACACCGATGGAAAATGGGTTCGATTCCAACGCGGTCGCCCCCGCAAGATTGGCGGGTATCGTGCAATCACTCGAACGGCCACCGGGATTTCTCGCGGGATGTACGTCAACTCTGCTGACGGTGTAAATCAAGTTTTCAGCGGGTACAGTTCTGGCCTTGAGGTTATCAACATCAACAACCTCGGCATTGGTGCTGGTATCAACCAGTTCACGTTCAACGGCTACATTCTCACGCTCAATACGCTCGTAGGCGGCTCGCTGTACACCAATGGCACCTATACCAACGTGAGCCTTACCGGCGGCGCTGGGACGGGCGCAAAGGCCACCATTGTGGTGTCTGGTGCTACCGTGACCACCGTAACCTTGACGGCGGCTGGCAACGGCTACGCAGTGGGCAACACATTGAGCGCCACAGCCGCGAGCATCGGTGGAACCGGGAGTGGGTTCTCAATCAAGGTTGCGACCATCAATAACGGGTTTACGGCAAGCGATCTAAACCTTTGGCAATTCGATTCGCTTTTCGATTCGCAAGGGAGTGGGAATCAGTTGCTGTTGGCGCATCCCGGTCGCAACTTGGCCCAGATTGATCAAACAGTCAGTACGCCTGTGTTGGCTGGAGACATTGCTGGAACCGTGTTACAGCCCTTGCGGGACACCAGCGGCACCAGCCCAACGGGGGACACAATCTCGGTTTCTGGCGGTGTGTGTGTTTTGCACCCTTACGTTTTTGTTTACGGCGACAACGGTTTGATTAAAAACTGCGTTGCTGGAAACCCATTTGATTGGAACGGGCCTGACTCAAACGAAACCAATGCGGCTTCGACCAAGATCGTTAAGGGGTTGCCGGTTCGAGGCGGATCAAACGCGCCGTCTGGTTTATTCTGGGCACTTGATTCGTTGATTCGGGTGTCGTATACCCCAACAACTATTACTGTCGGCGCAACGACCAGCACGTTCTACTGGCGGTACGACATCATTACCAGCCAGTCGTCTATTCTTTCAAGCCAGTGCGTCATTGAGTATGACGGCATTTATTATTGGGTAGGCGTTGATCGATTCCTGTTGTACAACGGCGTGGTCAAAGAATTAAAAAACAATTTCAATCAGAATTACTTTTTTGATAATTTAAACTACGCGCAGAGCCAAAAAGTTTGGGTGCAAAAAGTTCCTAGATTTGGTGAGATTTGGTGGTTTTTTCCGTCCGGAACATCAACCGAATGCAACGACTGCATCATCTACAACATCCGCGAAGATTGCTGGTATGACGCAGGTGTTGCGGTGGGTGCCACTCGCAGTGCCGGTTACTTCTCTCAGGTGTTTCATTACCCGATTGCCGCCGGGACAACTTTGAGCGAACAGGTGTTGATATTCAGCGCCAGCGTGATTACTAACAGCACCACCACAATCAAGGTGCCGGTCAACAACCAGATTGCTGTGGGTCAGGTGGTGATTGCCAGCAACATCCCAGACGGCACAACGGTGACAGTGATTGCTCCGAGCGCAACGGCTGGATATTTTGATGTCACGATTAGCGCGGCGGCTACCACCTCTGCGACAGTGATTGCCACGTTCAACACTAAGGCAGGCCAGATTATTTTTTGGCAACACGAGATTGGCACAGACGAGGTTATTGATACAACTTCTAACGCAATTGAAAGTTCATTCCAGACATCTGACCTTGGTTGGGTGGCTGGTGGCCCATCGCAGACTTCGCTGGTCGGCGACAATGTCACGTTAAATCTAGAACGAATTGAGCCTGATTTTATTCAGAGCGGCACAATGTCGTTTCAAGTAACTGGCAGGCCATATGCTCAATCTCAAGACGTAACGTCCGACCCCTATTATTTTGAGCCAGACACTGGCAAAATTGACTTGCGGGAACAGCGCCGCGAAATTCGTTTGATCTTCACCAGCAACGAGCAGGGTGGGGATTATCAATTGGGCAAGGTGTTGTTAAGCGCCGATATTGGCGACGTAAGGCCAACGTAATGGCGTTGCCTCTTGTCTATGACCCACGGTTTCACACGTTTGAATCGTGGGCTTCATTGATGTGTGAGGCGTATGCGGGTCAGCAGTTAATAATTCCGAACGCGGCAACGGACTGGAAGGAATGGGCGGCAGGGTTGAAAGCCATCGACATCTTTATGAACGAAGGCATCCCCGGCCCATATATCTACGAAGACTGGCATGACTGGGCGGCGGCTTTGGTCGGCTCAATAAACCAGAAGGTTGACGATAATGCGTAACGACAATGATTATGGGGACATGGTCTATGAAGACTATGACCATGTCGATTTTCCTTCGGAGCCTGCCCCGCCTTCCGATGAACAGATTCTTGCTTTTGTTCAACAGAACATTAACAACCCCACGCTAATTGCAGAGACTGCGGCGCAGTACGGCGTGTCGGTTAGCGACTTGGCTCGCGCTACTGGGCACGACGAAGAAGCAGTAAACAATTATTTCCAGTCACATGAGATTGCACCGCCAACGGTTTTGACGCCTCCTGTAGGCCAGCCAGAAGTTCCACCGGAGATCATGGAGCCTGAAGCGCCTTCTCCCCCTCCTCCTCCGGATGTGGTTCAACCGCCTCCAAAACCAGAGGATAAGTTTGTTGACGAGGTTCGACAACCTGTTGTGGAACAACCAAAGCCTGTTGTTCTTGAAACTCCAGAAGACAAGCCTGTAATTGATTATTACGCACAACAGTTTGAGCCTGATCGGTTTGAGCCTGTCGCTACGGTTACGCCGGCAACGACACAATCACAAACCACGCAAACGACGCAAGCGACACTGCCATCGATTACTGACTACAAAGGCAATCAGTACGACGGCGCACAGGTATTGAATCTAGCGAAACAACTTGCTGAAAACGCAGGGACGATGACCGGCGGGGTATTCGAGACCAAAGATGCAAACATCGGTTTTGCGTCTGAGGAAGCAAACAAACTTCTTGGCCGGGATGCGTCAACCGCCGAACAGGTGTTGCTTGATATGTCCCGCCAACTAATCCAAGCCGGTGTGACCGACTTGAGCCAAATTCGCGGCGGAGACATCAAACAAAATGTAAACGTATATCAAAACGACGAAGGCGCTTATATGTTAAGCGTCCCAAATGCATATGATCCAGAAGGGCCGGGGTCATCGAGAGAATTAACCCCAGACGAAATAGCGCGAGTCAAAACAACAGAAATTGCGGCAAGCGGAGAGAGTGACGGCTACACCAAACGCGTCCTAGAAGATTTTGTTGTTGGTCGAGGCGTATTTGCTGGTGACAAAGTGTTATCGCCAGCAATGGCGATGAACGATCCGCTGTCGTACACCATCGGTCAAACCTACACGGGCGGCGGTGGAACTAATTATGAGTTGAAGTTTGACCCCAAGACTGGCAAACCACAGGTAACAGCAAGCGGGTTCTCGACAAGCGATGCAGGCACGATCATGCCGATCATCATGCTTGCGTCCAACTTTCTGATGCCGGGGATTGGTTCTGCGCTCACCAGCACGTTTGTTGAGGCCGGCCTTGGAGAGTTGGCTTCGCAGATTGTTTCCAAGTCAGTGATCAGTGGCGTAACCAGCGGCATCATGGCCGAGGCCAGCGGCGGCGACTTTGGTGACGGTTTCTTCAAAGGCGCATTGAGCGGAGCGATCTCTGCCGGCGTGGCCCCAATGATTCAAACGGCGTTGCCATCGGACTTGAGTCCAGCGGTTGCCAATACCTTGACCAAGGCAGGCACGGCAGTTGTAACGGCTGTGGCAAACGGTCAAGACCCCGGCAAGGTATTGGGCACCGTGTTGCTCAATTCAGCGGTAAGCAACGGCCTATCACTGGCCGCAGGCGAGACCGGCTTGTCCACGGGGGATGCAAAGTTGCTGACCTCTGTGTTGGCTCCGGTTGTCACTCAGTTGGTAACGAACGGCAATATTAGCGGCGACACCCTGTTGAACACGGTGATGATGGCTGGTTCAAGCATTCTTGCCAACGTAGGGTCGGACGCGGTCAACAAGGCCGTGACACTGACCACTGGTGACGAAAGCGATAGCGCCGCTGGGGCTGTCAGTTCGTTGGTTAACTCTGACAACATCAACAGCGTCAACCAACTAACGTCTGGCAACACGGCCAATCAAGTGACTGGCGCACTGAGCCTGCTTTCAAACAATGATTTTGGAAACGACACCGTCAACGATGTTGCATCAACGATTGGTTCCGGACTTGGGGCATTGTCAGCCGCAAACACAATGGGCAACAAGTTGACCTCATTGACCAAAACAACTGAACCAAAAGTTAGCAAAACCAAAGGCAATGTGAAAGGTGCTTTTGGAGTCAACAAGCCTGTTATTCCAACCAAAATTGCGGCAAAATTGGTGCCAACGGTTAACACAAGTTTGGCAAAGAAAACGGTGCCGACCAAGGTAGATGTGGCAAATTTGACACCCGTAAAGAAAACTGTTACGCCACCCCTTAAGGTAGATGTCAGCAAACTGCGCCCATTGACTAAAATGTCGGGATTGACTGCGCTAAAGCAAACCACAGGTAAAGGATAGAAATCATGGCAATTTTGGAAAAACGCAAAGCGGTAAATCAGTTGCCACGATTCGAGCGTTACCAAGACACACGCGGCGGTGACCGTGCCGCCGCTCTGCGCGGTGAGACCCCAATTACTTCTGCCATTCGGCAACTTGCCGGCTCTAGCGGTTACGGCCCAATGGGTGAGGCCCAAGGGTTTGGCCCGATGGGGGGCCGGGGCATTGGCCCAGATGGAACGCTAGGAACAGGAGCCGCCGGCTTTGGTGGTCGTCCCGCCGCCGTTCCTTCCGCAGGCACTCGTCCCGGCGCAGGCCAAGCCGCAGGCGCTCGCCCCGGCGTAACCTCCCCTTCTGGCCCAGCAGTTGCCAAAGGTTTGACTAGCACGACCGCAGGTGCCGTTCCCAAAGGGGTAACCAGCGCACCCGTAACTTCTAAGGCACCGGGATTAACAACCAACGAGAAGGCGGCAACGACTACGCCCAAGTCCTTGACTTCTACCGGCACCGGAACCGCGAAGGCACCCGCTGGAACCACTGCGGCTGGAACCGGAAAGACGTTGACCTCGACTGGTTCTGGAACCACTGCGGCTGGAACCGGAAAGACGCTAACATCGACCGGCTCTGGAACTGGTGCGGCTGTCACCAACAAGGCAGGGAATCAAAGCACTGCATCCAAAATTGGCAAGACGATTACCAACGCATTAACTGGTGCCGCTCTTGGCGCTGGCACCAAGTTGGCACTTGACAAACTGACGGGCGGAACGAAAAACGCGGTAACTTCTAAAGTCACTGATGCCGCTACAAAAGCGGTTGATTCATTGACCAAAGGAACTGGCCTCACCAGCACAACCAAAACTGCTGGGACAGGAACCACCGGAACTGGAACTGTTGGCACCGGAACTACTGGTACAACCAAAGTCGGCACAACCGGAACCGCTGGAACTGGAACCACAAAAGTTGGGACGACTGGAAGCGGAACTGCTGGCATTGGAACTACTGGTACAACCAAAGTTGGCACAACCGGAACGACTAAAACCGGCACAACTACGGGAACGACAGGGGCAACAACTGGCGCGGTGACAACCAAGCCCAAAATTACTAGCACAACACTTCCTGTGTCTGGAACTGTTGGGCCTAAAATTGGAACGAGTGTTGGCCCTAAAGCAATTTCTGGCACTGGCCCTAAGACCCCAGCCGGCCCCAAAACCCCGGCAGGAACTGGTGCAAAGACCAGAGGCCTCACAAGCACCACCAAAGCGGCGAATGAAACGGGTGTAACCGATACCAACGTGTCGGCGCAAACCAACCCAGCCTATGACGACGACGGCAATTTGATGCCGGGGTATGAACTGGATGAAGATGGCAATCCGGTGTTCATGGGCGACAAGGAAACCTCGACCACGTTCAACCCTGACGGAAGCATTGGCGACACTGTTACCGGCGCAGAGGGCGATGACACTCTGCTTGGCGGCGAAGGTGAAGATACGTTGTTGGGCGGTGAAGAAGACGACACCTTGTTGGGTGGCGAAGGCGATGACACGCTTCTCGGTGATGAAGAAGACGACACGCTTCTCGATAATGAAGACGACACGACCGCTCTAGATTTGAGCGGTGAAATGACCGATGAGTTTGGCAACTTTTATGATGCTGACGGAAATTTTCTCCGATACGCGGACGGAAGCACTGAAGATCCAAATGCGGTTGCGTATACGGATGAGTACGGCGGCACTTATAACTCAGCCGGTGAATTGATTGCGGAAGGTGATTATTCGCAGTTCACCCAGCAGGATGAGTACGGCAACACTTACGACTTTTACGGAAATTTAGTATCTGAGGCCGACCATTCTGAATTTACTCAGACAGACGAGTTTGGCAACATCTACGGCTGGGACGGTGATCTGATCTCGTATGCGGAAGGGTATGACCCAGAGAGTTATGGCGGTGACGATAGTTACGCTGGCGGATACGACAACACTGATTACGACGATACCAGTTACGCTTCTGGTGACGACGAAGACGTTGACGTTGGCAAGAAAGGCGGATTGTTTGGCCTTGCCAAGGGTGGTTCAGTGGACGACCCCGTGCATGAGAAACGCAACGGAGATGGCACGATCACCCAGATGTTCGATGACGGCTCGTTCGTTACCTATAGCGGTGACGGCGATGTCATTCGCGTTTCTGAGGGCGAGAAAGTCCAGAAGTTTGACGTTGGCGGTCAGGCATATGCCCCAGTATCAACTGCCGCAAACTACCAGCGTAACGGCTACCTCACCGGCGCAAGCCAAGGCCCGTTGCAAGCGTTTCTGGATCGTTTGCCGCAAGAGGGTGATGACGGCCCTCAGTCTGAAGGGGATGGAGACGGGTTTCCAATTTCAACCAGTTACTACGGCGGCGGCGTTGACGACTCAGAAGACGAAGACGGATTCCCGCTTTCCACTACCTACTACGGCGGATCTAACTCGTCTGGTGGGTCAAGCGGCGGGATGGGCACCTCGACCACTTATAACGAGGACGGCACGGCTTATGTAGTAGACAACGAGACCGGCGATGTCATTGACATACTGGATGCCGAAGGCAACAGCGTTGGCGGTTTTGACAACACCGCAGTAAACGGCGGTGGAGCCAATAATCAAGACTATATGCCTCCCGGTGCAATTGATCAGGGTGACGGTACGTTCCGCCTTGGCAATCAAGTCTTCAGCATGGAGAACGGAAACCCGCTCTACGCAGTGAACGATGATGGGGACATTGTTTATATTGAGCCGTCAACCAGTTCTGGCTACCGCGACAACGGCGACGGCACCTACTCAATTGGTGACACAACGTACAGCATGGAAGATGATTCCCCGCTGTACACAACCGACTCCTCTGGCCGAATTGTTCCTGCAACGATCACCGGCTCCGGTGGTTCTGGAGGCGTAAGCACAACCAAGCCAACTACAGCAACTCAACGAAAAACCCAAGCCGCTAATACTGCCGCAGAAACCGCCGCCGAGAATGATTTTTTGAGCAAACTCACAGGCAGTCTAGGTGGCTATGGCGGGTCTGCCCTTGCTGGCGCTGTACTGGGTGGCCTGCTTGGCAACGAGGAATTGTTTGGCGGCAATAACACGCCAAGCCAATCAATCGATATGTCTAAGGTTGGCGTGATTAACCCACGCACCACCGACTTTGGTATTGGCCCGTCCAACTTTGTTGGCTACGATCAGTACGGCACTCCAGAGCGGATGCCTGAGTTGTATGGCCGTGAGTTGTATCAGAACCTCAACGCTCCCGGTTTCAACGAAGTAAACCCCGGCGATTACGCTCGCATGGACGCTGAAGAATTTGGCGATCAGGGCAACGGTAACCAACCATATCCTGAGTCTTATGTGGACTACGCACCTCCGCCCAACGACGGGGTGTATGGTAACCAGCCACCCGAAGAAGATTATTACGGCGGCGAGCAGATGGCTGAAGGTGGTATGCCTTCTGGTGGTCTCGGCGGGATGCAGACGTACTACACGTTTGGCAAGCCTACTGATCCAATGCAGAACCTTTACAACCCACAGCCTGCCCAGCAACAGGCACCACAGCAACCGATGCAAAACCAGATGGCTCCCAAGCCTCAAGGGATGCCGCAGGGCCAACAGCCACAGATGCCACAGCAGAACCCAATGCAAACCGGCCCACAGGGGCTGAAGAGCGGTGGCCTACCTGCGTGGTCAAACGTACCTGTGACTGCCGGTCGGTTGAACTTCCGCCACGGCGCTCCTGTTCATGGCCCCGGCGATGGACAATCGGACGACATCCCTGCGATGCTGGCTGACGGCGAGTATGTGATTGACTCGGAGACCGTAGCGCAGATTGGCAATGGATCGACCAAGGCAGGTGCGGCGGCGTTGGATAAATTCCGCGAGAATATAAGGGCGCACAAACGGTCTGCGCCGATCAACAAAATCCCGCCCAAGACCAAGGCGCTTACCTCCTACCTGAAAGGGGCACGATAATGGCCGGCTTGTTTCAAGGTGATCCGTTCCGGACGTAACCAAGACGACTTCGACGCAGGCAACTGCTCCGGAGTTCTACACCAACTATCTGCAAGACATTGCCAATTTAGGCCAGAACGCTGTCCAACAGGGCGGCGTGGCCGGCATGAGTCCGTTGCAACAGCAAGCCCTTCAGATGACCCCTGATGTGGCGTTCTCTGGCGCTGGCTCGATGGGTGCTGGCTCGCAGTTGTTGGGTCAGGCTGGCTCTACGACTGTCAACGATGTGATCGGTGACTACATGAACCCCTATCAATCCGCCGTGGTGGATGAAATGGGGCGCTTGCAGAATCGCAATATTCAAGAGAACGTCCTGCCGGCACTAGGCGCTGGCGCTATTGGGTCAGGCCAGTTTGGCTCACGCCGTCAACAACAGGTCACCGGCAACACTCTGCGCGATATGCAGTCCGATTTGCTTGGCAGGCAGTATCAAGCACTCAACACCGGCTACCAAAACGCGGCCACAAATGCTGGGTCTGATTTAAATCGCGCACTGAGCGCAGGCCAAGCATTTGGAACTTTGGGCCGGCAACAGCAAGACCTAGGTACAACAGGTCTCAAAACTCTGTTTGATTTTGGCAAGACCGAGCAAGACCTTGGTCAGAAGATGTTGGATCGCCCCATGCAGGAAGCGACGGCGTTTTCTCAATTGCTTCGCGGCCAAAACATTCCCGGTGGATCTGTTGGACAAACCGTTGGCCCTGATGCTGGCTCATACTCAAACAGTCCATTAAGTCAGATTGTCGGTTTGATGGGTGGCTTGGGTTCGTTGCTCAAAGGCGTAAACGGCGTACCCGGAAACAAAAACGGCGGCGCAATCATTATGAAGAAGGGCGG
>Ga0114967_10004291_pt1 | contig 11512 bp, 11 predicted proteins | sample M_130628_MF_Meta_FD_92639 | JGI IMG/M metagenome (GOLD analysis project Ga0114967, IMG submission 92639) | Freshwater microbial communities from Lake Montjoie, Canada to study carbon cycling - M_130628_MF_MetaG | ecosystem: Environmental > Aquatic > Freshwater > Lake | place: Lake Montjoie... | reverse complement strand
TGGCTCGCGTGCATCGTGATTTTTTGGGAATCCATGGAGCGACGGATGTGATCACGTTTCCCTACGGAGAAATTCTCGTTTGTGCATCCATCGCGGAGGAGCGTGCACGCGAGTTCGGAAACACGCCGACCATCGAAATCGCCCTCTACGTCATTCACGGGTTTTTGCATCTTTCAGGTTTCGATGACATTGAACCTGCCGATGCCCTTCAAATGGCCGAAACCCAGCAAAAAGTCCTCGAGGTAGCCCGGGCGGGAATGCTGGCGAACTGATCGATGCCGCGTTTTGACCGCAGCTGAATGGGAATTAGAATCAGGCTTCGGCGCGAAGACGGTAGAACTCGTAGCTGTCCACAAGGGCGAGCCAACTGGCCTCGATGATGTTGTCCGAAACGCCCACCGTTCCCCAGCTGCTTTGGCCATCTGTCGAGACGATGAGCACGCGCGTGCGGGCAGCAGTGCCTCGGGTGCCATCAATGATTCGCACTTTGTAATCGGTGAGACGCACAGAATCGATCCAAGCATAGAAAGGCCGGAGCGCCTTGCGAAGAGCCGCATCTAGGGCGTTCACAGGACCATCACCTTCTTCGACTGTGTATTCGGCGACGCCTGAAACTTGAAGTTTTACTGTGGCTTCGCAGGTGGTGAATTGGTGGTCTGCGGACTGGCGGTACGAGCAATGGTATTCCTTGAGATCGAAGAGGGATTTGTGCTGCCCGATCGTGCGGCGGATGAGAAGGTCGAATGAGGCATCGGCAGCCTCAAATTCGTAACCGATCGATTCAGATTCTTTCACTTTCTTTAGAATCGCAGCGACTTCTGGTGCCCCTTTCTGAAGCTGGAAGCCCAACTCTGTCGCTTTTGAGAGAATGTTACTCTGGCCCGACATGTCAGAAACAAGAATGGTCTGCGAATTACCCACCAATCCGGGACTCATGTGTTCGTAGCTGTGGGAGATTTTTTGCACCGCGTGAACGTGCAGACCGCCTTTATGAGTGAAGGCAGCTTGGCCAACATACGGAGCTCGTATATCCTGCGGCACGTTCGCAAGCTCATCAACGAATCGGGAAACCTCGCGAAGTTGGGTGAGATCGGGTACGCAAGGAAGACCCATTTTCACCTGTAATGTCGGGATGATGGTCGTGAGATTACAATTTCCCACACGCTCCCCGTAGCCGTTCATTGTGCCTTGGACTTGAGAGGCGCCAGCGCGTATGGCTGCGAGAGCGTTGGCAACACCGAGTCCGCAATCGTTGTGGGTGTGAATACCAACCGGACACTTCAGATCGGCGATCACCTCGCCGGTGATGCGACCTATTTCCTCTGGCAGTGTACCTCCATTCGTATCACAAAGTACGAGAACGTCAGCGCCGGCATCGCGCGCGGCGCGGAGGGTCTGAAGAGAGTATTCGGGATTGTCCTTGTAACTGTCGAAAAAATGCTCGGCATCGTAGAAAACTTCGCGGTCGTTCTTTTTTAAAAACGCCACGGTGTCCGCGATCATACGGATATTTTCTTCGGCGGTAACATTCAGGACCTCGACGACGTGGAGCAGCCAAGTCTTACCTACGATGGTGACTACGGGAGTCTGGGCCTCGAGGAGAACCCTCACTTGGGCGTCGTTTTCGACCGCGACGCCGCCTCGGCGAGTACTGCCAAAGGCGGTGATGCGCGCATTCTTCCACTCGAGTTTGGCGGCTTCGGCAAAGAAAGCGGCATCCCTCGGGTTCGATCCCGGCCAACCGCCCTCAATGAAATCAACGCCGAAACCATCCAGTTTTTGGGCTACGCGGATCTTATCGAGAATCGAAAAAGATATCCCCGTTCCCTGCGTTCCGTCCCTGAGTGTCGTGTCGTAAATCGTGACCGGTTTCATGTAATGGCCGAAATCTAGCGTTCAAGCGTCTCCGGATCAAGCGACTTGGTGGGGTAGTTTGCCCAGTTGACTCTTCCCAGTTGACGAGATTGATCTGCCTAATCATTCTCCGTGACACTTTGAAAAGTTATTCCACTTCGCAATGGGACATTGATTTTTTAGCTGAAAACCAAGTCGTTCGCAGAAAAGAATTCGGTATGACCCGCGAGGCCAAAAGTGTCCGCTACCCGATCCGGTTGCTTCGCTACTGGTTTGGTCAGCAACTTCTACGCGTGGAATGCCAGCGCGCCGGACGTCCACTTGACGTTGCCGAAATCGGTGTTCATGTCGGCCAGATGCTGGAGTTCGTGCGCTCCGCGCAACAAGGAATAAGCTATGGGCGATGGACGGCGGTGGATGCCGTGATGCGCCGCGAGCGCCTCACTGAGGCTGGGTATTCGGATTTTCAAGAAGCGAATCTCGAGGACCCTAAGTTCAAGCTGAACCATGAATATGATACCGCCATTCTTCTTCATGTTCTCGAGCATCTTTTCGAGCCCGAGGAGGTTTTAAAAAATATCGCTGAAAATATCCGGCCGGGGGGATCGTTGATCGGCGGTTTTCCTGTTGTTCCCGGCCCCCTTGCGGCGATTCGTCAGGGGCAGGTCCGCCGCACAGCGAAGCCGATGGGCCACGTGAGCGTGTTTTCCCCCGGTCGAGTTCGTCGGATGGCAGCCTATGCGGGCCTAGAGGTCGAGTTCATGAGCGGAGCATTCCTGATGCGTAGCAAGGGAAGTTCTCTTGAAAATTCCGCTGCTTGGATGCGGCTGAATCTTCTCTGGGGTCGGCTCTTTCCGGGTTGGCCAGGCGAGATCTACTGGCTCATGCGCAAGCCACTGTAATCTAGAACAGGTTTTTCCATGAACAAGGGTGCTTGAAATAAGCACCCTTGTTTTTTGGAATTTTTTCGTCCGAGGGCGTGAACTAGAGTTTCGTTAGACGATGCCAACGGCGAGGAATTTTTCCTCCACGTGTCGGAAGTGACGTTCGGGAGCGCAGGCGCTTTCGATGTCCGCAGCAGCAAGGTGGGATGCGACGGTGGGTTCTTCGGAAAGGTTTTTGGCAAGCCCGCCGCCTTCGCGCCAGGTTTTCATCGCAGCACGTTGGACGGCTTCATAGGCATCTTTGCGTTCCATGCCTTTTTCCGTGAGCATGAGCAGGGCAGCTTGGCTGGCATAGAGGCCACCGGTGAGTTCCATGTTTCGCTTCATGTTCTCGGGATAAACAATCAGGCGGGCGACAAGCTTGGTGAGAGTCACGAGCATGTAGTCCAACAACGTGCAGCTGTCTGGGAGAATGATACGTTCGACCGAGCTGTGGCTGATGTCGCGCTCGTGCCAGAGGGCAACGTTTTCGAGTGCGGCCATGGCGTTACCGCGAATCACGCGGGCAAGCCCGCTCAGGCGTTCGCCGGTGATCGGGTTGCGCTTGTGGGGCATCGCGCTGCTGCCTTTTTGTCCCTCGCTAAAATATTCCTCCACCTCGAGAACTTCGGTGCGTTGTAGGTGACGGAACTCCGTAGCCCAGCGATCCACGCTGGAAGCGATGATGGCCAGCGTGGTCATGAATTCGGCATGGCGATCGCGCTGGATGATCTGAGTCGAAAGAGCGGCGGCTTTGAGGCCAAGGCTTTCGCAGACGCTTTTTTCAACCTTTGGATCCAAGTGCGCGTGTGTTCCTACGGCGCCGCTGATTTTGCCAACACGGATGCGCTCGCGAGTTTCGCGCAGGCGCTCCAAGGATCGGGTAAACTCATCATACATGAGAGCCATTTTGAGCCCGAAGCTGATGGGTTCTGCATGAATGCCATGGCTGCGTCCGATCATGGGGGTAAATTTATGTTCCTTCGCGCGAACGGCGACGGCTTCGCGGAGCGCGAGCAGATCCTTTTCTAGCAGGTTGAGCGACTCCAGCATTTGTACGGCCAGCGTCGTGTCGAGAAGGTCGGAGGACGTGAGGCCTTGGTGAATCCAACGTGCGGCTGGGCCAACGCGGGAGGCGACGTCCTCAATGAACGCGATCACATCATGGTTCGTGCGTTTTTCGATTTCCCGAACATTGTCGATATCGAAGGCCCCCTTCGCCCGGATCTCGGCGGCATCCTCTTTCGGGATCGTGCCCAACTCCGCCATTGCTTCGCAGGCGAGGGTTTCGATCTCGAGCCAAATTTCCAATTTTCTCTTCTCGGTCCAAAGGGACCGCATTTCCGGCAGTGAGTAACGTTCAATCATCAGGCGGGCATTAAAACCACCTCAACGGGATTACGCCAACACCGGAATGAAAAAAATCCAACATGGCAGAAATCGCTCTTTCCGGACGGTTCACATTATTGTCTGCATTTTTTCTATTGCCGGATTGGGATGGTGCGCTAATCTTCCGCTCCTGCCAAATGCCCGTGAAGGTGATCGCAAGGTCACTTAGCGGATAAGAAAGCAGGAGATTTAAACAAACAAATTCATCCGCCAGGGTAGCTCAGCGGTAGAGCAGGGGACTCATAAGCCCTTGGTCGGGAGTTCGATTCTCCCCTCTGGCACCAAAATATTTTATGGCCAATACCAAATCAGCAGCAAAAAGCGCCCGCCAAAGCACGAAACGTCGTGAACGCAACGCCTCCGTCATCACCGGTGTAAAAACCCGTCAAAAGAAGCTCCGTGCAGCCCTCGCAGGCGGCGACGCGGCCGTGTCGAAATCGGAATTCAGCGCATGCTCTTCCGCTCTCGATAAAGCTGTTAAAAGCGGCACAATCCACCGCAACGTGGCCAATCGCCGCAAGAGCCGCTTGAACAAGGCTCTCGTGAAAGCGACCGCAGCCAAGTAATAACGAAGGGGCGATACACTTCGCCCGGCCGCGTGCATGGAACTAGGGTTTCATGCACTTTATTGCGGCAATCCTGACATCAAGCGGAATGTGTCGAGAAGTTTGATTTCAGGCAGCGCATTAAGATTCGCTAGTAAAGAATCAACCATGCCGATACCCGATTTCCAATCTCTGATGCGGCCACTCTTAGAAGCTCACGCAGATGGGAAGGAGCATATCAATCGTGATTTGGTTGCGCGCCTTGGCGACCAGTTCGGCCTGACAGACGAAGAGCGCCGCGAGATGTTGCCGAGTGGTGGTGCGCGTCTGTTTGATAATCGGATTGGGTGGGCAAAGTCTCACATTATGCAAGCGGGCTTGCTGTCGGCACCTCGCAGGGCAATTTCGATGATTACGGATCGAGGACGCGAAGCGCTACGTGTTCACTCTGAGCGAATCGACCTGCGCGTTCTTAATGCTTTTGAAGAATATCGCGAGTTTCGCAACCGTCGCAAGAACCCAAGCGATGAGGAAGCAGAGTCTATTGACGCAGAAATACAGGATGCGCAGACGCCTGAAGAGTTGCTAGAGAACGCGTATCTGCAGGTTCGGAGGCAGATTGAGGGTGATTTGCTTGCACAGATCAAGAGTGCTCCACCTGAATTCCTTGAGCGGGTGGTCGTGGATCTTGTAGTCCGGATGGGCTATGGGGGCAGTCGCAAAGATGCAGGCGAGGCACTTGGGCGATCCGGCGATGAGGGTATCGACGGGATAATCAAGGAGGATCCGCTTGGGCTGGATATCATTTATTTGCAAGCGAAGCGCTGGGAAGGGACTGTTGGACGTCCTGAGATTCAAAAGTTTGCTGGAGCGCTTCAAGGCCAGAGGGCAAAGAAGGGTATATTCATCACGACATCAATGTTCAGTGCCGACGCTCTCGAATACACTTCACGAATCGACACCAAGATCATTCTCATTGACGGTCCTCGCCTAGCAAAGTTGATGTTCGATCACGGCGTCGGAGTGGCGTTGGCATCGAGTTATGAGGTTAAAAGGGTCGATTCAGACTACTTCACTGACACGTAACGGAAGAGTTTAAGAAGACCCGTTGGCAGCCTCTCGTTCGACTCGCTTTAAACGTCCAATTTGCGCCTATCGCTCATTTTTATGGGCCAAATAACAGTAGCTAAAATTACCGGACAACTGCTAGTCAATCGTCTAGCCTAATCCCATGACGACAAAATTTACCTACTGGCAAGAGGACGATGGAATGTTCCTCGGTTATTTAAACGACTACCCTGATCACTGGACTCAGGGAGAGTCTCTCCAAGATTTGAAGGATCACCTTCGAGACTTGCATGAAACATTCTCTTCGGGAGCGATTCCAGGAATCAAAAAAGTAGAGGAATTAGAGTTGGCGTGAAGAGGCGCGATTTGATTTCCAAGGTGGAATCAGCCGGCGCAGTCCTGATCCTGACATGGAGCCAAGCATGACATATATCACAATCCGAATACCGGAGCGACTCAACCGATTCCTCGCCACAAAGAAGTCAGCGAGCTTCTTGCCCGTAAAATCCTTCGAGACCTTACAAAAGAATAAATTTTGAGAAAGGCGACTTCTTTGAGGACACGCCGTTATCATTCGCTTCAGACTAGGGAAACTCACCTATAACGACCGATACATGAGCTCCAAGCGATCGCGTCCTGCCAAGAAATCGTTGACCTCTCTCTACGTCTCCTTAACTGGAGTCGAACCTGGTTACGTTCCCAAGCGGTGGGTTAAGTTTCCCATTGCGCTTCTGCTCCTCCCACCCTGCTGGGTTCTTTCGCTGACATTTTTTGCCGCGATGTTCAGCACGACGCTCAATGACTTTTTCTGGGTCAGTCCGGTGTTTTGGTTTTTTGCCGGTGGCTGCGCGATCGCCGGGATCCTTTGCGAGGGATTCCCCAAGCTCGTTATCGTTTATGTGCTGGGCCACGAGTTGACCCATGCGATATGGGTTTGGCTTCATGGTGGCCGCGTGCATGACTTCCGTGTCACCTCGGAAGGCGGTCACATCATCACGGATAAAACAAATACCTGGGTCGTGCTGGCGCCCTATTTTTTTCCATTTTATACGGCAGGTTGGATTGTGGCCTATGGTCTGGCATTGCTGATTCCAGGTGTCTCAGCGCAATCGGAGTCTTTATTTTTTGGCATTGGACTCACTTGGACATTTCACATGATTTACACGGTGAGGATGATCAAAAAGGGCCAACCGGATATTGAATACGGGGGCGTTTTTTTCTCCATCGTGGTAATTTACTTTTTAAATCTGGTCCTCATTTCGGCGCTTTTGATTGTGGCTTCCCCGAGTGTCACGTGGACAGATTTTGCCCGTGATTTGTTAGAAAATGCGATGGATTTTTCTGCTGCTGTAGTGCGCTTGGTCTCGCGATTCCGATAAAAAGAAGAGTTTTTATAGGTTCAGGTTCCGAGCTTTCCAATTACGGATACATGCCTATGGTTTGAGGTATGCAACATGAGATTGATGCTAGGGTTGAGAGCAAGGCGCTTCGTATCAATGTAGAGAAGTGTTTCTACGGCACTTTTGCCGAAATCGGTGCAGGCCAAGAGGTGGCCAGACACTTTTTTTCAGTCGGCGGTGCGGCCGGAACCATTGCAAAAACGATTTCCGCCTATGACATGACATTCAGCGATGCGATATATGGGGCAGGCGATCGCTATGTGAGTCGCGCGAGGTTGGAAACCATGCTGTCGCACGAGTTCGATCTCCTTCTGGAGAGGTTAGATGGCGTGTTGGGGGCCGACAGGCGCTTTTTCGCATTCGCGGACACCGTTGCGGCGCGCAGCTTCCGTCGCCATGATGAATCTCACGGCTGGATGGGTCTTCGTTTCCAGCACGAGCCCCGAGCTCCTTTCAGCGAGATCATTTTGCACGTTCGCATGCTTGATGAAGAGAATCTCGTGCAACAGGAGGCACTCGGTATTTTCGGAGTCAATTTGGTTTACGGCGCTGCTTACCATTCTGGTGACGCCCGAGCCCTCATTAAGTCGCTCTCTGATGACTTGAGGCCCGGCCGCATTGAGGTTGATATGATCCGGTTTTCCGGTCCAGCCTTCAAGGGCATCGACAACCGGATCATGAATCTGGAGTTGATCGTTCAAGGGCTCACTCAGTCCGCTCTGTTCCGCCCCGATGGTGAAGTTGTTCAGGCTGCGGATGCCTTCTACAAAAAGCCACTGCTCGTTGAGCGTGGGAGTTTTCGCCCCGTCACCTTGGTTACAAATGATATGCTCGACGGGGCTCTTCGTATGTTTGAACGCGAGGAGGGTGTGCCGGATGGGAAACCCGAAATCCTTATGGAGATCACCATGCAGAATCTTCTCTCGGGGGGTCAGTTGGATCTTCGCGATTTTCTTGATCGGGTGGATATGATCACTTCGCTCGGACGCACGGTTCTGATTTCCAATTATGGTGAGTTTTATCGATTGGTGAATTTCCTGACCCGCTACACGGCGGGGCCGATCGGTCTCCCGCTCGGAATTCCAAGCCTGAGCGAGATTTTCACCGAGAAATACTACAATAATCTCGAGGGGGGTATTCTGGAGGCACTCGGCCGCCTTTTCAAAAAGAATGTCCGGCTTTACGTCTATCCTTACATTTCGTCGGATGGGGAGTTGGTAGACTGTTCGAACTTCCGAGTCGCTCCACAGCTGAAGCATCTCTACGCCCACTTGCTGGAGAATGGATCGATACGAGCCATCGAGGACTATCATCCCGACTATCTCTACATCCGATCCCAGCATGTGCTTGAGTTAGTGAGAAAGGGCGACCACGCGTGGGAGAAGATGGTTCCGCCTCAAGTTTCGGCCATCATCAATGATCGTGGATTATTTCAGACCGAAGAGGGTGATCTTCCTCAAACCCGCTCCGAGCAGTAAGATCGGTTGTAGCGGGGCGAGGGACGATTTTGTTGCTGCTTTTTGGGCATCAAAGCCCAAGTCGTGAATAAAGAGCATCGAGTGGAAGTTGGAGACCGATGAAAAATTCACCGAAATCGGCATACTGTGCACTTACCTCATCGAAGCGCATTTCGTAAACGATCGCTTTCACATCGGAGGTGGTCTTCGAGAACAACGTGACGAACCACTCATCGTCCTCGAGTCCGGTAGATCCCGTGATGAGCTGAAGAATGCGGCCAGAGTAAGTGCGACCGACTCGCGCGTGCCCAGCCATGAGTTTTTTGCGGGCATCGAAATCGAGCGCATACCAGTTTTGACCAGGAACGCGGCGTTTCGACATGGGGTAAAGGCAGACGACCGGCCAGTCTGGTAGATTGGGTTCTAAGCGGTCCTTAAGATATTTGGTCATGCGCTTGCGGAAGGCGTCCATTTTTTCCTCGAAGGCGGGAGTCCCGGCGTTGAGCTTCTCTTCCGTTTCGAGACTAAGCGCGTATTCCTCGTCGCTGGTTGTGTATTCACTACGTTCCGTCATCGAGAGCCAACTGAATGCTGGGGTGAGAATATCTGGGCCGAGGGCCAAGGTGAGTCGCTTGGAAAAAGCGTCTGCGACATGGAGGTCGGGCGTGATGAGCATAAAGCCGAGATCGGCCTTCGGAGTCACCATACTGAAGATGAGAAGCTGGGTGTCCGGTGTGGATCGAATCTCGCTCACCAACTCAGCGAGAGCTGTCTTGGCCGAGATGCGTGAGGGTTTATCAAGGAGATCCCATTGGCCATGCTCCACACGGAAGAGGAGATGGATGACGTGACGACCTTCGGTTGGTAGGATAGCGGGAAGTGGCTGCATAGTTTGTGTTGTTTGAAAAATATTTCGGACTTGAGCAAAAAACGATTGCAATCCGTGGAAAGCGCAACGATTTTCGGGCCCAGTTAACCAAAAAATATCATGGCAGACGTAGCAAACAAATACAGCGACAACGTGGGTGGAAAATTTTACGTGGATGATCAGTGCATCGATTGCGATCTCTGCAGGGAAACCGCTCCGGCAAACTTCAAGCGCAATGACGACGGTGGTCACAGTTACGTCTATAAACAAGCCGAGTCTCCTGAAGAGGAAGCTCTCTGTCAGGAAGCAATGGATGGTTGCCCGGTGGAAGCCATCGGCAATGACGCCTAATTTGACATCGTTTTAAAATAACCCGGCTCCCAGCATTCCATTGCTGGGGGCCTTTTTTTATGTCTTCGGATTCTCTTAGAGCGCGTGTGATTGCCGAGTGGCGCGGCCTGCCAGAAGCCGCCGAGCGGAAGGATCGTTGTAATCTGGTGAGCGACGTTCTTCAAAAGCTTCTCCCTCGACTGGGCTTGAATGAGCGCTTGAGCGAGCAGCAAGTCAAGGAGGCGTGGTTGGAAGTGGTGGGCGCTTTTTTGGCGCAGCATTCCGTGCCGGCGGCGCTCAGTGGTGGTGTGCTTACGATCCAGGTGCTTCAGCCCAGCGTGCGATATGAGTTGGAGCGGAATTGGAAGGCGGAAATACTTCAAAAACTCCAGACCCGTTTCGGAAAAAAAGTGATCCGAGAAGTGAAGTTTCGGATTTGCTAGTCTCTGAGAAAGGGTTCTTTTTCAAGCCCGGCGGATTCTATTGCTGAAAAATAAAAGAGCCCGCTAACCCGTATTGGAGAAAATTATCATTGCCAATCTGGCGTGCATCCAGAGAAATTGTCTGACGCAGGCAAGGTGCTTGTTTAATATTTTTTTCTCATGAGCGAACGAAGAGTTGTGGTGACTGGCATGGGCGTAGTGAGCCCCGTCGGTAATGATCTTGAAACATTCTGGAAATCCCTCATTGAGGGACGGAGTGGCATTCGCCGTTTCCAAGCCTTTGACTCAACGAACTACGACTGCAAGATCGCGGGTGAGGTTCCTGATTTTGAGCCTGTTCGCTATTTTAAAAATCCGAAGTCGGTGAAGCGCACAGACCGCTTCACTCAGTTCGCTATGGCCGGAGCCAAGATGGCCATTGAAGATTCGAACATCGATTTGGATCAGGTGGATCGCAACCGTTTCGGTGTGATGATTGGCAGCGGGATCGGTGGACTGTACAGCATGGAACAAGAGTCGCAGCGTTTGATGACGCGAGGGCCTTCGCGTGTTTCGCCATTCACGATCGCCATGATGATTTCCAATATGGCCAGCGGCATCGTCTCCATGGAATACGATTTGCGCGGGCCGAATATGTGCATCGTTACGGCCTGTGCGACGGCGAATAATTCGATCGGTGAAGCCTGGCGTATCATTAAGTTTGGCGATGCGGATGCTTTTATTGCCGGTGGTTGCGAGGCCACGATCACGCCACTCGGTATCGGGGGCTTCGCTTCGATGAAGGCTCTGAGCCTTCGCAATGATGATCCGACCAAGGCCTGTCGTCCATTTGACCGCGATCGCGATGGCTTTGTCATGAGTGAGGGCGCGGGCATCGTTGTCCTTGAGGAATACGAACACGCGAAGAAGCGTGGGGCCAAAATTTATTGTGAACTCGCCGGCTATGGTTGCACGGCTGACGCCTACCACATGACTGCTCCGATGCCTGAGGGTGAGGGGGCTGCGCGCGCAATTCAGATCGCACTTCGCCATGGCAATGTCAATCCAGAGGAGATCGATTACATCAATGCCCACGGCACATCGACCCCGATCGGCGACGCCTGCGAAACGATGGCGGTGAAAGGCGCCTTCGGCGACCACGCGCGCAACGGCCTTCTCGTCAGTTCCACCAAATCCATGACCGGCCATCTGCTCGGCGCGGCCGGTGCGGTGGAAATGGCGGCGTGTGTCATGGC
>Ga0114967_10004290_pt1 | contig 11513 bp, 4 predicted proteins | sample M_130628_MF_Meta_FD_92639 | JGI IMG/M metagenome (GOLD analysis project Ga0114967, IMG submission 92639) | Freshwater microbial communities from Lake Montjoie, Canada to study carbon cycling - M_130628_MF_MetaG | ecosystem: Environmental > Aquatic > Freshwater > Lake | place: Lake Montjoie... | reverse complement strand
GTCGATCACGTTGTAGAACGCGCCGACGTAGTCGGCCCGGCGGTTCTGGTAGAGCAGGTAATACGCGTGCTCCCAGACGTCGAGGCCGAGCAGCGGCGTGTTGCCGTGCATGATCGGGCTGTCCTGGTTGGCGGTGCTCTCGATCAGCAACTTGCCGGTCTTGTCGGCGGAGAGCCATGCCCAGCCACTGCCGAACCGGCCCATGGCCGCCTTCGTGAACTCTTCCTTGAACTTGGCGAAGTCGCCGAACACGGAACGGACAGCCTCGGCGAGCGTGCCGGAGGGCTCACCCCCCTTGCCCTTGCCGAGCGACTCCCAGAAGAGCGTGTGGTTGGCGTGGCCGCCGCCATTGTTGCGCACCACCGTGCGGATCCCCTCTGGCACCTTCTCGAGGTCGGCGATCAGTGTCTCCACCGGCAGGGCTGCGAGGTCGGCGTGCGCCTCGAGGGCCTTGTTCACGTTGGTCACGTAGGCCGCGTGGTGCTTGTCGTGGTGGATCTCCATCGTACGGGCATCGATGTAGGGTTCCATCGCGTCGAAGGCGTAAGGCAGCGGGGGCAGCGTGTAGGCCATGGCGGGGCTCCAAAACGGGGATGAACGGGATTGGCTCGTGAGGCAGGATCGTAGCCGACCCGCCCGGGGGCGGCAAATCCTGCCGCGGCGCGAGACTGCGCGGATCGACGCGATTGCGCCGGACGTGCCACGGACACCGACCGTACCGAACCTGCCCGGCGTGCCTTCTCTCGGGTCGGCGGGCCGTCGGCTGAACGAACCCGAGCGGTTCGGTCGAATGTTCCGGTCAGGGGCCGGCGCGTTGCCTTCGGGCGATCGCGATCGGCCTGTGTCGGGACGCAGCGCGTCCCCGTCGGCAAGGAATGCCGGCGACATTCAGACCTCGAACGGATTCGAGCAGCGTCATGTCCCTCTCGTCGAACCAGCGGCGCGACCAGCGTCGTCGTCTGGTCGTATCGTGGAAGCGGTCGGCCGGGCAGGCCGACGCGCCCGCCTCCGACTCTCCCCGCGCCAGCGCCGCCTACGACCCCGACGCGCTTCCCGAGAAGCAGCGCGGGCCGGCCGTGCTCCTGCCCACGGGGCTCGGCGGCCTGTCGTTGGCGATCGCCGCCGTGCTCGTGCCGCTTGGCGGCATCGTGGCAGCCGCCTGCAGCGGGCCGTTCTTCGGTCGCAACCTGTTTGTCGGTGGTGGGCGGTTCGCCCGCACGGTGGCTGCGGCCGGAGCGGTGTTCGATCCGCTCGGCATCGCGTCGCTGCAGATCTGGCTCGCGCAGACACTGCTCGTGGCGGCGGCGGGTGTGGCCTTGATCGTGAGGCTGATGCGGCGGCACCGCCGCGACGACTTCAACGGCCGCTTCCGCGCCTGGGGCTGGATGGCCTTCGTGCTCGTCGCCACGGCCTGCGACGGGGTCGTGCCCGTCGGCCGCCTCGTGGCTGCGGTGTTCTCGGATGCGACGGGGATCGTGCTCGGGCCCAACGGCATCGGCTGGTGGGTGGCGATCTCGTCACTCGTCGTCGTCGCCGTGTCGCTCTGGGCCGTGCTGCCGCTCCACGAGCGGCTCGCCACGTCGATCTGGCTGTCGCTCGCGGTGGCGGCCTGGGGAGCGTCGGCTGCGGCGACGTGCCTGGCCGACGGCCGGGACCGAATCGTAGCGGTCGGCATCGCGGCCTGGTCGTTTGGAGCAGCCTTCGCTTTCGCGGCGATGCTCGCCGCGGCACGATCGGTGATCCGCGAGGTCCGCGGCCAGTGCGGTGTGGCGAAGCCGAAGGCCGCGAAGCCCGCCAAGGCGGATGCCGCGAAGCCGGCGGCGCCCACGATGGAAGACGACGACGTCGATTCCTCGGCCTTCGACCGCGAGGCGGCGACAGGCGATGATTCGGAGACCGAATACACCGACGGGTCGGAGCAGGAGGAGCAGCGGCACCTCTCGAAGGCCGAGCGGAAGCGGCTGCGGAAACTGGCCCGGATGAGCGGCGCCGCGGCGTAAGCCGCCGTGGATGTGGGCAGCCCCTCGCTGCCTCTCTTCGTCACACCGCTTCTCGTCGCACCGCTTCTCGTAGCACAGGTTGTCAACCTGTGCCCATGAGCGTTGCGTCACGCTCGGGGCTGCCCATGCCCATCGCCGGACGTTCGTCTCGGCCCTCCAGGCCTCGACTCACTGCATGTCCGCTGCGCTTCGCCATCGTGGCTTCGCTTGCTCCCATAGCCCGGCTCCCGGGCACGGGCAGCCCCTCGCTGCCTCGTCCCGTCGCACCGCCTCTCGTAGCACAGCTTGTCAACCTGTGCCCATGATCTGTGTCACGCTCGGGGCTGCCCATGCCCATCGCCGGACGTTCGCTACGGGCATCCCGCCCTTCGCTCACTCGAAGGCGTCTGCGCTCCGCCATCCATGGCTTCGCTGGCCGCCTACGCCGGCTCCCGGGCACGGGCAGCCCCTCGCTGCCTGTTCTCGTAGCACAGCGGCTGTGTTGGTCGTCAACCTGTGTGCCTTTTCGGTTCGCTTCGCGCTCGAGCATTGACGGCACTGGCGTTGGGAGCCGACAACGGGCGTCACGTTGCCATCAGGAGATGCCGATACGATGACCGTCCGCACCCGCTTCGCGCCGAGCCCCACCGGCTACCTCCACATTGGCGGCGTCCGCACGGCGCTGTTCAACTGGCTCTTCGCCCGGCAGCGGGGCGGCCAGTTCATCCTGCGGATCGACGACACCGACGCCGAACGGAACATCGACACCGCGCTCCAGCCGATCCTCGACGGGCTCACATGGCTGGGCATCGATTGGGACGAGGGACCGGGCGTAGGCGGGCCGCACGCGCCCTACTACCAGTCGCAGCGGGCGGCGGGGCACAAGGCAGCCGCAACGCAGCTGCTCGCGTCGGGCCACGCCTACCGCGACTTTGCGCGGCCCGAGGAACTCGACGAGGAACGCAAGGCGGCCCAGGCCGCAGGAAAGCCGTTTCTCTACAGTCGGCGGTTCGCCGCGTTTGACGACGAGACGGCGCGGCGGTTAGAGGCCGAAGGGCGGCAGAGCGTGGTGCGGCTGAAGATGCCCCGCGAGGGCGCGCTCGTCATCGACGACGCCGTCCGCGGCCGGGTGGAGTTTGCGTGGGATCGCGAGCAGGACCACGTGATCCAGCGGGCCGACGGCTCCTGCCTCTATCACCTGGCGAGCGTGGTGGACGACCACGACCTCGCCATCACGCACGTGATCCGCGCCGAGGAGCACCTCTCCAACACGCCGCGGCAGGCCTTCATCGCGCTGTCGCTGGGGTATGCGCTGCCGGCCTACGCCCACCTGCCGCTCGTGGCCGAGCCCGGGAGCCGCACGAAGCTCTCCAAGCGGAAACTGGCCCAGTACCTCAAAAACGCCGATTTCAAGCAGGTGATGGACCACGGTCAGCGGATCGCGGAGCGGGTGGGGCTCAAGGCCGAGGCCGACACCTTCAATCCGGTGATCGTCGACTTCTACCGCGAGGTCGGCTACCTGCCCTGGGCGATCGACAACTACCTGTCGCTCCTCGGCTGGTCCTACGACGACAAGACGGAGTTCTTCTCGCGGGACGAACTCGTGAAGCACTTCACGCTCGAGCGGATCAACTCGTCGCCGGCGAGCTTCGACCCCAAGAAGCTCTGGGCGGTGCAAGACCACTACATGGCGGCGCTCTCAACCGACGAGAAGCTCGCCCTGATGCTCCCCTTCCTCGTGAAGGCGACGCTCGTCGCCGATCCGCCGCCGGCTCACGCGGTGGAGACCGTGCGGAAGGTGATCGAGGCTTCGGGCGACCGGCTCAAGGTGGCGGGCGACATCCTCGCCTACGCCGACTTCTTTCTCGTGGATGAGCCGGCGATGGACGAGGCGGCGGTGAAGCAGCGGCTGGCGAAGCCGGGCGTGGGCGATCTCCTGCGGGCCTATGCCAAGGCCATCGAGGCGGCGGAGCCGTTTGAGCCGGCGATGCTCGAGGCCGCACTCAAGCAGGTGGTCGAGGCGGCGGGCGTGAAGGTGGGCGACATCATCCACGCCGTCCGCGTGGCGGTGACGGGCAAGACGGTGGGCCCGGGCCTCTACGACTGCCTGGCGATCCTCGGCCGCGAGAAGTCGCTGGCGCGGATCGCGCGGGCCCTGCCGCTCTGCGGCTGATGCTGCGGCCGTCCCTTGCCAGTCGTGATCAGGGCGCCCGCGCGGCGTCAGGCGTCAGCGACAGCATCGCGCGGCCGAGCGCCTCGCCCACAAGGAAGCACGTTTCGGCGTTGCCGAACTCGTGGTGCCCGTGCCCGGGATTCGGCGAGTCTTCGGCGGCCCGCACGAACTGGTGCGTGGGCACGAAGACCACGTTTCCCTGAAACTCCGGCCGCGCTGCTGCGGCGGCCTGCGCCGTGCGGACTGCCGCCCATCCATCGGGTGCGTCGACCCACGGGCCCGTCAACTCGCCGACGACCACGGGCAACCCCGGAGCAGCGAGGTCACTGCGGACGTCGTGGATCAGGTTCACGAGGTTCTGCTCATACGCGGGGGCGGCGCGCTGGGGATCACAGCCGTCGTTCCAGCCCTGATACCAGACGAAGCCTGCGAGCTCGTGGCCTTCCGCTTTCGACTGCGGGAATCGCGCCTTGATGCTGCCGACCGCCTCGCGGATCTGGGCGATCATCCGCGTGTAGTACACGCCGGTCTTTCCACCCGAAGACGGCGGCCGGAAGTCGGCGAACAGGCTCTTGCCGCCCCATGCCGTCTTCACGAGCATCACTTCGTTCTCGACGGCCTCACCGACGACGTGCCCGAACTCGAGCTCGGGACCGAAGTGGTGCGCGTCGCCATACACCGTATACCCGACCGCCAAGGGGCCGGCCTGGAGTGGCGCCGCTTCGGGCTGATACCACATCCAGACGTCGTCGCGCACGCGCCATGTGCCATCGGCCGCCTTCAGGTGTGCCATGCCCGCGGCCTTGGCCGGATCCGCGTGCAGCGCGACGAGCGTTCCCTTGCCGTCGTTGTAATCCTTGCCGTCAAGGTCCACGACCGCCTGGCCCTCCATGTTCGATTGGCCGGCAAGGACATAGACCTTCATCGGCTTGCCGGCGGCGATCGCCGGCGTCGCGAGCAGGGCCACCAGGAGCGGTAGCATCGAGGCCACCGGGGGAGTGCGTTGGCGTGCGGAAGTCATGAAGCCCTCGGTGTGTTGCCCAGTGGAGCGGCTCGATACGATCCGGCGTTCGTTGCCGGAAAACGTCCGCCGAACAGGATAGACCGATTCCATGGCGGGCAGCGCCGATTCGTTGTGAAGATCCCAGTTGCGGTTTACACTTTTGCCCGGGCACGTTGTTCCCAGGGCCGGTGTCGCTCATGCAGAAATCCCTCGCCGAGAGCGATGGCGCCGGGATCCGGCCCCAATGGCACCTCGTCGCCGTCTGCTTCACGACGCTGTTCCTCGCAGCTGGTGCCGATGTCTGCTGCGGCGGCACCGCCGACACGTTTGCCCGAGGTGCCTTCGTGGCGGGACCTTATCCGACCGGCCCCTTCACGTTCGTCAACAACGCCGTCGGCGCGGGCATCTTCTACAACAGCGGCTTCTTCGGCGGTTCGACGGTCGTCGGCAATGTCGAGGCCGGGTATGTCTGGGACGGTCACAGTGTGTTTGATCGCTCGGGCCTGGGCTTGGGCCCCGCCGTGGAGCGGAAAGTCGCCGGCACGGGCGTGGCTGGCGCGTACGACTTCCACGCGACGATGGTCGGGCACGTCCTGGCCGGCACGGGGTACGTCGCCGCGACGGGCAGCTCGGCGGCGGGCTACTCCTACGTCGGGGCGGGCATGGCTCCGCTGGCGAAACTGTGGTCGGGTGCGATCGCGACGCGTTTTTCCACAGATGTGAACAGCATCGGCTCGTTCGACACGACGCCGCAGTCGACCATCCCCGTCTACCGGCAGTTTTTCCAGGGCATCGGCGGCACGAGCTGCGACGTCATCAACAGCAGTTTTGGGTCCTCCGACCCGGCCGCCCTCGAAGACGAATCGGTCGCGATCGACGCGCTCGCCGTTCAGCGTCCGAATGTGACGTTCGTAGCGGCGGCCGGCAACGACGGGGCCGGTGCCGCCTCTGCGCCCGGAGACGGCTACAACGGCATCACGGTCGGCAGCGTCGGGGGAGCGAACTTCCGCACGCCCTCGAGTTTCTCATCACGCGGGGCGGTCGATTTCTACAACCCGGCGACGAACACCATGCTTGCAGGCGTCCGTGCCGCGGTCGACGTTGCCGCCCCCGGCGAGGAGAACTTTCTTGCGGCGTACCTCGGCCCCACCGGAGGGCTCGGCCCGTTTCCTCAGTACACGCAAAACCCTTCCCCCACCGACCGGTATTTCACGAACATGGACGGCACGAGTTTCGCGTCGCCCACGGTCGCGGGGGGCGTGGCGCTCATGAAGGATGCCGCGAAGGGGCTGAGCTTCGTGCCCGGCACGGCCCTCGACTCACGGGTGGTGAAGGCCGTGTTGATGGCGACCTCCGCGCCATCCGACGGCTGGACCAACGGCCAGGCCACGGTGGGCGGGGTGCTGCGGACCACGCAGTCGCTCGACTACGCGACCGGTGCGGGCGTGATCGACCTGGCGGCAGCCGGCCTGACGTACGTCAATGGCGCCACCATGGACGTGGCGGGCACGTCGGGCGGGGTCATCGGCTCCAGCGGCTGGGACCTGGGCTCGATCGGCGTGGGGGGCCACGTCGATTATTCATTTGCCGCTCCGCTTACGACGAGCAACGAACTCCAGGTGGCGCTCAACTGGTTTGCCGACGGCGCCTTCGACGCGGGCTCCGACACCGGCAGCCGCTCGGCGTTCGCCAACCTCGATCTGCAGGTCTGGAGGGTCGTGAACGGGAGTTTCGCGACCCTCGTGGCGGAATCCACGAGCACCTACAACAACGCCGAGTTCCTCCGGTTCCTGCTGCCCGCCGCCGGCGACTACGGCCTCCGTGTGACGCTCCCCGCCATGGTCTACGACGTCGGTGCAACGCCCGTCACGGCGGAGGCGTATGGACTCTCGTGGACCCAGATCATCGTTCCCGAACCGTCTTCGGTCATGGCTCTCGTGGCCAGTGCCGGCATGGCAGTGCTCGTGCTGCGTCGCCGCCACAGCTAGGGCATTCGAGCGGAAACGCTCTCCCACCCGTACCATGGTTCGCGCAGGCTTGTGGGCGAGGCTCGCGGCCTCTCGTAGCACAGGTTTTCAACCTGTGTGTCTTCCCGGTTCCCATTGGGCTCGCGTGCGATTCTGGAAGGGTGAGCAGCCGGCCGAACGCACGGCTCCGATTTCGTTGGCGGGTTGAGCGACCCGGGCGTGTTGCAAGGTCATTCCGCCAGCGACACGCGGATGATCTCGGCGACGTCGCGGACGCTGTCGCGCTTCAGGCGCGGACTGATCTCACCAGTGCGTACAACGCCGCCGCAGCCTTGTCCCGCACGGGGACCTTGACCGGTACGGATCTCGGGGGACTCACACTCACGCCAGGCGTCTATTTCTTCGCGTCATCGGCTGCGCTGACAGGAACGCTCACTCTCGACAACCAGGCCAACCCGAATGCGGAGTTCGTGTTCCAGATCGGGACCACGCTCGTAACCGCGGGGAGTTCGTCCGTCGTGACGATCAATGGCGGCCCGATACCAGGGTCTAACGTGTTTTGGCAGGTAGGGACTTCCGCGACGCTCGGCACCTCCACGGCGTTCGCAGGACATATCCTCGCAGACCAGAGCATCACCCTGACCACCGGCGCAACCATGTTTGACGGAAGTGCCTTGGCGCGTAGTGGTGCGGTGACGCTGGATACGAATAGTATCGTGAACGCAGTTCCAGAACCCGCCACGACCAGCCTTGCTCTTCTCGGTGGCGGACTCTTGGGAGTGGGTGCCCTCAAGAAGAGGTTCCGTGATCGCCGCTCGCGCTCATGGGTCCCGCTTTGCACGTAATACGGCTCACCCTTGATCCTCGCGCGTGTATCAGGCTCGGGGCTGCCAATGCCCCGTCGCCGGACGTTCGCGTCGGGCATCGTGCCCGACGCTCACTGCATGTCCGCTGCGCTTCGCCATCCTGGCTGCGCTTGCTCCCATAGCCCGGCTCTCGGGGCACTGGCAGCCCCTCGCTGCCTCTTCTCGTAGCACAGGTTGTCAACCTGTGTGTCTTCCCGGTTCCCATTGGGCTCGCGGCATCATCGCTTGCATGTGCGATTCCGGAAAGGGGAGCAGCCGGATCGGAGGCACGCGCAGAAGCCGGTGAGACGTGTGCCCCGCGGCGGTCGCTCCAAAGCGTTTGAGCCGAGAACTCACACGTCCCGCCGGCGCCGAGCATGTCGCCGGCCGGCTGCGGTGGCCCTCCAACGCGCGAGCATCACGTGTGAGCCGTCGAAGGCAATGAGCGGAATGGTGCGGCCGCCGCGAGGCCACTCGAGCGGAAACTGCTGCTGACCGATCAACCCCATCGGCTCGCGGGGTACGAGATCAGTCGATGGGATGTCGGAATCGCAGGCCGGGAAAGCGGGCATAGTCACGGTCGGTCGTGATCCATGTGGCCCCCGTCTCGATGGCCAGGGCCGCGTGGGTGCGTCAGCACCCGGAGACAGCCGCTCAACACGAGTTCGGAAATGGCGACTGGCTCGGTGCCGCCAATCGCCTCCTCGAGTCAGCGCCGAAACTCCTCGTGACGCGTCGACTCTTCTCGATGGGCTTACAGAAGAACGTTGACATCGACGAGGATCACCGATCCTCCATCATCTCAAGAAGCTCCGCCGAACTGTCGAGATCAACGCCCGGTTGCAGGCCTTGGCCGCGGAACGTCGGCAGACGCGTCGGCTTCGTCCGAGCCGATGCATGCTGGCTGGAAAGTGCCCTCTGAAGCGATTCCTCCACCAGTTCGCTGAGAGTGCACGAACGCTGAAGGGCCACCTGCCGCGCCCGCCGCAGAAGGTCGTCTCGAATCGTCACGGTGGTCCTCATGCATCAACATGTACCATGGTCGCATCTTGATGACCAGCGGCCCTGTCATCACCAATCCCGCTTACCACGCGAGCGGCACCATGTCGATCCGAGTTCCGCCGGGGGTTCGCTTCGGAGGTCGGCTTCGGTGGAGTCCGTGCTCATCCCTATCGCGTCCTGCATCTCGCGGCGTTGGGCTCCTCCATGTGGCCGCGCACGATGCAAGGAGAGGCCGTATCACTCACCCGTCATCGGCTCGAGTGGTGGAAAGTCATCTGCCGACACGCCACGGGCCACAAGCTTCGCGCCCGCGAGTGTCCGCATGGAATAGTTGATGTCGGCGAGCTTCAGGCACTCGGTCCACTCGGCCACGGCCTCGTCGTCTCGGCCCTCGCGTTCGAGCACGAGGCCGAGCAGATACTGCAGCGAGCAGCGCTTGCGAGAGTCGAGCTTCGCGGCAAGGGCCCGCAGCGGTGCGGCATCGATCCGGCCCGCCGGCTCCAGGCCCACGTCGGCGAGTGCCGTCGCCAGGGCCACCAGTTCGGGCCGTGGGCCACCGACGCCCGGGCCGTCGCCGGTGGTCGCGGCCGCGATCACTCCGTCGAGTTGCTTTTTCAATGCGGCGCCGGTCGGCGGCGGCTGATCGTTCAAGAGGAAAAGCAACTGGTTGCTCGGGTGCGCGGCCACGGCGGGTGCGATCTCGAGCGCGCGCCTCATGGCGGTGGCATCGCCGGCGAGTCGGGCGAGCTCGTAGCCGGCATCGGCGGCCCGCATGCGGTCGAGTTGCCCCGACTCCAGCACCTCGCGGAGTTGGGTTTCGGCCGCCCGGGCGTCACCCTTGCCGGTGCGGCGGCAGAACGCATACCAGCCGACGGTTCCCGGATACCGCTCGAAGCCGGCCTTGAGGATGGCCTCGGCGCGGTCCCATTTCCGCAGGGACTCATTGCATTGCGAGAGGAGATCGATCCCGTCTCCGGAGAAGGTGCGTGCAGCCTGCTCGGCGTAGGGGATCGCCTGCTCCGCCTTCCCCGCGTGGAGGAGTTTTCTGGCAATCGCGCAGCGGATGGAGGCGTGCTGGAGCCCGAAATCCGGTTCCTCGAGGGCGGCTTCAAGCACCTCCAGCCAGCGGCGGTCGTCCCCCTTCATCGCGTGCACCTCCGCCCAGACCTGGTAGGTCTGCCCATCGTGAGACAGCTTCGCGGCTCGTTCCAGCAGGGCGTCGGCCTCGTCGAACTCCTTCCGGTCGAGGTGGCGACGACCCACCTTGGCGGCGACGGAGGCGAACTGCTCGGCCTGCCGAGCGATCTCGTTCTCGTCCCCGGGCCGGGGCTGAAGGCCGCGGCTGATCGCGGTCAGCTGAATCATGGGCGAGTGAGGCGAAACCTCGCGCAGTCGCGACCACCAGTACTCGAATGACTCCTCTTCGGCTTTGGGCGACGCGTAGCGGAGAAACCGGGCGAGTTCTCCGGCCGTGTCGTCGACGAATCGGGCGGCGACGCGACTCAGCGTCGCCCGGCGTTTGTCGTCGAACGGAATCGTGCGATCGAAAAAGGCGAGCATGGGGTATTCGATCACGTCGGGACGGTAGGCCAGCGTCGTCTCGGTGGCCTTGGCCCGCACCGCCGGATCGCTCGCGTAGAGCAGGGCCGTGTCGCCGTAGGGATGAAGGGTGATGATCGGCCGAGACACGGAGAGCCACTCGTCTGTCGGCACGCCATACTGGAGCCGTTCGAACTTGGCCCGGTCGAAGACGGCCATCCAGGCGAGTTCACGAACCAGCAGCCCGAGCGTCTCCCAGCGGGGCTCGCCATGGTCGGGTTGCCCGTCGGCCGCGAGGCGGCCGCGATCGAGGAGTTCGCGGATCAGCGACGCCGTCGGCGCAAGATCGACGGTGGCTCCGTCGGCTCGGCCGCCCGGCTGGGGACGTGCCTTGGGCTTGGCGGCTGCAGGGAAGCCGTCGAGCCGTACCACCTCGGGCACGATTGCGGTGGCGACTCCCTGAGCGGCCGCCGCCGTGATTGCTGAGGACGGGCCGAGGTATCCAAGCTTCGCGATGGCGTCTTTCAGCCAGAGGCACGACGACTCCCGCTCGAGCAGCCGAATCCCGACCGCCGTGGCTTGGGGCCCGCAGGCGGCCTGATCGAGGGCGATGAATTCGAGCAGGTCAGCGAGCACCGGGGCGTCCTTCCGCGAGTCGTCGAGTTCCGAGAGATTCATCCTGCAGAAGGCATCGACCGCCGCCACCCACGAAGGAGGTGCTGACCTTCCGCTCGCACCGTCCGTCAACGTCTCCGCCCGGGCGAGATCATCGAGGGCCGCGGCATGCAGGCCCGTCAGCGCCAGGGCATACGCCCGATGCCACCAGCCGAGCGGCGACTCGGGCTCCCTGGCGGCCATCCGCTGGGCGTAGACGAGCGCCCGGGCCTTGAGGTCTTTCGAGAGCGGATGCCAGCCGTGTTCGGTGAGCAGGCCGAGCAGCGCGTAGCCCCGGACCAGGCCGCCGAGGCGGATCTGTTCGTCAACGCCGTCGCCGCCGCGGATCGC
>Ga0114967_10004288_pt1 | contig 11513 bp, 10 predicted proteins | sample M_130628_MF_Meta_FD_92639 | JGI IMG/M metagenome (GOLD analysis project Ga0114967, IMG submission 92639) | Freshwater microbial communities from Lake Montjoie, Canada to study carbon cycling - M_130628_MF_MetaG | ecosystem: Environmental > Aquatic > Freshwater > Lake | place: Lake Montjoie... | reverse complement strand
CGTAGAGCCACCCGACCTGCATGACTTCCTTCTGACCCGCGGCACGATGTCCCGAGTAGAAGGCTTGGTCTAGTAGTGCGAGCCGGTTGTCGGAACGCTTGTCCCCGTCGGATGTGTTACCGGCGGATGCGTTGGGGTACGTGACTTTTCGTGGGAGAGGTATGTTCACTGCCGCTGATCAGCCTCCGTTGGGGTGTGCGCGGGACGGCATGGAATCTGAACCCAGGGTGCACAGTATCCGATCGCACTCCGATGGGGCGGACATCGCACTCGAGGTGTTCACGGCACTGGCAAACGCTTCTTTGGTTCTTTGGTAAGGGCTGCGAGGCTTGCGCCAGCTAATGTTATGGTTCGGAGCGAGGGTAGACAGAGGAGTTGCCGCGAAATCCCGGAATGAGGCTCGTCGTCTGCCAACTGCCAGACCCACCGCACTGTTCATTCTCGGATTGGGCAGGTCCGGTACCTCGGCCTTGGCGCGGGTTCTCTCGCTCTGCGGTGGAACCCTTCCCCCTCGTCTGCTGGGGGCGACCGAGGGCAATCCGCTTGGCTACTTCGAACCACGTGAGTTGATTAGGCTCAATCAGTCAATTTTGCGCCACCATGGCACGTCCGGGTTCGACGTGGCAATGGAGAGGGGAGGTGCGGCTGGCGCAGGAGTAAACCCTCGCTTCGTTGCTCAAGCGCGTTCATATCTCACTTCGCTACCGTCGGCGCCGCTCATCGTGATTAAAGAACCAAAAACTACGCTTCTGGCAGACATCTGGTTCGAAGCGGCGGTGCAGGCCGGATTTGATGCTGCGGCCGTGGTTGCGTTGCGCCACCCCGGGGAAGCTTTCGCATCTATCGCGAAGCTGGCGAACAAGCAGCGTTACGTCAAGGCCGCGCCGGAGCTTGCCGCCGCGGGTTGGCTGAAATACACGCTGCTTGCCGAACGAGATACGCGCGGGGTTCCCCGCGTTTTCGTCGACTACACCAATCTTCTTGAGGACTGGCGGCGCGAAACCGGGCGCATTGCGTCAGCGCTTGCGATCGACCTCGACAACCGAGACGAGGTCGCGATCGATGAATTCCTTACTCCCGACCTCAGACACCACCGCTACTCCGGCCCGATTCTCGAGCCATTCGGTACCGACTGGATGTCGGTGGTGTACCAACAACTGAGCCTGGCTGCACGTGATCAGCCGTGGGATCCAGCTGAGTTGGACCGAGTCTTGGAGGAGTATCAGCTGGCTGAACGGGGATTTCGCAATGCGTTCGCTGATCAGCAGCGTTACCGTAACCTCAACCGGTTCATTCCGCCGGTCATGGTGCGACTCGGCCTAGGAACACTGGCGTTAGCGAATCGACGCAAGGGTACGTGGGCCTAGTCCAGTTGCTGGCAACTGAGAAAGGCCAGGATCACACGGTGAGAGTTGTGCTGGCCTTCTATGGGACTCGCGGAGATGTCGAGCCAGGAATGGCGGTCGGCCGGGAGCTGTCACGTCGGGGCCACGACGTGTGCATGGCCGTCCCACCAGACCTGGTCGGGTCAGCCGAATCAATGGGACTCAGCGCGGTGGCGTACGGGCCGGATACACAGGCCTGGCTGGAAGACACCCGTGATTTCTGGGCGTATTTCTTCCGCAACTTCTGGAGAGTCCGGGATGTGAAGCGATTCCTGCGCGAATCCCGCGAACCCGGCATTCGGTGTTGGGCGGAGATGAGCGCGATGCTGGTCAGTTTGACGGCCGAGGCCGACATGCTTGTTACGGGCGTCGCTTACCAGGAACTGGCGGCTAACGTGGCAGAACATCACGCTATCCCGCTTGCCACAGTGCTGTGGTTTCCGATACGCGTCAACGGCCACCTTGTTTCGAATGTGCCTGTGCCAGTCATCCGATCGGGGATGCGTGCCTACGAGTGGCTGGTGTGGCGGGGGGTGAAGAAAGTTGAGGACACCCAACGGGGTGAACTCGGCCTACCGCCGACAACGGGCCCTGCGCCCCGACGGATCGCCGAACGCGGGTCGCTGGAAATCCAAGCCTACGATGACATTTGCTTCCCTGGCCTTGCCGCTGAATGGTCGAAGTGGGAGGGCCAACGGCCCTTTGTCGGCGCCTTGACGATCGACGCGCCGACGGATGCCGATGACGAGGTCGGGTCGTGGATTGCCGCGGGAACTCCGCCGATCTTCTTTGGCTTCGGCAGCATTCCGGTCAAGTCGCCCGCCGACGCGCTGAAAATGATCGCCGGCGCTTGCGGGGAACTGGGCGAGCGGGCACTGGTGTGCGCCGGCTGGAGCGACTTTGGCAATGTGCCAAACTTCGACCACGTGAAGGTCGTGAGCGCGGTGAACTACCCGGCGATTTTTCCCCAGTGTCGCGCGGTTGTGCATCACGGGGGCGCGGGCACCACAGCCGCAAGTCTGCGTGCCGGAGTTCCCACGTTGATCCTCTGGATGGCCGATGTTCAGGTCGTCTGGGGGGCGGTGGTCAAGCGACTGAAGGTCGGCACCTCTCGGCGTTTTTCCGCCACTACCGAAAAGACGTTGGTTGCCGACTTGAGTACCATCCTCGGCTCGCACTACAGCGCCCGTGCCCGCGAAATTGCCGCCCGGATGAGCAACCCCGCCGAAAGCGTCGCGGCCGCAGCAGGTCGTGTTGAAGATTTCGCCCGACGCGAGACCGTGGGCTGATTGGCGCCCGCCCAGTCGGGACCTGAGCCGATTGCCCGGTCAAACACCCTTCGCTCACGGTATCGTCTGCACTCGTGATCGAGCTAAATGGCGTAGCCAAGACGTTCGACGGAGAAATACACGCATTGCGGGACGTGAGCTTTTCGGTTCCCACCGGGTCGGTGTGCGGTCTGCTTGGTCACAACGGTGCTGGGAAGACCACCGCCATCAAAATCCTCTCCACGTTGCTACAGCCGACTTCAGGCCAAGCGGTTGTGGCCGGCTACGACGTTGTCCGAGACCCAGACCGGGTACGGGAAAGCATTGGTACCACCGCGCAGGCCACGGCGCTTGATTGGGAACTCACCGGGCGGGAGAATCTGGTCCTATTCGGCCGGCTGCGGGGCATGCGGCGCAAAGATGCGCGTCTGAGAGCCGATGTACTGATCGACCAGTTCGATATGGCGGATGCCGCCGACCGCCGGGTGATCACCTATTCGATTGGCATGATGCGCCGTATCGATATCGCTGCCGCGTTGGTGGTCTCGCCGAAAGTGCTTTTCCTGGATGAGCCGACGACCGGGTTGGATCCCCGCAGCCGCCGCACTGTGTGGGACACGGTTGCATCGCTATCGGCGCAGGGCACCACTGTCCTGCTCACGACGCAGTATCTCGAAGAAGCCGACGCGCTGAGCGACTCCATCGTCGTCATCGATCACGGCCGTGTTATCGCAAACGGTACCGCCGAAGAACTCAAGCGCCGCGTGGGATTCAGCTACTGCACCGTGAGTCCTGTCAACCCAGCCGATCTATCCAGAATCTGGGCTGCGGTCGCCGATCTCAAGGATGCCCAGTCCGATGACGAGTCGAACACCGTGTCGGTGCCGGCGCCGGACGGAGTTGTGACATTCGCCGAGGTATTCCGTCGCGTCGACCAGATTGATGTTGAACTAGCCGACATATCGCTGCGCAAACCGTCTCTCGACGAGGTGTTTCTGCACCTCACAGGAAATGTCTCCACGTGACCGCGGTAGCCGCCCTCACTGAGCGGATGATACGAATCACGGCACGGGATGATCTGCCGTTCGCAATTCTGGCGACCGCAGGAATCTTCGGGTTCTTCAACTTCGCACTGCGCAATGTGATCGACACCGGCCAGACGAATTATGCCCAGTACGTCTTGCCGGTCATCATCATCCAGGTGACTTTTCTCGGCGCGCTATCCACAGTTGACCGGGCTGCCCATGACCAGCGGTCCGGCTTCGGCACGGGGATCCGTACGCTCCCGGTGCCTGTGGTGGTCCCACTCGTTGCGCGCATGCTGTACTGCTTACTCCGCGGGACGCTCGCCCTCCTTGTTGCTCTCGCCGTCGGGTACCTTTTCGGCTTCCGCATGGGTGGCGGATTCTTGTATACGTCAGCCTTCGTCGCTCTCGTCCTGCTGTTCACATTGGCCTTATCACTCGGGGCCGATGCGACTGGGACTGGGGCAGCGCGATCTGCGATCGTTAGAACCGGGCAGGCCAGTCAGTTGCTTCTCATTCCCCAAATGCTGCTGGTCATGCTTTCAACGGGGATGGCACCGGCGGACTCGTTCCCTGACTGGTTGCAGTCATTCGTCCGATATCAGCCTGTGTCACAGGTGACGCAGACCCTGCAGGGGTTCGCTGCTGGAGGCGTCTCGGTCAGCAACCTCGCGACCAGCTTGGCGTGGTGCCTTGGGATGTTGTTCGTGTTCGGTGCGGTTGCTGTGCGGATGCAGAGGCGGACGGAATGACTACGGACGCAGTGCTGCGCAAGAGCTCGCTGGCCGTCGAAAGTTTCCTGTTCGCCGGTCGGCTCCTCACCCACTGGCGGCGCGAACCCGTGATGACGGTCCAGGCTCTGCTTTACCCCACCTTTCTGCTTGTCGCCTACGATCTATTGGTTGGCAAGTCGATACTGAAAATCACTGGCAGGGAAAGTATTTACGGCCTGGTGCCGACGTGTGCAATAGCAGGTGCCATGTTTGGGGCACTTGCGGCAAGTCTGGCGATCCGCGTCGAACTCGATTGGGGCCTGCTTCCTCGATTGTGGGTGTTGCCCGTTAAGCGTGCCAGTGCGCTGACCGGCAGGCTGGTCGCTGAAGCCGTTCGCACGCTAGCGGGTTCGGTAATTGTCACGTTGGTCGGGGTTCTGCTTGGACTTCGGTTTGAAGGTGGCTGGCTCGCTGTAATTCCGTTCATATTGGTTCCTGTCGCAGTCGCCGTTGTGTTCTCGATAGTTCTGATCGCGATCGCCGTCCGATCGAAGAGCAGCATGGCGCTCATACTGGTCGGTGTGTTTTCCGTCAGCGCAGTGTTTACCAGTTCTGGTGCGCCGCCTATTGAAACGTTGCCTTCGTGGGCGCGCCTGATGGTTCAGTTCCAGCCAATGTATCCGACAGTTCAGTACATGCGAGCACTTGCCGAGGGTGGTCCCGCATGGTCGCCATTTCTGGTCAGTTCGGTCTGGGCTCTGGCTCTGGCTGCAGTCTTCGGGCCGCTGGCCATCAGCGGCTACCGGGCCGCAGCCGGGCGATAACGCCTCTACTTGCCCTAGCCGTGATGAGAGACAGGAACAAGCGTTGACAACTGCCCAACCCGACGTCCGAGCTCTGTACCTCGACCTGCTTCGGCGCAATCTGACCCGATTTGGGATGCACGAGCAAATGCCCTCCGACTGGCCCCTGCGGCGGCGTCTTCTACTCAAGACGGTCAATGCGCTGACGTCTGTACGGAGGGGCACGAACCCCGCCGATCAGCGTAATCGCGAGCTTGGCATGGACTGGCCTCCAGAAGCCGAGACGATGATCGGAATGCAGCGACTCACCAGTCTGCAGAACTGCGTTGAGACGGTACTTGCGGACGACATTCCTGGTGATCTTGTCGAAACTGGAGTGTGGCGCGGTGGCGCGTGCATTCTGATGCGCGCCGTTCTGGCGGCCCACGGCGATACGACACGGTCGGTTTGGCTAGCCGATTCGTTTCAGGGCGTGCCGCGCTCGGATGTTGTCAATTACAAAGCGGATAAGGGCATCAGAGCTGATTTGGCGGCGGGAATCCTGGGCGTCTCAGAGGCGGAAGTTAGGGCGAATTTCGAGCGTTACGGACTGCTTGATGAGAAAGTTCGCTTTCTTCCTGGTTGGTTCAAGGACACTCTGCACAACGCACCGATCGATCGCATCGCAGTTTTGCGACTGGATGGGGACCTGTACGAATCCACGATTCAAGCGCTTGACGCGCTGTATCCGCGATTGTCTTCCGGGGGCTTTTGTATTGTCGATGATTACCTTGCGGTGAAGGCCTGTGAGCAAGCTGTCACCGATTACCGCGCGAAGCATGGGATATCCGCGGAGATCGTCGACATCGACGGGACGGGTGTGCTTTGGCGCAAATAGCGAACGCCCCATTTTGGATCGTCATCCTTGGGGCGGCCGTATCGCATCGGCCGCGCTGATCAACCGGCCGCCGAGCAAAAAGTTGCTGCCGCCGACGGATCAAGTTGTACAAGATGGCGGCCGGAACCCGTGTTTACTACCGATAACATAGGCTCTCTTGGCATGGCCTCGAACCCAGCTAGGCAGTTCAAACATTTGAGCACTCAGTGCAAAATCGGCTATGCGACCGTGGCACTGTTCTTGGTTCTGTGGCTGTTGTACACGATTACAACCGCAATCGCCTACGGAACCGAGATGTGGTGGTTTTCGTACTTCTCAGTCGATTACCGACTGGGCTTCGTAAGGCGCGGACTCGCTGGCGAAATGTTGGACCTATTTCCCGCGGATCACTACTTCACAGGCGCGTGGACGTTGCGTTGTTTGGTGTCAGCACTTTTCGTTATCGGCCTTACCGGTGTGGCGTGGACCGTGGCCGTCAATGGCGGCCGTTCCGAGCGCCGGCTGATGCTCGCTTTGCTCACACCTGTGCTGCCATTCGGCTTCGCAACGGCCATCAATGGCCCGCACACTGATCTACTTGCTGCTACGGCGCTGGCAATGTTCGCCGTCATAATCGCCTCGGCAAAAGCCCCACGGCGGATCGTGGTTGCAAGTGCGTCCTACGGCGCGGTAACCGCGTTCCTGGCCTTCATCCATGAAGCGGGACCACTGTTGTACTCGCTTGGCGCAGTGCTGGCTATTGTGGTTCTAAGTGCGCACAGCCCGATCAGGGTCCAGCGACTGAGTGCACTTCTGGCCGTCGCTCCGGGATTGATCGTGGTGCTGGCGGTCGCGCTGATCGGACGGAGAGGAATCTCGTCGCAGCTTTGCGCGCTTGTGCCGCACAAGGCGCTCAACTGGCCAGCCGCTGGAAATCTGTCAACGGACCAAGTCATGAGAGGTCAACGTTTCTACGTGGACTATCACGACTGGGTTTGCCGCAACATCATCGACAAGTTGGACCAGACTCCGATCGACGCTGCCAAGTATGTTGCCAGCTTCGGCGCCGTCGCGCTGATCGGTTCAATCGCACTGGGAATCGCTATTTTTGCAGCTACGATCTTCTCCATCAGCAGTATTTCGGGCGTGCCCTTCGGGCGTTTCGGCCGCGTGCTGCACAGCCAGATCTTGTTAGTGACGCTCTCTGCCATGCTCCTGCTGCCGATTTTCGCAACCACAACAGACTGGACTCGGTGGTGGGTGAAGATTTCTTTCGATGTGGGCATTGTTTATCTGCTGTACGCCAGTGGTCAACGCGAGGCGAGCGAACCGCCCACTCGGCTCACTCGCGTCCTATTCGCGGTTGGAATTGTACTGTTCGCCGCGGTCCCGCTAGGTGGCATTCCGAACGTGGGAATGCCCGCACCTGTTTAGCTATCGAGACGAGCTAGACAGGCCATATGAAATACCTGTTAGGCAGCGAGCCCGCACCGCCCGGTCTTCGCGAGCGTGCGGGCGGCAGCTGCGCGGTATTCGCTGAAATCAAGGTTGCTCTCTCGGCTGCCATCTGCCAGATCATTGATAGGCAATGTCCCAAGCCTGCGGAGCCCGGAGGATACTGCGCACGCTGTGTCATACTTCTTCGACTCAATCGTCGCGTCCACACGACTAACATATTCACCAGGCAGGTGAACCTTGCAACACGCCGATAGCCGAGTCAGCAATTCACAAGGGGTGCGGAATTCGCCCTCAGCACATTCAAGATTTCGCCCGGACATTGAGGGCTTGCGTGCGGTGGCAGTAGTGGCAGTGGTCCTATATCACGCTGCGGTACCCGGTATCGGCGGCGGCTTCGTTGGCGTGGACGTGTTCTTCGTCATCTCAGGATTCTTGATCACCGGACTGCTCTGGCGCGAAGTGAATAGCACTGGGTCCGTGCGGCTGCGCCGCTTCTATGGGGCGCGGGCCCGCCGATTGCTCCCGGCCTCGGCCACCGTTGGTGTGATCACCATGGTCGCGGCGCTACTTCTGATGCCTCCGCTGCAGATCGCTTCCGTCCTCAAGGATGGCATTGCCAGCGCGCTCTACGTCGGCAACTACTGGTTTCTCCTCCGCGGCACCGATTACTTCGCCAGCCACCTGCCGCCGTCCCCATTCCAGCACTTCTGGTCGCTGGGAGTGGAGGAGCAGTTCTACATTATTTGGGCGCCGATAATCCTCGCCACGGCCTGGATTGTGGGGAAGCTGCGTCGGTGCCGCGCGTCCAAGGCCGCCCATTCCCTACGCCCTTACGTGTTGGTCTTGACCCTGATCGTGGCTGTGTCCTTCGCGCAGTCGCTGGTCGAAACCTACGTGGCGCCTTACCAGGCGTTCTACTCGCTACAAACCCGGGCTTGGCAGCTGGGTCTCGGTGGACTGGTGGCGCTCACTGCTGTGCACTGGCGCCGCCTGCCGCCTCGAGCGGCCGCGATCTGCGGATGGATCGGGCTAGCGATGATTCTAGTGTCCTGCAGCTGGTTGAGCTCGATCATGTTCTACCCAGGATTCGCCGCCCTCTTGCCGACCGTTGGCGCGGTGCTGGTGATCGGCGGCGGCTGTGCCACACCGTTAGATGGTTGCGGGCGCCTCCTGATGTTGCCGCCGATGCAGGCGATGGGCCGAATGTCCTACTCGTGGTACCTGTGGCATTGGCCTGTGCTGATTTTCGCTCCTCTGCTGCTAGGGCACCCGCTCGGGCTGGCCGCCAGGTTGACCGCGGCCCTGCTGTCCGCCGGGCTAGCGTGGCTGACCCTGCGGTTCGTGGAGGACCCGCTGCGATTCTCTCCCAAGATCCGGGACTCGCCTGGGCGCAGTCTCGCGCTGGGCACCGTAGCTACGGTGTGCGCGGTCGGTGTGGGTCTGGCATTGCTGAGGGTAGTACCCACCCCGGTTGGCCCCGGCGAGCACGCTGCGCCGCTGAACCTCACCGCACAGCGTGTCGCCGCCGGCTCGGGCCTCGATGCTTATGACGCGGCAGTCAACGAAGCCTTCGCCCAGGTGCAGGCCGGTGTGGCGGCCTCGGCCAACCTGAAGGCAGTTCCGTCGAACCTGGACCCCGCGCTCGCGGATGCCGCAGCCGAACAGACGGCCATGGAGGCCCGCGGTTGCATGCGCGCGATAAACGAAGGCGGACAACCGGAATGCGCGAGCGGAGACGTCTCCTCGCTGACGACGGTCGCGCTGGTCGGCGACTCCCATGCTGCCATGTGGCGACCGTCGTTCGAGCAGATGGCCACCCAGCGCGGCTGGCGGCTGGAGCTGTTGTCCAAGGGTGCCTGTCCACTCATCGACGTACCTAGTCCCAATCCCCTGCGTGATCTGGTCGAAGACACTGTTCACTGCGAGCAGTGGCGATCCGAGGTCCTGGCTCGGCTAAGGGCCGAGCGCCCAAGTCTGATCGTGATCAGTATGTCGCGGAACTACGAAATCCGTGCGGATCGCGCGCTCGGCATCGCTTCATACGACGCGGCATGGCTCGATAGCCTGACTCGGCTTATGCAGCAGCTGCGCGACATCGGCGCTCAGGTACTGGTACTTGGCCCGGTCCCGTCACCGCACGTTGTAGTGCCAATCTGCCTATCGGCGCACCTCGATGACGTCGCAGCCTGCACCCCATCAAGATCGGCTGCGGTGAACGAACGCGGGATCGCCACCGAATCCAGCGCAACCCTAGCGGGCGGAGGACGCTACGTCGATCTCACGCAACTCTTCTGCACCAGAGACAGTTGCCCGGTCATTGTCGGAAACACCCTGGTCTACTTTGACGACAACCACCTGACCGTCGAGCACTCTCGGCAACTCGCGCCGGCGATGGGGGCCCTAGCCGACCGCGCGCTCGCCGATAGTTAATCTGCTGCAGCCGAATCCGGCCACAGAGGGGACCCGCCACAACAGCAACGGTCGCTGCCACCACACGTAATCAACGACATGCCCGACGTCATCATCCGTTTGCGTCAAAGCGAAGGGGAAGAATCCGGAATGAAAATTGCCCTTTCGAGCTATGGAACTCGAGGAGAGGTCGAACCCTGCGTCGCCATCGGCCGCGAACTGATCCGCAGAGGACATGAAGTAAGCATGGCTGTGCCGCCCGACCTCGTCAATTTCGTCGAGTCGTACGGAATCGCGACGGTCGCATACACGCTGGATTCGCAGACGCTGATAGGTCCCTATGTCAACTACTGGGCGCTGTACCACGGCAAATCCTGGAGAAATCGACAAGATCTGATGAGGTTCAGACTTGAAACTCAGCGGGTCGGTACTAAAGCCCTGGCAGAAACGAGCGAGATGCTGGTGTCGCTGGCCGCTGGGGCCGATTTACTGCTCACCGGCGTGAATTTCGAGCAACCTGCTGCTAATGTCGCGGAGTTTCTGGACATTCCATTGGCCACGCTGCACTTCACGCCGGTACGGGCTAACGGTCGGATTGCTCCAGTCCTGCCCGCCTCGCTGGCCGGACCTGCGATGGCGGCGCGCGAGTGGTGGACCTGGCGGATTGGAACTAAGAAGTCTGAGGATGCCCAGCGCCACGAACTCGGCCTTCCTAGGGCGGCAGGTCCGTTATCGCGGCGAATGGCAGAACGCGGGTCGCTCGAGGTCCAGGCGTACGACGGGGCGTGCTTTCCCGGACTCGCAAGTGAATGGGCGAAACACGGTGGGAACCGGCCCTTCGTTGGCACGCTGACGCTCGACTCGCCAACGGAAGCCGATGAGGAGGTGTTGTCGTGGATTGCGGCCGGAACACCGCCGATTTGCTTTGGATTCGGCAGCATGATGGTCGAATCCACGGCCGAGACAGTAACGATGATTGCCGCTGCTTGTGCGCGGCTAGGTGAGCGGGCGTTGGTATGCGCCGGTGTAAGCGAGTTCAGTCACGCACAAGACATCAACCACGTCAAAATTGTGCGGGCAGTAAACTACGGGTCCGTGTTTCCTGCCTGCAGTGCGATTGTCCACCACGGTGGCTCAAGCACCACGCCAATTGGCATGCGGGCTGGAGTTCCCCAGTTGATCCTTTGGAAAATACCCGATCAGCGGATCTGGGCGGATGCGGTCAAACGGCTCAAGGTCGGCACAGCAAGGCATTTCTCGACCGCCACCGAGGCATCGCTGGTGGCAGATCTGCGGACTATTCTATCCCCCGAATTCCGCGCCCGCGCCCGGGCGATGATCACTCAGATGACCAAACCCGATGAAAGCGCGACGCTCGCCGCAGATCTTGTAGAGAATTTTGTTCGCTCGCGATAGTGCTGTTTCCTACGTCGCCCGGGCGCGTGAAGTTGAAAGGCCAGTTCTGCAATGAAAGTCGTGCTTACAGCCTATGGAAGTCGCGGTGATGTTGAGCCCTCCATTGTGGTGGGCCGTGAGTTACTACGCCGCGGGCATGAGGTGCACATGGCTGTCCCGCCCAACCTAGTTCGGTTCGCG
>Ga0114967_10004287_pt1 | contig 11513 bp, 7 predicted proteins | sample M_130628_MF_Meta_FD_92639 | JGI IMG/M metagenome (GOLD analysis project Ga0114967, IMG submission 92639) | Freshwater microbial communities from Lake Montjoie, Canada to study carbon cycling - M_130628_MF_MetaG | ecosystem: Environmental > Aquatic > Freshwater > Lake | place: Lake Montjoie... | reverse complement strand
CGTTTCCGCCCTCGGATGGCTATCCGCCGCCGGAGGATCCGCTCGTCGGCGTCTGGCGGCAGATCGATGCGGCCCGGCAGGCCAAGGCGGCCGTGCCGGGGCTTATGATGGTCGGCTCGGGCTACACCTACCTGCAGGACTACGTCGTGCATGCCGCTCAGGCCGCCGTGCGGCAGGGCTGGATCGACATGGTGGGCCTCGGGCGGATGGTGCTCTCCTATCCGGAGCTTCCCGCCGACTCTCTTGCGGGAAAGCCGCTCGTCCGCGGGACGGTCTGCCGCACTTTCAGCGACTGCACCACCGCGCCGCGACACGGCCTCCGTAGCGGCTGCTATCCGCTGGATGACTACTACAAGTCGCTGGAGCCGGAGGCGGCGGAGATGAAGGCAATCAAGCAGCGGGCGTGAAGGCGACGCCGTCTTTGACGGCGGCCTCGCCAGGGGAGACCATCACGGTCAGCGCGACGTCGTTTCCGCTGCCACAGACATGCGCAGGCCGCTCACGGAGTGCGGTCGACCGATTCGGCGACGATCAGCGTGTGGCTCAAACCATCGCTCACCGATGCGGCACGCACCGCCGGTATCGAGCCGTTGTTGACGGCCAAGAGAATGCCACTATCCCATGGCACTGCGTAGCCGAATCGTGTTGAGGTGGTGCGGCTTGGGTGCGGCTTGAGGGACGCAGATCACTTCACAGCGTCAGACCGCGGCGGTTTAGCCAGCGAGGGGGTCGGGCGTGCCGTAGGCAATCAGCTCGCCCGCATTGGGTGCAGCGTGGCCATCCACCGTTGCCGGCACCTGAATCAACGCGCCCGCATACATCCCCACATCAGGGTAGGTGGCGAGGCATGCCTGCAAGACAAAGGCTTCTGAGCCTTGGCCCTGTGTTGAGCCATACGCGATCACGACCCACCCGTAGAACGTCAGGTTGCCCTGCGTCGTCTGGATGCCATACAGCTGAGAGCCTTGGGTGGTCGCGTACCAGTACACATTGATATTGTCCGTCTGGTTTTCCCATCCCGTTGTGTTCGCATTGATGAGCGTTCCGATTGCCACGGGGCCAGTGAACTGCCAATTGTAGGAACCCGACGGTAGAGAACTCGTTGAGTTATCAGCCAGCCAATAGTTATTCGTCCCGTTAGAGTTGTATTTTCCGTCAATATTCATCGCGGGATTTCCCGTAGTCACCCACTGGCTGAAATAGGGGGGCGCGGACGTGTTGTCGATAAGCGTCGTGAAGACCACGTTCTGCTGACTGGAGTCGCCGGTATTTTTGATGGTGCCGACTGCGGTGATGATCAGCCCACCGCCCAACTCACCCCAGTTTGGCGTCGGTGTCGTGGCCGTCGGACTGTTGATCGTGTAGTTGTCCGCGCCTGCCCAGACAAATGGCACACTTGCGGGCCGAGTGATCTCTCCCACAACCGTGGAATTGGAGTCGACGCCATTCACCGACACGAAGGCGACGAGGCTATTTTGGTTGTCGAGGCGGTCTGTGGCGGATTCGTCCAAGTCCACGTAAGGATCGAAGACAAACGCCAGAGGCTCATCGAGCGTAAGCGTGAGGCTCGTGGACGATGCCGCGGTCACGGTTCCGTTGTACATGTGATTCGACGTGGCGATCTGAACGTGATTCTCAGTAAGCGTCGATGAGAACCCAGTTCCCGTCAATGTGATCACGGTAGAGCCGACCCCCACTGCCGCCGTTGACGAGTTGAGGACTGGATTGCCGGAATCGCTCGACTGCACCGGACCGATATACGCAACGACGCCGCCGGAATACGAATGACTTTCCTGGTCGTAGAAGACGGCCGACGCTCCGTTCGCCCACACCACTGCCTCAAGCTCGTTTCCAGTTGTGTTGACGTCGGAGCTCGTACCCCAGATATTCAATTTGAGATAATTGCTGGCCGCAAACGCGACAGTGTGCTTGACCGTGCCGTAATCGCTGGAGAGCACGACCTTGTTGTTCGCAGGATGGATGGTGTCGAAGTTGCCGCCCCAGATGATCAGTTCGGAGGGGCTGTCCTCCGACGTCGAGATGGGCCCCAGTTGCTGCAGGCTGTAGTAGCAGTAGGTTTGGGCTACGACTTCCGCGACCCTGGTGGAGGCACTGGCGACGCCGTTCACGGTGACGGTCGCATACAGCTCACCTAGCGCCGGCTGGCTCGTCAGTCGGATTCGGAGCATGTGCGACGTTGATTCCACGACGGTCCCTAACGAGACGAGATTGTCCGAAGGCTTCGTGCTAAAGCCGTAGCCGTAGATCGTGAGATACTCCGCCGTCTGGGCGAGCTGCTGCACGCTGGGCTTGATGACAGGCGTTCCCTGGACGACCGTGGCCACCTGCACGGGAACGCCGCGACTTCCGTCCACGGTGCTGACAATGCCATCGCTGATCACAACGGCCGTGAGCTCACCCACCTGTGGCTGCTCGATAAACCTGACGGTGAGGCTCGTCGACGTGGCGCGGGTGACCAGCCCTTTCGCCCCCAGGTTGAACTCCACTTTATTTTTCGAGGGATCTGCCGAATAAAAATTCGTCCCGGTGATCGTGATCGAGCCGGCGCCTTCGGACAGATCAGCCGTGTTTTGGGTGATCGAGGGCGGGGAGACCACCGTCGCCACTTGGACAGGCGTGCCCGCTGGTGTTCCGCTGGCGCCGCCGTATGACGTCACGACGGCCGTCAGGCTGCCGACGGAGGTTGGCAGCGTCGTGAGTTGGACGGTCAGCCGACTGGCTGTCGCGAGCGTCACCCTGCCGATGGCGCCGAGGTTCAACGCGACCGTGTTCCTCAGGGCGATAGGGTCGAAGCCGCTGCCATCGATGACGAGAATCGGGTCTGCACTCGATTGATTTGCCGCGCTGGGCGTGACCACCGCCGCCGCCACGACATTCGCCACCTGCACCGGCGCACCGCTCGCCCCGCCATAGCTCGTCACGATGGCCGTCAGGCTGCCGAGCGACGTGGGAGTGACCGTGAGCGTCACGGTCAGCTGCGTGCCGAGCGCATTGACCTGCGTCACCGTGCCCGCGGCGCCCAGATTAAAGGCCACGGTGTTGCCCGCCGCCGTCGGATCAAAGCCCGTGCCTCGGATCGAGACCGTCGTCGCGCTCTGGGAGAGATCCCCGGTGCTCACGGTCACCGTCGGGGCCGCGACAACCTTCGCCACCTGCACCGGTGCGCCGCTCTTGCCGCCGTAGCACGTCACGATGGCCGTCAGGACGCCCAGCGACTGTGGCTGCGTCGTGAAGGTCACCGTCAACTGCGTGCCCGAGGCGTTCACGGCGGTCACCGTTCCGGCGGCACCGTCATTGAACGTCACCGTGTTGCCCGCCGCCGTCGTGTCGAAGCTCGAGCCGGTGATCGTGATCGTCGGTGCGTCGATCGCGAGCTTTGCCGTGCTCTTGGTGACCGTCGCTGCAGCCACGACCGTGGCCACCTGCACGGGCTTCCCTGCGGGCGTGCCGCTGTCGCCGCCATAGCACTTCACGACCGCCGTGAGGCTTCCCAGCGATGTCGGCCGGGTTGTGAACTGCACCGTCAGCGACGTGGTGGTCGCCTGCGTGATAATGCCCTTCGCACCGAGGCTGAACGTCACCGTGTCGCCCGGCACGGCTGGATCGAAGTTTGTGCCGGCGATCGTAAACGTGGTCGCGGTCTGCGAAAGATTCGCCGTGCTCGGTGTAACCACCGCGGCCGCCAAGACATTCGCCACCTGCACCGGCGAGCCGCTCGCCCCGCCGTAGCTCGTCACGACGGCCGTCAGGCTGCCGAGCGACGTGGGCTTCGTCGTGAACCGGACGGTCAGCGACACTGCCGTGGACTGAATTACCGTGCCCCTCGCTCCCAGGTTGAATGCAACGGTGTTGCCCGACGCCGTCGGATCGAAGCCCCTGCCGCGGATCGTGACCGTTGTCGCACTCTGGGAGAGGTCCGCCTCGCTCTGGGTCACCGTCGGGGCCGCCACCACCGTTGCCACCTGCACCGGTGCGCCGCTCTTGCCGCCGTAGCTCGTCACGATGGCCGTCAGGATGCCCAACGACTGTGGCTGCGTCGTGAAGGTGACCGTCAGCTGCGTGCCCGAGGCGTTTACGGCGGTCACCGTTCCTGCGGCGTCGTCGTTGAACGTCACGGCGTTACCCGCCGCGGTCGTGGCGAAGTTCACACCTGTGATCGTGATCGTTGGTGCGTCGATCGCGAGTTTCGCCGTGCTCTTCGTGACCGTAGCCGCAGCCACGACCGTGGCCACCTGCACCGGCTTCCCTGCGGGTGTACCGCTCGCGCCGCCATAGCACGTGACGACCGCCGTGAGGCTTCCGAGCGATGTGGGCCGGGTCGTGAACTGCACCGTCAGCGACGTTGCGGTTGCCTGCGTGACGATGCCCTTCGCGCCCAGGTTGAACGTCACCGTGTCGCCCAGCGAAGTGGGATCGAAGTTAGCGCCGGTGATCGCGAACGTAGTTGCGCTCTGCGAAAGATCCGCCGTGTTCGGCGTGACCACCGCCGCCGCCACCACATTCGCCACCTCCACCGGCGTCCCTGGAGGTGTGCCGCTCGCCCCGCCGTAGCTCGTCACGACCGCCGTCAGGCTGCCGAGCGAGGTGGGCTTCGTCGTAAACCGCACGGTGAGGGAATCTGCCGTGGCCTGCGTGACAGTGCCCGCCGCGCCCAGATTGAAGGTAACAGTGTTGCCCGCCGCTGTCGGATTGAAGCCCGTGCCGCGGATCGTAATCGTTGTCGCACTCTGAGACAGGTCGGCCTTACTCTGACTCACCGTGGGGGCCGCCACCACCGTCGCCGCCTGCACTGGTGCGCCGCTCACGCCACCCGTGGACGTGACGATGGCCGACAAGATGCCCAACGACTGTGGTTGCCTGGTGAATTGCACGGTGAGCGACGTGGGCGTGGCCGACGTCACGGTGCCGGTGGCACCCAGATTAAAGATCACCGAGTCCGCCCGCACGTTCGGACTGAAGTGGCTGCCCGTAATCACGATCGTCGGAGCGTCCTGTGCGAGCATCGCGGTGTTTGCCGTCACCGTCGGCGGAAGCAGCGGCGAGTTCAGCAGGGTCACGCCCGTAGCCGTGGCCGCGTACACGTTCCCGAGCTTATTGCCTGCGATCCGCGTGTCGACCACGGTCGACTGCGGGCAATCGCCCGTGGCGTACAGGCCGAATCCGCGGTTGTTCACGATCTCGCTGGAGTATCCCATTGACAGTCCGACGGCCGACGACAGCATCACGCCGTTGCCGCCGTTGCCCGTCACGGTGTTGGCCTGGATGATCGTCCGCGAACAGTTGCCGCTGGCGTAGATTCCGGTCGAGTAGTAGCGGAACACGGAATCGTTCGAGATTCGGTTGCCCTGGCTCGTGTCCGACTCGACGCTGCCGATCGTCAGGTCGGTGGCGTTCGACAGATAGATCCCGAACTTCACATTCGAGTCGATCTGGTTCGCCTGAACCTTCGTGCCAGTGAGGCTGCCGCTGGCGTAGATTCCCCAACTGCCGTTGGAGCGGATGATGTTGGGAAGGATCGCGGTGCCGATCGTGTCGGCCGTCGTGGAGACAAGTTCGACGCCTGTGTTGGAGTTGTTCGAGATCGTGTTGGCGACCACCGTGTTGCGGGCCGAAGAGGCGATCCGCACGCCGGTCACGTTGCCGGCGATCACGTTGCCAGACACTGTCACATCCGACGCCGCCAGCGTAAGCCCGGCATTCGACGCACCCGTCAACGAAAGCGACCGGATCGCCGAGCCATTCCCACCGGCCGCCACCGTCAGTCCGGAATGGCTCTGGAAGTTCACCTGCACCACCGGCTTCCCGCTGAACCCGGGCGCCGTGGCCCCGTCGATCGTCAGCGGACCGGTGATCGCCGGCAAGGCCGTGCTGCCCACGAAGATCTGGCCAGCCTGGGTGAATTGGATCGTGTCATCGCCGGATGCCGCATTGGCATCCAGAATCGCCTGGCGAAGCGAACCCGGTCCCGATGCCGCCAGCGTGCTCACCGTGAACGTCGCCAGCACCCGACGCCGCTCCAGCGGTTCGATTGCGATTCCCCGGGAAGCGGCTCGTCGTCCCTTCACCAAGACACGCCCACGACGCCGAGCAGATGCCGTGGTCTTCAGAAAAGGCCAAATCATGTGAAAAGGTTGTCCAAACAGGAGGTCGTAAGCGGTCTTTTTCCGGCCGACTTAAGCTAGTTACGGCTTCTCTTATCCGCAACGATTCGGCGGCTGTTGGTGACCGCATTCATGCCGTTTTACGGGCCGCCGCGCACCAAACAGGCACACGGCGCACCAAACGGGCACAAACCTTGGGGGCCCCGCCGCGGCGATCGGCGGAATCAAAAACTCGCCTAGTGACGCCGAAGGGCGGCAAACGGCTCGTAGATGCGAACCGAGAGCAGCAATTCGCTGGCGGTGAAGACCGACGTGTAGCCACCGGCCGGCGTTCCTCCCGGCAGCGACAGCGGCGTCGAGGCCGTGCCGAGATCGAAAAACCGGTAGCCGAGATCAACGGTCATTCTGCGGCTCATCTGATAGGTGACGCCCGCTCCCACCTGCCATGCGAAGGCCGAAGCGTGGTTGTACCCAGAAGCGAAACTGTCGTTGGTCGAGAGCCGGTAGCCGCCCCCGCCGATGCCGCCGCCGCCATAGATTCCAAGATGCTCCGAGAAGAAGTAGTCCCGCCATACGTTTGACATCACCGACCATCCGTCGGCGACTCTTACGTTGTAAGCAAAGGGCAGAAAGGCGCTGTTCGTCTCGCCGCTCATCAATGCTCGGCCGCGACCTTCCACCTCCCAGCGCAGGAGTCCAGAGGGCCGATCAATGGCGATACCGGCCGCACCACCTCCGGTGAACAGATCACCGTTGAAGGAACCCGTGTTTTGAACGTTGCTGGCCGTGTTGAGCCCGCCGCTCGACAGGTTCGCGAACGAAGCGCCAACGATGCCGGAAAGATAAAATCGCTGCGAAGACTCCCAGTCGTCGGCGGAGGTGTCTCGCAGTCCAACTGAGTTGACGATCGCTGAGTTGAAGGGCGATGCGTCTGCCTGCTGCTCATCGGGGCGGAATTCGACGCCTTCGAGTTTCTCGGCAGCTTCGGTGGTCATGCCCTCAGAAAAACACTGCGACGGCGTGCTCTGGCCTGCTACCACGGCCCCCGATGCAACGGTGGCCGCCGCGATCGCCAGCAGTGCGACCCGGACCAACGAGCGACTCAATAACCAAACCATGTCAACTTCCACCATCCTCAACCCCAGGCCCCCAAAACACCCAAATTAAGATCGTCCTCTGCTTATTCGCTTCTTGAGGGATTCGGTGACGGGCCTGCTGGCCCCCGTCGGACGGCACCACTTCCAGTTTCTGGCCGCAGGCACTTGCCGCTGTTCCCATCCTGGAACCAGCGGGGCTGTTAGCCTTGAAGGCCCGACAGCAGCCTTGGACTCCGCTCCAAGCGGGTGGCGCCCGCCGTGTCACCGACAAAGACCACGTCGGCGAGACCGACGAACAGCCCACATTCGACGACGCCGACGATCCGGCCAATCTCTTCCTCGAGCATTGCCGGGTCGGCAATCGGGCCGAAGCGGCAGTCGAGGATCCTGTTGCCGCTATCGGTGCAGAATGGCTTGCCGTCTGCGGAGCACCGCAGATCGACCGTTGCTCCCAGAGTTTCGAGTCGGCCTCTCGTTGACTCGTAGCCGAAGGCCACGACTTCCACAGGGAGCGCTGAGCGTTCCCCCAACCGGTCGACCAATTTCGTGCCGTCAACGATGATCGCGAGGCGGCGGCTGGCAACGGCGACGATCTTCTCGCGTAGGAGGGCACCCCCGTGGCCCTTGATGAGGTTCAGCGTGCCGCGTTCCACCTCATCGGCGCCATCGATCGTCAGGTCGATCCACGGATGGTCGGCAAACGTCGTCAGAGGGATTCCGAGCGATGTGGCCAGAGCGGCGCTGCGGTCAGACGAGGGAATGCCGAGAAAGCGGAGACCGGCCCGCATCCGATCGGCAAGCGCATGAATCGCACAGGTCGCGGTCGATCCCGTGCCGATGCCCACGATCATGCCGTCGGTGACGAGTTCGACGGCGGCACAGGCCGCGGCACGTTTCCAGGCCGCGTGGGAGTTGGCGTCCGTGCTCATGTCGCGTCGCCCTGGAGGAACCGCTCGATCGCCCTGGCAAACCCCTCAACAGCGAAGACTTCGGCCGTCACGCTGGCGGTCGCCTTGAAGGCGTCTGAGGCATTGACCATCGCCAATCGTGGCAACCTCCTCAGGCGTGATCGCCAGTCGCGCGTGGCACCACAAACGAAGCCGATCAACCGCCGATCCATAGATACGACTCAGATACGACTCGCTGCCACAACCAGAGCACGGAAGACTGTGAAAAGTGTAGTCTACTGTGAAGACACCACAAACAGTCCCGTGTGTCACTTCTCGTGATCAATGACAGGAGCGCGGAGTGCAGCCATGAACTATGAAATCTTTGCCGATGAGCCCGCCGTCGCCACCGCTGCCGCGAAGCTGATCGCAGCGGAGGCACGCGCGGCCGTCGCAGCCCGCGGCCGCTTTCTGATGGCGGTGAGCGGCGGCAAGACGCCGTGGGCGATGCTCAAAAATCTCGCAGCCGAGAACCTGCCGTGGGCGAACGTGCACATATTCCAGGTTGATGAGCGGCTCGCGCCAGATGGAGATCCGGACCGTAATCTCACGCATCTTCACGCGAGCCTGCTGGGAAATGCACCGATTCCGCCCGAGAACATCCATGCCATGCCGGTGACCTCGGCCGACCCAACGCTCGGGGCCCGCGACTACGAAGAGACGCTTGCGAGATGGGCCGGCACACCATCTGTACTCGACCTGATTCATTTGGGCCTCGGTGCCGACGGCCACACGGCATCGCTTGTGCCCGACGATTCCGTGCTCGACTGCCATGATCGCGACGTGGCTCTGACCGGTGTCTACCAAAACCGGCGCCGAATAACGCTGACGTTTCCGATCATCAACCGGTCACGTCGGATTCTCTGGCTGGCGACAGGCGCCGGAAAAATTCCGATGGTAACGCGTCTTCTGGCTGTGGATTCGACCATTCCGGCCGGTCGTGTCACCCAGGACAATGCGATCCTCTTCACCGATACCGACGCCGCGAAAGGGCTTTCTTCGCCGAGCTGAACCGGAGACCGGTACAACACTAGAACTCCGCACCCGCTCTCAGATGTGCGACGTCCTCCCACGCGTGCCATACTCGCACACGATCATAGCCCCGCCTTCCTCGCGTGCATCGATGCCTCAAGCTCTCCTCACACATCGCGCAGAGCACGATGAAGCAACGGTCGATACCGGAACGCAGCAACTCAAGTACTGGCGTCGCGACCAGATTTTCTGGTCGTTCCAGGTGGTGTTTTGGTTGGGGATCGGCGCGGCAGTGCTGGGGTTATCCACAGCGATGCGACCCGACGACCCGACGCCGTGGATGCCGATGGTGATCCGCACTGCCTTCGGCTTCGCGATCACGAGTCTCCTCCACATGCTGTTTCAGCAGCCGTTCCTGCGGAAGATGCCCCGACCACAACGCTGGACGCTCATCGTGATCGTGGCAGCCGTGTCACTGATGGCGTCGGTGAGACTGCTGATGGTGATGCAGATCGGCGGCCCGACAAACTGGACCGGCGAGACCACGATCGGGCCCATCGTGCCGAGGCTGGTCGCGGCTGGACTGTGGTGCGCGATTTATTTCGGACTCGACCTGCTCGATGATCTCCACGAGTCCGAAATGGAGCAGGCGAGAGTGAAGGCGGCTGCGAACGACGTCGAAATCCGGGCCCTGAAGGCTGAGACCCTTGCGCGGCAGCATGAGATGCGGCAGTTGCAGGAGCAGTTGAACCCGCATTTCCTTTTCAACGCGCTCAATGCGGTAATCGCCAGCAAGGACGACCCCACGGCTGTTGAACGGGTGTCGCAGGATCTCTCCGACTATCTGCGGTTCGTCCTCCGGGAGGCCCGCACGCTCGAGCCGCTCTCCCGGGAACTGCGGGCCCTGGAAACATATCTCGCCGTGCAGCACGCGCGGTTTGGCGACAATCTCGTCTGCCGTGTCGTAGCCGACCGGGTAGCACAGGGCGTGCTCGTGCCGCCGATGCTGATCCAGCCGCTCCTGGAAAACGCACTGCACTACGGCGCCAAGACGAGCAGCATGCCGCTCAAGGTGAACGTGCGGGCGAGCGTGCAGGACGGCGTGCTGGAGGTGGTCGTCGCCAACTCAGGCCGCTGGATGCCGCCGGACAGCACGCGGTCACCGAGCACCGGCATCCGCTCGCTGCGGAAGCGGCTGGAACTGCTGGTCGGGAATGCCGCCACCGTCGACACGCATCTCGAACCGGAGCATGATGGGGGTTGGGTTCGCATCGTCGTCCGACTTCCTGCCAATCTCACGCACACCCCGCCCCCGGCGCAGGCTGCCAAGCAGGGCTGACCGCCCACGCCCGCGCCCCAACCACTCCCTGGGACACTCTGCCATGCTCTCCGCTCTCCTCGTCGATGATGAACGGCCGGCCAACGAACGGATGCGAAAGCTCTTGGCCGCGCACGGTGGGATCGAGGTCATCGGCGCCGCGAGCAGCGTGCAGGAGGCGCAGGCGATCCTTGACACGCAGAAGCCAGACGTGGTGTTTCTCGACGTGGAGATGCCCAGTGCCACGGGGCTTCAACTGCTGCCAAGCGTGCCACGCAGTACGCAGGTGGTGTTCGTCACGGCCCACGAGACCTATGCGTTGAATGCCTTTGCAGTAGGCGCCCTCGACTATCTCGTGAAGCCGGTCGATCTTGAGAGACTCTCCGAGACGGTGCGCCGCCTGGAAAAGATGGCGTCGTTGTTGCGGCAGAAGGCAACCCTCACGCCCGACCTTGACGACCAGGCCGAAGATGGCATCGACGAGAGAGCCGACCACGCCAGCACGACCGCGCTCGGGATCACCGATACGATCACCGTACCACTGTCGGAGAAGGGCCGAACGGCGGTCGTGACCATCGGCGACATCTGCTGGATCGAGGGTTTCCGCAACTTCACCCGCGTCGGCCTCAAGACTCCGGGACGCATCATCCTCTTCCGGCGACGGCTGGGCGACTGGGAGCGAGAGCTTCCAAGCAACCTCTTTGAGCGCCTCGGCAAGTCGCTCGTGGTGCAGGCCGCAGCGATCCAGGAGACGGAGTGGAGATCGCGAGACGAAACGCACGTGACGTTTGCAGCCGACCTCGAGCCGCTTGTGATCGGCCGTTCGACCGCGTTACGACTGCGGGAGATCCTCACACGGGGAACCAGCGGCCTGGACACGGCAGGTATGTGACGAGCTCCACTTTGATCGCCCATTCGGGCGACAGTGCGCTGTGGCTGCAGTTACCGAGCATGCCCTTGGACGGCTGTCTCCATTGCGGCGACGAACCGACGGGCGGTTTCGAGCGTGTTGGCAACCTGTTCCCTGGGGATGTCGACAAAATCGCCGTAGTCGGCG
>Ga0114967_10004286_pt1 | contig 11518 bp, 8 predicted proteins | sample M_130628_MF_Meta_FD_92639 | JGI IMG/M metagenome (GOLD analysis project Ga0114967, IMG submission 92639) | Freshwater microbial communities from Lake Montjoie, Canada to study carbon cycling - M_130628_MF_MetaG | ecosystem: Environmental > Aquatic > Freshwater > Lake | place: Lake Montjoie... | reverse complement strand
TGAAAATTTTGGCGGCGGAACTACCGTTGTCCATCCAGGCACATCCGACTCGCGTTCAAGCAGAGCAGGGGTTTGCCAGAGAGAACACGGAGGGGCTTGATCCGGACGCCCCGAATAGAAACTATCGAGACGCCAATCACAAACCCGAGGTGATTGTTGCTCTCTCGGATTTCTCTGCCCTGTGTGGGTTTCGGCCGAGTGCCGAGCGAGCCGCGATCATTGCCGAGCTCATCGACCAGGGCATCCCCGGCTCATCGGAATTGGCACGTGCGGTTGCGTTAGGACTCGACTCGGCGGTCGAATGGATTTTGACTCGAGGTGATGGTCTAGACCAACTCGTCGCGGGACTGTCGTCGGGAATCCGAGCGCGATCTGACGGCGTTGTCGATGACGCCCTCGAGGTTGCGCGGATGTTGTCCGGTCATTTCCCCGGCGATCCCGGTATTGCCGTTTCGATACTCCTCAACCACGTGGTGCTGCGTCCCGGTGAGGCCTTATTCCTTCCGGCGGGAAACATTCACGCCTACCTGCACGGGCTTGGAATCGAAGTCATGGCCGCGAGTGACAACGTTCTTCGGGGTGGGCTCACATCGAAGCACGTCGACGTCCCTGAGCTTCTCAGCGTTCTCGATTTTCATGAACTGCAGGAGCCACGGCTTCTTGCGACAGAGTCGAACGGTGTGCGCACATTCGATCCCGGCGTGGACGATTTCATCCTGACCGAGATTGAGTCAGAACACGATGTCGATGTCTCAATTTCGGGACCGGCGATTGCCATTGCGGTTGCGGGAGTGGTGACGCTCCAATCTGAGATTGAATGTCGTCTGATTCGTGGCAGCGCGGTCTTCATCGAAGCAGGAGAGACTCTTCAACGGGTCACCGGGAGCGGGCAAATTTTTGTGGCACATTCGCCTACACGAAATTTGCCGAAAACATAACTTGACTATTGGGAATAACAACGGTGTAATTAGATGTCTCGCTCACCCAATAGGAGGAAAAATCGTCATGACTGATTATCGCAATGACGTCCCCGGGAACTGGGCAATCGATCCACTCCGATTAGGTGTCATTGGAACCGGCAACGCCGTCGGTGACGATAACCCACTCGCTTGGCAAGCCGATGCCTTATGCACCCAGACCGACCCCGAAGCCTTTTTCCCCGAGAAGGGGGGATCCACTCGGGATGCAAAGCGCATTTGTACGGAATGCACTGTCAAGACCGAATGTCTCGAATACGCTCTCGCGAACGACGAACGTTTTGGAATCTGGGGCGGCCTGTCAGAGCGCGAGCGCCGTAAATACCGTCGCCGCGCTTAAGGACTAAGGAGTCGGTTCGATGATTCGCGACTCTCTCGCGGTTGTCGTGGTTACACGGCGGCACCCCGAACGACTCTTCGCAACCCTGGCGTCACTGGCGGCGGACAAGGTTCCTGGCACGGTTACCGTGGTAAATCTCACCGGTGATTCGGTTACTCTAAACGGCCAAACAGAAATCGTCGGTCCGTCAACGCTCTCCCTGTCGCACGCGGTTGATCTCGCAATCGCCGAATCCTCCGCCGAAACTATCTGGGTCCTGCGCGACGACACGAGCGTCCGGCCGGGCGCATTCGCTGCGTTGGCCTCAATTCTTGACACATCTCCGTCCGTCGGGGTTGTTGGGCCCAAGCAAATGGATGCGCAGTCACCTGTCACGATTCGCGAAATGGGCGAGTCGATGACCCGCTCAGGGTATGCCTTTCAAATTGCCGAACGAGAGTTGGATCAGGCCCAGTTCGACCGGACTACTGATGTTCTTGCAGTCGGAGAGGCAGGAATGCTTGTTCGCCGTTCAGTATGGGATTCGTTGAGTGGTTTTGACCCAGCCCTTCCTGCACTGGGCGGAGCGCTCGATTTCTGTTTTCGAGCTCGAAGCGCTGGCTGGCTCGTTGAGGTCGTGCCAACGTCTGTAATCGATACAGCGGTCACGTCCTACGAAGCGCTTGCCGGCGAGGTGACCGAGTCGCAGTCGGAACGTGAAGAGGCTCGCGCACGCGCCCATCGCGTGATGGTCTATGGCCCCTCAGCGGTGCGACCGTTTCGGGCGCTCGGCCTGACTCTCGGATCATTGGTGAGAGGTTTTGGGCGATTTCTGCAAAAGCGTGCGAACCCTTTCGCTGAATGGCGAGGTTCCATCGCGGGTGTCCTCGACCTAGGTGCGATTGCTCGTTCCCATCGTTCCTATCGGGCAATCGTGACCAATCCTGTGAGCGGAGGGCGACTGTTTGTTTCCCCGTCCGATCTTCGACACCGCCGGGCAATGCAGCGAGACGAAGAACGGGCAAAACAGGAAGCGGCGGACGACACCCCCCGACTCGAGTTCCGTGCCGCGGCACTGTGGTTCACGGGATTTGCAACTGTTCTCGGTCTGGTTTTGGGCGGACGTTTCCTCGGAGTAACCGCGCTGTCGGGTGGTGCGATGATTCCGATGCCTGCCACAATTGCCGAAGCGTGGGATGCGATTGGCGCAACGTGGAGTGACGTCGCGGGTGGAATGAGCGCGGCACCGGACGGATTTGCCGCCCTAATGGGAATTCTGAGTTCGCTCACGTGGTGGAATCCCAATCTCATTGTCGTCACTCTTTTTGCCGTCGCGATTCCGGTGTCGTTCGTCGCGGGATTTGTCGGGGCGGGTTCATTGACGACAAATTCACGAGTGGCAATCGTTGTTGGAGCGGGGTGGGCCCTTCTCCCGACGCTGCACGTCGCAATCGCCGAAGGACGCATCACTGCGGTTCTCGCGCACATCGCGTTGCCGCTCTTTGCGCGAGCAATTGTGGGTTCCACGACTCTGTCTCTCGGTTGGGCATCAATTCTCGCCGCGATCGCGTGGGTGTCCGTTCCAGCCCTCGCACCCGTCATTGTTGCCGTCGTCATCATTCGCGCCGTTACCGGCACTCCGACTGCGATATTTGCGCTTTCACTCGCACTGGCCTTCGAGTGGCCTCGACTCATTGAGTCAATTTCAAACCCAGTGGCGTACTTTGCGGATCGCGGTGTTCCGTTCCCGACGGGAGCACCACATGGTGTTGTGTCGCTCACGCTCTGGCCGGCAATGCCGAGTTTCCCTGGACTGGAACCTGAAATCGCAACTCTTGCCGCTTTCGTTGTCGTTGCTGTGTTCCTCGCGTTGACGGTGATTGCGGTGGTGGTCGCGGACAACCCTCGAGTTGGCGCTCTACTACTCACGGGGGCGATCGCACTGTTAACGTGGGCGGCACTGGGTCCCCTCACCCTCGCGACTTCCGACGGCCAGGCTGTCGGTTTGTTCCCCGGACCGCTCTATGACGTGGTGTGGTTCGGGATCCTCGGCGGTGCGGCCATCACAATTAACGCGATTCGCTTCGCCGCCGGATTCCTCGCTCCCATCGCGGTTGCGGTAATCGCAGCGGTGGGATTCGTCCCTCTTACGGCAGTTGCAACGGGGATGTCATTCGTTGCCCCCTCCACCATCAGAACTCTGCCCGCCTATGTGCAGGCGGAAACCACCGCGCACCCTGGCGGGGCGACGTTGATCTTGACACCGACGACCGACGGTATCCGTGCCGAATTGCAACGAGACGCTGGTGTGACGCTTGTTGAGTGGACCGCCGCAGCAGCCACGCGGCAGACACTCGCGGAACACGAAGGCCCAATCGCCGAGCTGGCGGCCAACCTGATTGTGGAAAGTGACTTCGACGTTGCCGCTGCTGTTTCTGAAGCGGGCATCAGATTTATCGTGCTAGAGGCATTGCCGACAGCACCGGAGGTCTCGGCAATTGCTTCTCACGCCGGACTCACGTCAGTCGGAGTTACTGACCGTGGAATCCTTTGGCGCGTCAACGAGCCAATCGACGTCACACCAATCAATCGTGCTCCCGACCTCGTGTTTCGCGTGATTCTAGGTCTCGTCGGACTGGTGGCCCTGATCGCTGCGGTTCCCACCTCACTACCGCGCCGTCGTCCCGTGATGGACGATCTCGTGCCGATTGCAGGAGAGGTCGACGATGAGCATTCTTAGCAAGATCACCATTGGCGCAGTTGGACTGTCCGCACTGGGTTTCTCGGCTTATGCTGTTGCATTCATCCCCACACCACTGACTTCGGAAATTGGTCCTTTAACCACCGTGGTGTCGCCTGCGTCGGTAACTCGAAGCATCGTATGTTCGGGCGACGTTGTTGGATATGTCGGCGATTCGGCGACTATTTCGAGCATCAGTACTTCGACTCGGCTCGCATCCAGCGGAGGCATCACTACATACCTCACCGCGGATTCGGCGACGAACGGTTCCGCATTCACGAACTCTGGGGATTCGCTCGATGTGGCGGCAACCGAATACGCCTCTGTGAACACCGAGACAGTAGCGGGATATTTTGCAACCGAGTGTGGTGATCCTCTAAACGACCAGTGGCTTATTGGCGGTAGCACAACAACCGGTCGTGACACCATCATCACGATTTCCAATGGCAGTGATGTCGAGGCGCGAATCGATTTAGAAATCTGGGGTTCGGCCGGGAAAGTTGATGCACCGGGCTCACAGGGTATTGTCGTCCCGGCACAATCACAACGCTCCTATTCCGTCGCGGGATTCGCCCCCGACGAAGCCTCCCCGGTAATCCATCTCCTCAGCAATGGCGCGGCCGTGTGGGCGACGCTTCAGACCACCGTCGTCAGAGGGCTCGTACCGGGGGGATTAGACCGTATCGGCCCCACTGCGGCTCCGACGACGTCGGTTTCGTTACCTGTCATCAATGTGCCGACAGAGAAATCAATTGGCAAACTCCTTGGGGACCCGTCATACGCCGATGTCGTCTCTGTGCTGCGAATCCTCGTTCCTGGCGAAACCGACGCATCAGCCACCATCACGCTCGACCCCTACGCTGAGGGGGACCCCCAAGTCGTCACGGCATCAATTCCGGCTGGGTCCACGCTGGATCTTCCGATTACCGAACTGAGCGCAGGCGATTGGGCGGTGTCAATCGAGTCAGATCAGCCACTCGTTGCGGCGGCGAGGGTCGGTTTCCATGACGAAAAGTCCGGCATAACGGACCTTGCCTGGGCCAGCGCAGCACCCGCTCAAACAGGGACCGTATCGGTGTTGATTCCAGTCGACGGTTCGCTGGGGCTCACCAATTTCGGGGATGCGGATGTGACGGTCACAATTGTGACGGGCGGTGACATCGGGGAAAACATCGTCGTTCCTGCCCACGGAAACGCACTGAGACCCGTTGGCCAGGGGATGCTGACGGTGACATCGAATGCACCTATTTCACATTCGGTTTTTGTTGTGACTCGGGACGGGATCGCTACTCTTCGCGGCCTAATGGCACCCATCGATGCGTCCAACGTCGTCGTCATCCACGGCTAGGCGTGGGGAAAGTAACGGTTCGGCGCTAATTCGTAGGGGTCGATGTCGATGAGGTCTGCGATTGCCTCGATGACGGTGGTTTCGATGTTATTGCGACGGTGCCAATCGTCTTGGCGATGAAGTTTAGAGCCACGTTCGATGGGAAGCCGATACAGAATCACTCGACGTTCGCTTCGAAGCGCTGTCCACCTACGTGGAACCCCGTCGGCGCGTTCGGCGCTGGGAAGCAGAGTCATCTCGACCTGGATGTCGTGCATCAACGCCGGTTGCACATCGCAGAGATAGTTCACGACGTCCTTCGCGATTTCCGCGAAACTCGTGTTTCGGCCACCGATTCCGATCGCGGCGATTCCTCGAACATCGGAACGGAGTTGACGACCGTGCCGACTACGGGTTGTGCGTGACGCGGACATGCGACCAGCCTATTCGTCACCGCGTCGCGGCGGAACCTCGTGCGGTATCGTAAACAGACCGATGGAAGGTAACGGATGACTGTCGATTTGACCCGTTTCGTCAAAACTTATGACGTGCGCGGACTCGTGGGTTCCGAGTTGACGGATGATGTTGTCGAAGCGCTCGCCGCAGGTTTCGTCGACGAGGTCGGGGCTGCTGGCACGACAGTTGTTGTTGGCCACGACATGCGTGATTCGTCGCCCGGTTTCGCGGCAGCGTTCATTCGCGGTGCAACAGCGCGCGGCGCTAACGTCACAAATCTGGGACTTTGCTCAACGGATGAGTCCTATTTCGCGTCCGGGACCTGGGACTCGCCTGCGGCAATGTTTACGGCGTCGCATAACCCCGCGGCCTATAACGGCATCAAGTTTTCGCGCGCAGGCGCGCAAGGAATCAGCCTTGATACGGGTCTCGCCGCAATTCGCGATCGTGCTACCGAGTATCTCGAATCGGGAGTAACCGCAGTTGCCACACCCGGTGAATCGTCGACGCATGACATCCTTACCGAGTATGCGAGCTACCTTCGAAATCTTGTCGACCTGTCTTCGATCCGACCATTGAAGGTCGTTGTCGATGCTGGAAACGGGATGGGCGGCTTGACGGTTCCCGCGGTCTTGGGAACTGCGGCCGGGCTCCCGGAATTGCCCATTGAGATTGTTCCGCTCTATTTTGAGCTGGACGGTAGCTTCCCCAACCACGAAGCAAACCCGCTCGAGCCGGCGAACCTGGTCGACTTGCAGAGAGCGGTAGTCGCGCACAAGGCGGACATCGGGCTGGCGTTTGACGGTGATGCCGATAGGTGCTTTGTTGTCGACGAAAACGGTGACCCCGTTTCCCCCAGCGCCGTTGCCGCCATCGTGGCACTTCGGGAAATCCAACGGGTGCGGGCGGCCGGAGACGCGCAGATTGTTGTTTTGCATAACCTGATTACCTCCTTAATTGTTCCCGAGGTGATTCGCGGTGCTGGTGCACAGCCCGTTCGAACGAATGTCGGGCACTCGCTGATCAAGGACATCATGCGCGAAAGCGGTGCAGTGTTTGGTGGGGAACACTCTGCGCACTATTACTTCCGCGAATTTTGGGGAGCCGACAACGGAATGCTCGCGGCGATGCACGTACTCGCCGAATTTGGTTCTCAGTCAGGACCACTGTCCGTCATCTCGGCGCGCTACTCGCCCTATGCCCAAAGCGGGGAAATCAATTCGACCGTGTCCGACGTACCCGCTGCGCAGAAACGAATTCGAGAAGCTTTCGAAGGTCGCGGAACGTTCGACACGCTCGACGGGCTCACCGTAACAGGTGGTTCGATTGATGACACGGCACTTCCGCCCGTTCCGGGGGAGGTACGAGAGTTTTGGTGGTTCAACGTTCGCCCATCCAATACCGAACCGCTGCTTCGACTCAACGTTGAGGGTGGTACCTCTGAGCTGATGGCGTCCGTGCGCGACGAGGTTCTCGCAATCATTCGTCAGAATTAGCACAATAGACATAACCGAGGGGAAGGAGTTGTCATGTCCGCACGCATCTTGATCGTTGACGACGACCCGAGCATCGGTGAGGTTCTCGATATGTTCTTGCGCTCGGAGGGCTACGACACGCGCGTCGCAACAAGCGGCCCCCAGGCGCTGGATTTCTTTGAGGAGTACCAGCCGCACCTTGTTCTGCTCGACCTCAACCTCCCCGGTATTGACGGGATTTCGGTCTGTCGATCGATTCGGGAGCACGCGGGAACACCCATCATCATGTTGACCGCGCGCACGGATCCGCAAGACATCATCCACGGGCTCGAAGCGGGCGCAGATGACTATGTCGAAAAACCCTTCAACGAGCAGATTCTTAGCGCCCGAATCAAAGCCTGTATGCGGCGGCCGCCTTCCACGTCGACCAGTTCGCTCAGAGTAGGAGACATCGTGATCGACCTGCGCGGACACGTCGTTTCGCGCGACGGAGTCCCCATTTCACTCACGCCACTCGAATTCGAATTGCTGCACACGCTCGCATCACGTCCAACCGAAGTGTTCTCGCGCGAAGCGCTTTTGGAGCAGGTGTGGGGCTATCAGTACAAGGCGGACACTCGGCTCGTAAACGTGCACGTGCAGCGGCTGCGTTCCAAGGTGGAACGCGACGTCGACGACCCGAAAATTGTCCTCACTGTCCGCGGCGTGGGTTATCGCGCCGGCGAAATCATCCCCGCATGAATTTTTTCACCCGAAGTTTCCGACAGACGCGGGAGTCGTGGGTCGGCTCTCTTCGCCTGCGAATGACGGCAATCTCAGTCGGGCTCTCGCTCGTCGCGGTCGTTGCAATCGGGAGTTTCTTGTCGTACACAATCGAACAAAATCTCTTCGAGTCGCGTCGCAACGAAGTCATTTCGGAAACGCAATCCGTATCGGATACAGTGCAGTCACAATTCGACGTTGCCATCAATGCCGAGAATGCCATCGACATCGAAAGCGCAAATTCCAATGCGCAAGCGACAATTCGAGCAACAACAAATTCGCCTGGCCTGATCGGATTCGCCATCCTTCGCGCGCCTGATCAAACTACCGACCAGGTCATGACCAGCTCCTCGTCGATTGGTTTCCCCGTGACGGTCGTGAGCGACTCGCTTCGACAGGCGATCCATGATGATCGGACCAATGTTTATTATCAATCGGTGGAGGTGCCAGGTGGGTCACCGGGAATTGTCACGGGAGCCAACATCGATGTCCCGATCGCGGGTCGGTACGATCTGGTTTTGGTTTATGACCTGGCGGACGTCCAGGCAAATCTCGCGTTCGTGCAAAGTGCTCTCATTGTCGGCGAGTTATTCTTCGTCGCCATCACCGGGATCATTGTGTGGATTGTCACAACCCGTTCAATCCAGCCCATCATGACGACGGCAGCAATGGCAGAACGATTTGCCGCCGGTAATCTCGATGAGCGAATCGACGTCGAGGGAACTGACGTTTCTGCCAAGTTAGCCGAATCATTCAACCGAATGGCGGAATCGATTTCAGGTCAGATTAATCGACTAGCAGCCCTCTCAACACTGCAACAGCAATTTGTCTCCGATGTTTCGCACGAACTGCGGACTCCACTTACGACAATCAAACTTGCCGGCAGCATGCTGTTCAAACAGCGCAACACCTTTGACAAAGATTCGGCGCGGGCCGCCGAGTTACTGCATCGACAAATCGAAACGTTCGAGCAACTGCTCACGGAACTTATTGAACTTTCCCGTTACGACGCCGGAGCTGCGAAACTTGAACTCGAGCCAATTTCTCCGGCCGTTCTTGCCCAATCCTGTATCGACGAAATGACGCCCCTCGCTGGTTCACAAGGTTCAACCATCACTCTTTACGCGCCAGGCGGGCATAAGCCGGTGGAACTCGATTCACGTCGGGTTCGACGTATTCTGCACAACTTTCTCTCTAATGCGCTTGATCACGGCGAAGGCGAGCCTATCGAGGTTTGGGTAAATTCAACGTCCACGGCAGTGTCGTTTGCAGTTCGCGATCATGGGGTCGGCATGTCAGCGGACGATGCCGAGAGGGTGTTCGATCGATTTTGGCGGGCGGACCCGTCACGCCAACGTCAATCTGGAGGAACGGGATTGGGTCTCGCTATTGCGCTTGGATACGCGAAGCTTCACGGAGGTACTATCGATGTCTGGTCTGAACCACAGCATGGCGCTTGCTTCCGCCTGACGATTCCGCTGGGTGGAGCGGTCGACCCCGTTTCGCCGCTCGATCTTCCACCGATTGCCGAGGATACCTATGCGTAAGGTTGTGCTTGCACTCGCTATTCTCGCGCTCACCGGGTGCGCAACGATTCCCACGTCAGGACCAGTTCTTGTCGCTGGCCCCAACACAGTGGGGTCACAAACGGAAGCTGAATTTTTACCCGCGGGGCCAGCCGAGGGCGGAACGCAGCGCGAGATTCTCGACGGTTTCATCAGCGCTGGCTCTGCACCGCAAAACAATTTTCGAATTGCACGGAGTTTTCTGACAGATGAGGCGGCTCTGGTCTGGAATCCGGCCGGCGGGACAATGGTGCGCGGGATCTATGACTCGGTCAAAGTAACCGCAGCAACAGAGATGACGTACTCAACCGCGATTGTGTCTGCAATCGACGCAGACGGCGTGCTGACCACCATAGAACCGTCGGAAACTCGTGAATGGAATTTCAGCTTCTCACGGGTCAATGGTGAGTGGCGACTGTCCGGTGCTCCCGACATCACCCTGATCTCGGAATCGACCTTTTCCTCGGCCTATGGCGAGTACGTCGCGTACTTCTTCAACCACGATCGAACCGCTCTTGTCCCTGATGTGCGAGTCTTTGCCCGACAAGGCGACCCAGTGGCCTCCGTGGCTCGCGCCGTGATTGCGGGGCCATCGACGTATTTGCCCAACGCGTCGACCGCGTTTCCCGAAGGCTCGGCACTCGTGAGTGTGCTGGTGGATGCCGACAAAGGAAATGCGACTGTAGACGTATCCGACGACATCAAACAATCGTCAAACACGGATCAACAGGACATGCTGGCGCAACTGAGGGCGAGCCTCGGAGAATTTCCCGATGTCACGTTAACCTCGATGTCAGTCAACCAGTCGTTATTGACTATTGCAGCCGTACCCGGACTGGAACCCAATCCACGCGTGGACGACCGCCCGCTCATCCTGTACAACAACTCCTTCGGTTACTCAGCCGATTCACAAATTGAATCGATCCCCTCGAACGCCGCGAGCATTGTGAGCCTCAAGCCGACGTCGGTTTCGTTTGACGCGTCAATCAACTCAGCGGCCATCGCTTCGCCCACGGGGGTCTATTTAGTGACGAACCAAACAGAACAGATATCAGCTAAAGCGTCATTTGTGGAACCCCAGATCGATGGATCGGGATCAGTGTGGTGGGTCGAAACTCACTTGCCCGATCTCATTTCAGTGTTCGCAGAGGGGCGAGAATTCTTGGTCGACGGACCGTGGCCTGGTTCCGCACGTATCGTCGGGCTCGAAGTTTCACGTGACGATGCCCGTGTTGCTATTGCGATCAACGACGCCGGGCATGGATACATTCTGGTCGGTGCGATCACGGCTGACGACTTTGGTCGGCCGGAGGCCGTCAGCGCCTACCGTCGCCTCGCCGTTTCCGCAGATTCCATTGTCGATATCGCGTGGGCGGATTCGACGCACGTCGCTGTTCTTGGAAGCCGCAACGGTGTGGTGCACGCCGAGGTGGCTACGGTCGGTGGGGGCTCACGGCTCATTGGCCAACCGCAGAATGCGACGCGGATTTCCGGAGGAAACAAGGGCGTCGCTGGGCTCGTCGTTATTTCTACAGACGGCCAATTGTGGAAGCCGCGCGGTGCGGGTTGGCAAGCGACCGGTGTTTTCGCCGACTTACTGGCAACCCAGCACTAGGGCCGTTTATCCACGCCGTAGCGATTGCGTCAATCCATTTGATGGCGGTGTCGACACCGTTGAGATGTGCCTCTCTTAGAACAACTCTTTGACTCGCGGTGTGTCGGGTGCACTACATGGGGCGCGATGGTGTGTGACACCTGCATCGGGCGATTCACGGCATTGCCCCTTCGCGCATTCACGTCGCGTGGTATCCCGCTCGTTGCGCTCGGGACATACCGAGGGGGACTCCGGGCTCTCATCTTGGCGGCGAAGCATCGCAGTTCACATGGTGTGATTCGA
>Ga0114967_10004285_pt1 | contig 11519 bp, 10 predicted proteins | sample M_130628_MF_Meta_FD_92639 | JGI IMG/M metagenome (GOLD analysis project Ga0114967, IMG submission 92639) | Freshwater microbial communities from Lake Montjoie, Canada to study carbon cycling - M_130628_MF_MetaG | ecosystem: Environmental > Aquatic > Freshwater > Lake | place: Lake Montjoie... | reverse complement strand
GCACAACGGCTGGACGCCGAGATTGTCGAGCAATGGTCGTCGAACGGCAATGGGACAGCAATATGCAGAAGCGTCACTGTTCCCCGATCGGTTTGCTCCGCTTGAGGAACTTTCGCCTCCGATGGATCCCTCAAGTAGGGAGTAGATCACCGCTCGAATACGTGGAAGGCGAATACGACGAACTTCGCGGCATGGGAACCATGCGAATTGCGAGTTCTCTAGTCCGTTGCTGTACGTCATAACGATTCGTGCCGTAACGTGTTGTCATGGCAATCCGGAAGTACTTTGAGTCACGCCGGCTTCTTTTCACTGGGATCGCAGCCTCGCTGGGGCTTGCCTCGGTCGTCGCTCCTGTCATCACATCGACCGCAACTGCTGAACCAGTTGAGGGACCAGGCCCGATCCAGCCGAGCACGATCTCTCTGCCTGGCACCTACCAACCGTGCACGGCGTACTTCGGGCTGACGAAGGACAACTCCGACCTGCTGAGCTTCGAAGTGGACAACATCAACAACGCCGTCTCCCCGACACCTGTCATCGGCACCGACATTGTCCCTATCCTCACCGTCACTGACGGAACGCAGACAATCGAGTGTGTGGCTTCGCTCGGCTGGACCGACGAAGCCACATGGCAAAGCAATTACTTCACCTTTCTCGGCTCTGGGTTCAGCTATGGACTCATCACGTATCCCGGCACGGGCTACTACCTCATGCCCGCCGTCGATGGAACTACCTTGATCCCCCTGATCGAGGGCGGGTCCATGGTCCCGACGGCAAGTTCGCTCAGGTTCGAAGTCAACTTCACTGGTCGCACGGTCACCGTTACGCCAGCGACTCTCGTTCACACCTTCGGTGGCTTCAGACCAAACGGCTACCTCACGGGCGCGCAGCTTTCCGACCCTTACTTCGCAGCAGTGATGGCTGCAGTGACGGCGACCGGTAACGCCGCTCAGGCCGCATTACTCCTAGAACTTCTTACCGCAGGACAGGTTGATGGGCAGTTCGCCCTCTGCGATGTGACCAACATGCATCCGAGCGTTCCGAACGTGAACTTCATTCCGCTCACCGAGACGATGGATTCGCTCCTACGACAAGCACCTACGCTCGACCCCGGCTGCACAATGCCCACAAAGACGGCTTCTTATCTTTACAACATTGAAGTACAAAACGCGAAAGTCCCCAACAGTTTGGTGACGCTCACAATCACTGACCCGAACGCCGCTACAACGACAACGACAACGACAACGACAACTTCGGTTGCTGCCGATCCCGTCGCCCCCGCTTTTACTGGCTAAGAAAAATCCTGCCTACGCCTCGGCCCTGATCATTTCCGGAGTGAGGCTCCCCCGCAGGAACACCCGCTTGGTCGTCACGCGAGGAATCGCTTTCGTGCAACCCATGGATCCCCCGAAGGGAAACTAACTAGGCGTCGAACGTGTGGCGGCCACCCACCAGCACGACGCGACCGTCTTCGCCTCGGGTTTGGAAGATGCATTCACCAGTGCCTTCGTTCCACATCTCGATGGTGAGTTCTTCGCCCGGAAACACCGGCGACGCGAAGCGACCTTCCATTGAACGGAACTTGGCCGGGTCGGACCCGCACATTGTGTGCAACAGCGCGCGACCAGTGAAGCCATAGGTGCACAAACCGTGCAGGATTGGTCGATCGAAACCGGCCAGCGCGGCGAACCACGGATCGGAATGCAGCGGATTGCGATCGCCCGACAAGCGATAGGTCAACGCTTGGTCCGGACGTACTTGATAGGAAACCGAATGGTCGGCAACGCGATCAGGAGCAGCGTTACGATCACCCGAAGGGCCGCGATCGCCACCCCATCCGCCTTCGCCACGAATAAAGATTGCCGAACCAACCGTAAGCAGCAGTTCGCCGGTTGCGTTGTCGACGCATTCGCCTTCAACGGCAACGACGGCGCCTGAACCCTTGTCGTAAATGCCAGTGATCTTGCCGGTTGCAGTGAGTGAACCTTCAATAGGAATCTCGCGGTGTTGCACGAATGACTGCTCACCATGCACGAGCATCGCAAAGTCGAATGCGCCGATCGCACTGATCGCGCCGCTTGCTCCCGAACCAATGACAGCAGCCATTGTGGGCAGTACGCGCTGGGGAACCTCATGACTGTTCTCGGTTGTGAACGCGAGTTCGTCGATACCTGCACCCACGCCAACGGCGTAGAGCAGCGCGTCCTTTGAGGTCCAGGAATGAACAATTGGCGTGCCAGTTGCGCCAACGACATCGTGATTGATTGGCATGAAGTGTCCTACTTCCGATCGAGACCGAGCATGTCGGCGTTGGGACGAGCCTTGCCCATGAGTTCTTCAACAAGCGGACCAACGGCGGAAGGATCGAGAGTGTTGGTGACCTTTGGTCCTTGGTGCCAGCTTTCGCTGATGGCAAGAAGTTCGCCGCGAACATCGAACACGCGACCAGTGACCTCGGAGGATTCCTCGCTCGCCAACCACACGGCGATCGGTGAAATCCACTTGGTCGACATTGCTTCCTTCACTTCTTCAGGAGCATCGCCAAGACCAAGATCGGCAGTGAGCCGCGTAAACGCAGCAGGAGCAATCGCGTTGACGGTGACGCCATAGCGACCAAGTTCATCGGCGGCGATGATCGTGAACGAGGCAATACCGCCCTTCGCGGCGCCGTAGTTGGTCTGGCCGATGTTGCCGTAAATGCCAGAGGGCGATGTCGTGTTGATGATGCGGGCGCTGTTGGTTTCGCCTGCCTTCGAACGATCACGCCAATAGGCCGCGGCAAAGTGCGAAGGACCAGCGGTGCCCTTGAGATGCACCTTGATGACGGCATCCCATTCGGCTTCGCTCATGTTGGTGAGCATGCGGTCACGCAAGATGCCCGCGTTGTTGATGAGAACGTCGAGTCCGCCGAACGTGGTGATGGCCTGATTGATGAGTCGTTCTGCGCCAGCCCATTCGCTGATGTCGTCGGTATTAGCAACAGCTTCTCCGCCAGCAGCGACAATCTCGTCGACAACTTCTTGCGCTGGACCCTTGTCAACACCCGTGCCGTCGCGAGAACCGCCAAGATCGTTGACGACAACCTTTGCTCCCTCGGCGGCCAGCATCAGCGCGTAATCACGGCCGATCCCTCGACCAGCACCCGTGATGATGCATACCCGACCTTCACACAGTCCTGCCACGACGACGTCTCCTTGGTTCACCAATCGATCTGAAGCGCCGATTGTGGCACGACCGCTTCAGGACCGCCGCAGTGATGCAGCCGATGCGGTACCTAGGGGCCCTAGAAGCGCCCCTAGGCCCCCAAAGCGCACTGTCACACCCAATCTGTATGTTGAATGGTTATGAACGCTCTACTGCCCGCCCTGACCCTCCTGATCGGCCTCGCCATCGGCGCGTTGGTCGGCATCCGGCTCGCATCGCGTTCATCGGGTGCCGATCCGCTCGATGTCGACCGCACCCGAGACATCGCCAACGCCACGTTGGCCACCACCATGCGCGAACTCATCGACGTCAACACGCGCCAACAGGCCGAAGCCAACGCCCGATCAGTAGCCGAGGCAGCGCAACAGCAGAAGTCCGTGCACGACCTTGTGGCGCCTGTTGGCGAGCAACTCGCCCGGCTCGACCAGAAGCTCAACGAGCTCGAAAACAAGCGAGTCGAAGATTCCGGCCGCTTGAATTCCAGCATCGGTTCGTTGTCCTCACTTGCCGCCTCTCTACAGAAAGAAACGGCCGAACTCGCGTCAGCCATGAAAAACACCAAGGTGCGCGGCAACTGGGGCGAACTCCAACTGCAACGCGTTATTGAACTCGCAGGCATGACCGAACACGTGATGTACGAGCAACAAGAACACGTTGCCGGCGATGGCGATTCGGCCCGACCCGACATGATCGTGCGTCTTCCCGATTCCAAGAAGATCGTCATCGATGCAAAAGCACCAATGTCTGCCTACCTGAATTCAATCAATGCCACTTCCGATGTTGAGCGTGAACAACTACTCGCCAAGCACGCGGTCGACGTCATGGCCCATGTCAACGCACTCGCAAAGAAGAACTACGCGTCACGCGTCGATGGCTCACTCGATTTCATCGTGATGTTTGTGCCCGGCGATACCTTCCTCACCGCTGCGTTCGACGCCAACCCCGAGTTCCTCGAACAAGCAATCGCCAAGAACGTGTTCCCCGCATCACCGGGAACATTGATCGCGCTTCTCCGTGCAATTGCGTACGGCTGGCGTCAAGAGCAACTGGCCGAGAATGCTGCGCAGGTCGTCGCCCTCGGCAAAGAGCTCTACGAACGCGTCGGAGTGTTCACTGGCCATCTGCAAAAGGTCGGCAACAGCCTCACGAAGGCCACCGAGTCCTACAACTCAGCGGTGGCGTCACTCGAGACTCGCGTCATGCCCTCGGCCCGCCGGTTCGAAACCCTGGCCGTGGCCGCCGATCAGGCTTTGCCCGGTGTCAGCCCGATCGATGTCACCACCCGGCAGGTCTCACTTCCCGAACTCGAAGCGGGCCCAACCCAACAAAATCTGTCCTGAACCACGCTTGCCTACCGACCGGTCGGTAGACTGGCGACATGGCAACCGGAGAACTTCAGACCGATACCCCCGACATCGATCAAGAAAACCCTCAAAAAGGGTCTGAGCGCTCAGAAAAGGGCTCTCTGAAGCCCGTTCTTGATGTCATCCCTGCCGAGGCCTACAACAACCCAACCTGGAAGGGTTTGGCCTATTTCGGACGCGATCTGGTCATGTATGGCCTCATCGTCGCCGGGCTCATCCTCATTGACAATCCCTTCGCCGTCATCGCCCTTTGGGTGCTGTCGGCCATGGTGATCTCCGGCCTGTTCATCGTTGCCCACGATGCCGCCCACGGTGCCCTGTTCTCCTCCAAACGCCTCAATCGAGTGATTGGCACGATCGCCATGTTGCCGTCGTGGCATGTGTACGAGGGCTGGACCCTTGGCCACAATCGCATCCACCACGGCTACACCGTGCGCGAAGGATTCGACTTCGTGTGGCACCCCTACACCCCTGAGCAGTTCGCGGCCATGTCAACTTTTAGTCGACTGCGTCATCGTTTCGAGTGGTCATGGTTCGGTGCTGGTGCGTACTACTTGCGTGAAGTGTGGTGGCACAAGATGATCGTCGGTGCTCCACCGGCCCGTTGGGCAAAAACTATTCGCCGTGATCGAACCATCGTTTGGTCATTCGTTGCCGTGGCATCACTCGCACTCGGCGCTCTCGGGTGGGCGAACTACGAAAGCGTTGTTGGCATCCTTTGGATGATTCTTAAGGTGTTGGTCATTCCGTTCCTTGGCTTCAATTTCGTCATCGCTTCATTCGTGCACGTCCATCACATCCAACCCAATATTCGTTGGTGGAAGCGTCGCGAATGGACTAAGTGGAATGGTCAGATGGAAGGCACCACTGTGCTCCGGGCTCGTTTCGGACTCAACTTCTTTTTCCACTGGATCATGGTGCATGTCCCCCACCACGTCGACATGCGCATCCCGATGTACAACCTCGAACTTGCGACCGAGGCAATGAAAGAAGCCTTCCCCGGCACCATCCATGACGAACCGCTTCGATTCATGGACTTCGTGCGCAATACCCGAGTGTGCCGTCTCTATGACTTCGACGAGGGTCGCTGGTACACCTATCGCGAGGCCGCAAAGCGCCTAACCGCCGAGCAAGTTGCCGAACCAGTTGCTGCCTAAGGCTCGGTGCCGGCGCTACGCGAGCAACCCAACCAGATGTCGTCGAGTTAGTTCACCAGCGCAGACGCATCAACGGTGACCGTTTCACCCAAAGCATCAATGACTTGGTACTCGAAACCCTTTTCGACAATCGCGCCATCGGCACCAAAGGCAACGGGAATCTTGTTGCACGCGTTCCGCATTAGATAACTCACGATCTCAATGAGTTCTTTACTGTCGTAAGACTGGGTGAGACGACCAAAGAGTTCTTGGTCGATTGCTGGCGGACCGACGAACATTGCATCGACCAGGTCGAGTACCGCGAGCGTTCCTGCTGAAAGTTTGCTGATTGACGCGGGGTCTTCCGCCCCGAGGAGTTCGGCATCAGCACCTGCATTCAGTGCGGCAACGCTGCGAACTGATTGACAGCGACGGCACTGATGGAGCCGTGCCCCACGCAGACGCATGAGTTCCTTCGTTACAGGGTCGACTACCTGGAGTCGGCCGGTAGCAGCAAGCACATCCATGATCGCCATCATCGGGTCGGCCGGAATCTCGCCGCTTGCCCCCCATGCCCACGTATCGGTGGTGATGGTTTCGCCAAGAAGGGTGCTCAGAACGACTCCAGCGCGTTGCCCAACATCGAGCAGATACAACCCTTGAACAAATGGCCCGACTTCGGCACCAAGCGCGCCAGCCGCTGCGGCCAAGGGGCCTGCAAGAACGCCAGTGACGTCGACGACAAATTGTTCCGTTAGCGCCAGCGCGGCTTTTTGTCGTTCATCGAATGCGCCGGAGGTCGGCCAGGAACTGAGTTCCGCTATCTGCAGTTCTGAAATTGATCCCCACGGCTTTGCGGTGAGTTCGGCTTCGTTGTTGAGCAACACGGCCACTCGCCGACGAGCAAGTTCGAGAAGTGTGTTGTCACAAGCTGCTCGCGCCGACTCGCAAGCGATAGCGAGTGCTACGAGTACTTCTGGTGCGTCGGCTTCTCGTGGGTCAGACATCAGCGAACTCCTCCGGGTGTGAATGAAATAGGAAGGCTCTTGACGCCGTTGATGAAACTCGATCGAAGTTGCACGGGAGGACCAGCAAGTTCCAAGTCGGGAAGTCGGGTGTAGAGCTCACGGAACATCAGCGCAATCTCTCGACGAGCAAGATGTGCACCCAGACAGAAATGCGGGCCCGGGCCGCCAAAGCCAACGTGGGGATTTGGATCCCGAAGCACATTGAACGTGTCTGGATCAGCAAAGACCGCTTCGTCGCGGTTGGCTGATCCGTAGAACATGATGACTTTGTCGCCCTGATGGAATTCATGACCCGAAAGCACGTAGTCCTCAGTGAGCGTGCGCCGCATCCAGACGACCGGCGATGCATAACGCACGATTTCCTCGACTGTCGTTGACATGACGCTCTCGATGTCGGCGAGAAAGAGTGCTCGTTGATCGGGGTTCTGCGAAAGATGCGTGATGCCGTGGTTCAGCGCCGTACGAGTCGTTTCGTGACCTGCGACCGAAAGCAGAATGAAGAACGAGGCGAGTTCGTCGCCGGAAAGCTGCTCGCCATCGACTTCGGTGTTCACGAGGGCCGATAACAGATCATCGGTAGGAGTCGCTCGACGCAGCACTGCCAGTTCATTCAGCAGTCCCGCCAACATCGCGCCTGCTTCGAGGAAGGCAGTGATCGGATCGACGCCTTCCGGAATGAAATCGGGATCGCCGCCCGAAAGAATGATGTTCGACTGCGCCAGCACCATGTCGTATTCGCTGTGCGGAATTCCCATCATGTCGAGAATGACCAAAAGCGGGAACGGCATCGATACGTCGGTGACGAAGTCGATCTCCCCCTTATCAACAATCCTGTCGACAACCTTTTTCGCAGTCTTTTCGACGTCGTCGAGAACAGCGTTCAGCATGCGCGGCGTGAACGTTCCAGAAACGATCTTTCGCAAACGTGCGTGGCGCGGATCATCCATCGAAATCAGAGATCCGTAGAATTCATTCATTTCTGCCGGCATATCCAGAATCGAAACTGCACCCTGCCCCGAACAAAAAACCTCTGGGTGACGACTTATCTCCAAGATGTCATGCATCTTGGTAATGGCGTAATAACCGGGGCCTTCGGGGAATGGATCGATGATCGGTTCCGGGAAATAGGCAATCGGATTTTCGCGACGCAACGTGGCGAACGCGGCATTGCGCTCGTTCCAAGGCTTGGCCCAGAACTCGATATCGGAAAGATCGATGTTTTCAAGTTTCATAACGACTCCTAGACGAGAAGAAAGAATTCAGAGGACACCGGAGCGATCGGTGGTCTCAATCAGTTCGAGACATTCACCATTTGGCCCAGGCCAGAACAGAACAAGCAACAGTGGAAATTCATCTCCAACCGACAGTTCTTCTGTCGGCAGGAACGGAATGGAACCGGCAGCGCGAATAACTGCTTCGTCAGACGCGCAATCGGTCGTTGACCACGCCATTCGAAAAATGCCGAGTTCGTTTGCGCCACGCACTCGAACCGCAGATTTTGGAGCAGGATCAAGCCACTGAACGAGCGCAACCGTGAACACGGAGCCTTCGTCGGCGAGAATCGTGGCCCGCACGCGGACATCGGTCGCCGTTCCAAACAGTTCCTTTGTCCAAATCATTTCGGCGACATCGAACTGTGGGGTGAGCCCCATGACATCTTGGTAATAAGCCAACGACTCGTCGATATCGGCACAATTCACAACAACCTGTGCAATAGATGTCTTATCGGCGGCGAGCAATTGCACAGGAATTCCATCGGGATCAAGCACCATCGCAAGACGCGGGCGGTCATCGCCCGCTTCGACCTCAACTGGTCCCCCAACCAACGTGCCGCCAGCAGCAACAGCCCTCTCGACCGTGGCATCGAGGTCGGGGGTGGTGATCATCAATCGGTTGTAACCGGGATCGCCATTGAGTCCAGGCGCAGTGCCAGTCGGTAGCGGCGTCTTCCACTCGAGGAGATCGAGTGACAACCCGTCGAGGCCATCGTCGGAGTGCATGATCCAGGCATCCCATGCAACTTCATCAAGACCGAATGCCGCGCCTGACTGGTTCTTGCTTGGCACAGTGCGTAACACGCGTCGGAGCCCGAGTGCTTCGTAAAACGCAACAGCAACATCGAGATCAGAGCAGTTCGAATTGCAGTGGTAGATCCGGCTTCCCTGAATGGCCATCGTCGAATCGTAGGGCCACCGAACCGGCAGCGCCTTCAGCGCTCAGTAGGACTCGGGATCGTCAATAACTGACTGTGGCACCGGGAAGTTGTAGAGCTCTGAAGCGTTCTTCCACGTGATGCGAGCGATGTCCTCGGCCGGCAGATTGCCGATCTCGTGCTTGGTCACCCTCTGCGTATTTGGCCAGGTCGAATCGCAATGCGGGTAGTCGCTCTCGATGAGGATGTTCTCAATGCCAATTCGATCTCGCTGAACAAACGCTGAGGGGTCTTCAACTGCACAGAACCAAAAGTTTCGTTTGAGAACTTCGGCAGGTGTGAGGTCGGTGCCCTTCCACGTTCCGTACATTTCGTGATAACTGAGCATGTGATCGAGACGGTCCATGAGCCCTGCCACCCATCCGATTCCGCCTTCGGACATACAAAGTTTCAAATCAGGGAATCGAACCGGAAGCAACGAGTACAACCAGTCGACAGCGGCAAACATCGCATAACCGAAAAACAGCACACCAACCGTGTCGCCCGGAGCATCTGGAGCAGTGGCCGGCGACGTACCTGAAGATCCGATGTGAAGGTTCACAACCGTTCCGGTTTCCGCGCAAGCCTGCATCATCGGATCCCAGTAACCAGTGTGAAGTGACGGGAGCCCAAGCATGTGGGGCGCTTCGGAAAACGTCACGGCTCTGAAGCCGCGCTCGGCATTGCGACGGATTTCCTCAGCGCCGAGCACGGGGTCAAGCAGCCAAGGAATCTGACATGGGACGATTCGCCCCGGATGAGTGCCGGCCCACTCTTCAAGATGCCAGTCGTTCCATGCACGAGTCGTCGCCAACGCGAGTTCGACATCGTTAGTGGTCGTCTGCAACCGCTGGCCGCAAAAGCCTGGCAAAAATGAAGGAAAGTTCACCGATGCATAAATGCCATTGAGATTCATATCGGCAATGCGCGCGTCGATATCCCAAGCGCCGCGTCTCATCTCATCAAAGCGAGCGGGCTCGAACGAATACTCCGATACCGGTCGGCCAACCACCGCATTGAACCCGACGTTCGGAAATTCCATTCCGTCGTAGACCCAGGTTTCAGAGCCATCATCTTTTTCAAGGATCTTTGGCGCCCGATCAGCCAACTTCGCCGGGAGTCGACCTTCGAAGGTATGCGGTGGCTCAACGATGTGATCATCGGCAGAGATGATCGTGTAGTCGCGCTTACGTCGTTCTGGTTCAGGCAGAAACGTCACGCCACCAGTTTTCGATTTTCCACCGGTGGTAAAATTCAGATTGGACGCGAGGTCATCGATATTGATGGACACGGTTCACTCCAGGACGTCGGGTTCTTCACGGATAAGACGACGGACCGCTCCGGCCCAATAAACCTCGGTGCCGCGTTCGAGCAGCGATGCCTTCATGGCGGGGCGAACAATCGGCGGCACGGTGGTCGCTGATCGACCAGTAACGAGCACGTCGTACATGAGCTTGCATTGACGATCGAGGGTGGCGGACTTATAGGTCGCTTCCTCAATCGTCGGCGCAGTCACGATCACGCCATGATTCGCCAAAATCACTACAGAGGCATTCCCTATTCGCTCGGCCAGGTCGGCACCGAGTTCCGGTGAATCGATTTCACCCGAATACTCGCTGACGAATCCGAGTTCGCCGTCGTACATCGACGACTGTTGGTGCAGAAACTCAGGAACAAGTCCAAGCGCAGCCAACAGCACTGCGTAATACGGATGGTTATGAACAACAACACGAGCTTCAGGGCGGCGTCGGTGAAGTTCAGTGTGAATTTGAACAGCGGGCGTGACATCCCACTTTCCGCCGATCACGTTGCCGTCAGGATCAACACGACAGATATCTGATGCAGAGACTTCTTCCCACCAAAGCCCCCAAGGATTGACCATCATCGCCGAGTTGTCGGCATTGGCCCACGTGATGTGTCCGGCAATGTTTTCGCTGAACCCTTCACGAGCAAGAATCCGAAACGAACACGCCAATTTCTGTTCATTGGTGAGTTCAACACCAATGGGAGGAGTGATCGATGGCGACCACGCGTCGGTGCCGCCCTTTGACAAGGCAATGCCTTCTGGAAGTGAAGCTGCACCAAGGGGTGCTGCGTCATTCGCTTCAATTGTCATCGTGCAACCCCCCGGTCGGCATGTTTCGACCACGTTAGATGCCAAACCCACGCATGAGACCATCGAATGTGGTTGCCTTTCGCCATGACGACTGTCGCAACTGCCAATGGCGCTCTGCAGGGCCAAGACAATCCCGGATGCACCGCGTTCCTCGGTATCCCTTTTGCCGAATCACCAGTGGGGCCATTGCGCTGGGCTCCTCCCGTCCCCGCTCGCAAATGGGAAGGTGTTCGCGATGCCACCTCATACGGTTCGGCTCCATGGCAACCCACCGGAGGCCCCCTCGATGGACTCGTTCCGGGAATGGGAAGCGAAGATCAGTCCGATGACTGTTTAAACCTCAACATCTGGACCCCATCAGTCGATGATTCCCGCCCGGTACTGGTCTGGATCCACGGTGGAGCGTTCTCGGTGGGCGCCGGTTCGCTTGCGGTATACAACGGCTCTCGACTTGCCGCCGCAACAAACACCGTCGTCGTC
>Ga0114967_10004284_pt1 | contig 11520 bp, 3 predicted proteins | sample M_130628_MF_Meta_FD_92639 | JGI IMG/M metagenome (GOLD analysis project Ga0114967, IMG submission 92639) | Freshwater microbial communities from Lake Montjoie, Canada to study carbon cycling - M_130628_MF_MetaG | ecosystem: Environmental > Aquatic > Freshwater > Lake | place: Lake Montjoie... | reverse complement strand
GCTGGAGCCAGAGTCGCGCCAGAAATCGTATCCAGCTGGAGCGCCGTCGTATCCACCAAGGTAAGCGCGGAAACGTCGCTATTCACCTTGACCGTTCCGGTGAAAGTGTTTCCAGCGTTATTCAAAGTGATCGCATTGGCTCCGGCGCTGATCTGAGTGTTTCCCGCCACTATTACCGCTCCACTGCCGGTTACCGAACCAACAGTCGTGAGTGTCAGGTTTCCACTGATCGTGGAAGCGCCTAGGATTAACCCGCCCGTGTCATTGACCACCACGTTGTTGGCACTCACTACACTCAACGTCCCCAAATTGCTGCTAACCGGAATCGTGATGTCGTTCGCTGTTCCCACCCTAAGGGTCAGGCTTTGATTCCCTGTCACCGCTCCGCCAAATGTCACCAGCGCTCCAGCGGCACTACTTCCACTATTTGTTGTGTCAATCGTCACAGCCCCGGTCTGGATCACAGCACTGCTCAAGTTAACTGCCGCCCCGCTGGTCGTGATATCACCTGCGGTACTAACGCCTCCCGCCCCGGTTAAAGTCACCCCCCCAGCCGATACAATGTCCCCAGCGGGGGTGATGGTCAGGGCTCCTGTGTCCGCGTTGAGACTCACAATCCCGCCCTCGGTGGTGGTAACGGAGCTGCTAAGATTAATGATATTGGCCACCGCGTTCAGGCCAGCTGCCGTGTTGTAGTTTTGCGCTCCGTTAAAGTTCAGTGTGGTCGCGTTGGCTCCCGCAGGAATAGACAAACCTCCAGCCGTAATTGCGCTGGCCGTAATGGTGCTCGCAGAGCCGATGGTGATCACTCCCACCCGAGTCGTTCCACCCACCGCACCTCCAAAGTTCACGGCCCCAACTCCGGCATTCAGCGTGATATTCTGAGCCCCATTCAGCGTGCCGCTGAAAATAATTCCACCCGTTGTGGTGATGGTCGTGGCTGCCGCCAACTTGGCCGCCCCACTGTACGTTGCTGAGCCCGCCGAGGTGGTAAAGTTAGCCAAAGTCATCGTCCCATTATCCACCTGGGCGGTCAGGCTCCCGGCAGTGCTGAGTGATGGCAACGTCAGATCCCCGGTGTCAAGGATGGTAATACTGCCAAGGCTTCCGCTCAGCGCGCTGAAGCCGACTGTTGACCCAAACACATTCCCCACATTTCCGACCGTGATGCTTCTCCCGTTCGCCACTGCAAACGTCGCCGCGCCCGTGGGGTTCGCTGCAGAGCCAATCGTGGTAAGCGGTTCTTGGCTAATTCCACCCGTTGGGTTGCTTGAGGTCGCCGCAAGACTCGTAGGCGCGATGATGTTACCCAACACCAGGCCCCCGGCATCGCTGTTCCGAATCACCACCCGTGTCCCCGCCGCACTGACCGAACCACCAAAGGTGTTTAGCGCGTTATTCAAAATGACGGATCCCACCGGCGTGCCCGTCACCAGACCATTGGCTGTGCTAAAGAAGGAAGCAGAGGAAGCTACCCCAGGCACGGTGATCACATTGGCATTGTTAAATTGGTAGATTGATCCACTTGTCGACGTTACCGACAGATTCCCAGCCCCGCTGAGTGTAAAATTCCCTAAAACTGAGCTGTTGTTGTTTCCAATCGCCACATTCCCACTCCCGCTTTGCGTCACCGTGATCGTCCCCTGCAGGTTGTTGTTGTTGTTTCCCAGACTGATCCCGGCGGCAGAGCTGTCCGCCAGTGTGGTGGTCCCCGCCACGGAGATCGCCCCTGCCGTCCCGGTGCTCTGCTGACTGATTCCCGCCACCGCAGAAAGATTCCGAATATTCAGGTTCCCCGTGATCCCCCCACTCACCGCGCTTCCAGAAGCAAAATAAACACCCCCCGTACCCCCAACCGATGAAGCTCCAGTCGCCCCACTCCCGCCTGTTCCGGTGATCGTGACGGTGGGGGTGGCATCGTATCGCGACCCCGGATTGGTGATCACCAGCCCCGTGATCTGTAATTCTGTCGCTGCTACCACTGCAGCTTGTGTGGGGGACCCACCGGACAGAGTTACGGTCGGAAGCGTCAAATACCCTGTTCCAGGATCCGTAATTTGAATTGAGGTCACCTGCCCGTATGTGGAACTAAGCGGGTTGGTATCCACGATCGCCACCGCCGCCGCTCCGCCCGTTCCTCCAATCGTCACCGTGGGCGCACTCAGGTATCCCGCCCCCGCACTGGTTACCCCAACCGTCTTCACCCCCGCTACGACCTGACCTGTCGCCGTCGTCCCACCTACCCCTGCTGGGGCAGAAATAGTGGCTGTTAGCGGAACCGGAGACCCAGTGTAACCAGACCCAGCGCTTGTCAGATTAAGATCTATCACCGCTCCCGAGCCCAGCTCCAAGCCGCCGCCACTCGTCCCGTTGACCAGCGTGAGGTTAGTCAGGTTACCCAAAGCGCCGCTAGAGGTGACGGCCGCAAAAACCGAGTTGGCTGGCAGCCTGTTGCCCGTCGCATCCAGTGTGATTGAAAACCCGTTTTGAGTCACCACGGTCACTGCGGTCGGTGTGGCTGGCCCTCCTTTTGTTATGGGGGCATTCGCGTCTTGGCTGACATCACCCCCTGAGTACAGGGTAATAAAGGATCCTGTCAGACCACTGACCGCCACCGGCACTACTCCTGGTTGGCTTGCTGTGGCGCTGACGATCCTGGTGTTTCCGGTTGTGCGCAGGAGGATGTTACCCGTGCCCGCATTGATTGCGATTTGAACCACCCCGTTTTCGGAGTTTAAGGTCACATCGCCGTTCAATGCGGATGTGTTGATCGAGAGCAGCCCAGCCTCAATACTAGATCCTGGAGTCTGCGTTATCCCCCCGGCAGTCAACTGGGCCGCAAAAGTCGAAGAGAGAATCCCCGAAATTCCGTCCACCGTCCCCAGCACCAGGCCACTCGCCCTGGTATTAAACAGTCGCACTTCCGACTGACCAAAGTTTGACTCTGCCGCAAATGTTCCAATGGAATTTAGTTCCCCAATCAGCGAGATCGATCCGTTCGCTTCCGCCGCCAGATTATTGACGGTGAGTCCGGTTGATGAAGTCCCCGTGGTGGCACGAATATCTTCAATAGCACCCCCTGTCAGCAGATGGAGAACCTGCAGAAGAGAGCTAAAGGTATCAAAATTATCCGCCACAGAGATTTTCCCAGCATAGGTCGCAGGATTCGAACGACTTCCAATTTCCAGTACCGATGCCTTAACTCCATTTTCTCCAATTTCAGCTTTCGACAAATTCAGAATTCCATCCAAGGCCAGTGTCGCGACATTTTCGACAGGAGTTGGAAGTGGTATTGGATCTGGCTCTAAAAGAATCTCAATCGGTGCCCCAGCGCCTGCCCGATTCACAAACCCGTTAAACCCTGTGGAAGGCCGCAAGACCACCCGCGCCCCGTCTGGGGCGATGCCATCGGCGGTGGTGTCGATGTTGATATCATCCCCCGTGAGCCGATCCACCGTATAAATCTGGATATCGTTCCCCTCCAAAGTCACGTTCCCCCCATTCGTCAGAATCCCAGCCACCCCGCCCCTCAAGTTGGTGCCGTTTGGCCCGATATCTCCCACACCCAAGCCGTTCGCCGCCGAAAAGAACACCTCATTTACCCCGCCCGTTTCGGGAGATGGCATACTGGCATCGATGGCAAGCAGGTTCACAAGATTTCCCAAGACCAGCACCGGGGTTCCGGGAACCGTCGGCACGTGTCCAATGTAAGAAGTGCTAGTCGGACCACCGGCAGGGATCACGTCATAAACCGTCACATCACCCCCCGCGGTGATCGAAAGCTGGTTGGCCCGAATGAGACCCAGTCCCGTCCCCACCGGAATGGTTCCGGTTGTAGCGGCGGAGCGCAAAAGTCCCTGCTCCGCCTGCTGCTGCACCAAGGCCACCTCAAATCCGTTTCCGCCCCCGAACCCATTCTGGTCTTGGTAGACGGCATTTTGCACCGGATCATCTCCGGTGATCACCAAACCCTCATCGGCCATATAGACGGCCAACCGATCCACATCATTGTTATCGCTGTCCAAAAGGAAATTGCTCCCCGCCGTGGTCCCACCAATGAGTGCCAAGCCTGGTGCCACCACCCCTCCTTGGGCCTCTTCATCCACTCCCGCATCGGTTACCAAAGCCAGTGTGTCGGCACTGAGACCGGACATCAGGTCAGTGATGGTAATCGCCCCTGCATTCACCGTCTGAGAGTTTTCCACATAAAATGGGTTGTTGCCGATGCCGTTCGGCATGGAATTCGCCGCGCCTGGAACGGCGGTGCCGTCAATCGTCAGACTGCCGATCTGCACGGTGCTGGCGGTGATCAATCCCAGTTCAGACCGGAGGATGCTCAGCGTGCCGCCCGGTTCTGTGCCTAAGGTGATCGCCCTGCCCCCAACTGCCGGCATGATACCCACCAATCCTTGGCTGGTGGCGTTAATGCCACCCGTGATCGTTGCGTCTTGCCCCCGCAGAATCACCGTGCCCCCGTAACTACGTATCCCCCCGCTCACCACCACCCGATCACCCTGTGTTGGCAGGGTCCCAACTGGTGGCAAGAAGTCTGGAGTTGTATATGGATTGTTGGCCGAAACCACAAATACCTGGAGGGGTAGTTGATTTACGTCCGAGGAAATATCTGCCTCGGTCCAAGCGTAACTACCCGTCCCACCCGCTGCCTGAATCTGTAGACGATTCAACCCTGCGTTGTTAGGAAATACCCCAAGGGCCGCAAAGGTGTCGTCATAAAGTCCGTAAAGATTGATCGGAGACCGTACATTGACCGCCGGGGTTTCTGTGAGCAGGTCCGTGTAGTTCGAGCGGATGATTAACCGATCCGTATTGACCCGCCGCAACTCACCCGTGCTCAGTTCCAACTGGTTGGGATTAACCTGCGTTCCAGTAGCAGAGGTGTTACCCAAAGTTGCCTTGGGGGATGAGACAAAGAGTTGCCGGTCATTAGTAAATGGAGATAAAGTAACCGTTTCTAGAAGTTGTAGATCGTCATCCTTCAAGTCTGGGGTCTGAATCAGGCCATTAACCACAATCGCTGGATCGCCATCCCTCCCTAGAACCATGTTGTCGGCGAAAATCCCAATATCCCGATTCCCTTGCTCATCGGTTCGATGCTGGGTCCCCGCCACCGTCGTAATGACGTGGATCCCCTCACCCATAGTAAACCGTCCAATCTCCGTGACACCACCTGCGCCATCACTGTTGCCGATGTTGATGATCACTCGCCCGGAGCTTTCGATGTAGCCGGGGCTGTCAAACAGCATATCTGTCGTGCTGAAGCCACTCAGCAGGTTAAGCCCATCACCCCCATCTAAGGTGAAATCAAGCCGGATACCCTGTCTGCCTTGGTTAAATGAAGTGGGCGCTTGGACCTGTAAGATCACGTTGCCTGCCTGGATGCCGTTGACCTGAAAGGCCGCCTCGGTCAACCCCCCTTGAAATGTAACATTTGTAAAATCCATTCTCACGAAATTCACCGTAAATCCGTTAAATTCACGATAGAGGATGTCGTTATCAAAGGTCCTCGCAGAGAAAAAGCTCACGTTGTTGGCAGAATCAAAGGCTGAAATCGGATTGGCAGGAGCAGTTCCCTGATTAATGGTGAAATCCCCCCCGATCAACCCCAGTCCCGTGGTCGAAACCAAGGCTCCTGGGTCGTTCAATTGGGTGACTGTGCTCAGCGCGCCGCTTTCCAAAACCACGTTGGAAAGCCCGACATTTAAATTTCCTTGTAGCGTCACCACGCCCGTCACAGCAGCCCCTGGATCCACGATACCGATAGGGCTATTAACGCCGATACGAAACTCATCCACGTCCCGAAAATAAATAAGCCCGGTCGCTGCGGCGCCAAGATTGGGGTCGGGATCATTACCACCTGCGTTGGTGCGGGTTTGTAGACTGACGTTGGTGACGTCATTGGCCCTCGAGAGAACCAGATAATTTCCCCCCGCACTTCGAATCGTTACCCGCAGGTTATCCGAAGAAATGGTAGCGTCCTGCGTCACGTCCCCCCCTGCTGTCAGGACTAGGTCTCCGCCCGTACTCACTCCAGCTGTGCCGTTGACGGTGGAGATCACCAGATAATCGGTGTCACGGAAGTAGAAGTCGCTACCCACTCCACTGGCGGCAAAGCTGTCGAAGTCATAAGCGTTGCGGTTCTGAAGGTCAAAATTTGCGCTACCTAAACTCAAAAGCTCTAGAGCATCCCCACTCATCGTGGCAGTGGAGGGAGTTACACCCCCGATGTCATCCCGAACTACGCCCAAGTCCGACGCTAAGCTTACAAATCCCGAGCCCGCTTCACCACGGGTCGTAGTGTTAGGATTCGGCGCCGTGGCCCGTTCGACGTAGTACCCGTTGCGATCCCCGTAGATCGTGTCTCCGCCTGTGGATGCCAAACTGATTTGGTTGACATCATTGAGGGACTGACCACCAGTCCCGACCAAATCTAGCGTGATGGAAAACGCATCCACTGTCAGGAAGCCGTCGGTCGGGGGGGTTCCCGCTCCTCCGATGGCGGTGATGCCAGCCACCTGCGTCACATCTCCGTTGCTTGTTAATGTAATGTTTCCTGAAGTAGATCTGAGTCCAAATAGAACGCCATTAACATTCTCCCCTACTACCAATCCGGGAAATAAGCTGGCCCCGCTGTCGGTCAAAATTAAGTCGCCGACGATCTGGCCGCGTATCGCGCCAATCTCGTTGGCAGCATCAGCCAGCGTCGCGTCAGCCCCTGTCCCGCTTGATCCGGTTCCTTGCAGATTGAGAGTCCCCACGGTGATGGGGCCGGTAGTTTGGGTAAGATTGCCGTCAAAATTAATCGTCGCCCGCCCGCTGGTTTCGAGATTAGCCAAGTCCAAATCACCCGCCGCCTCCGTGTAAGTGATCTCTCCGGCACCCAGATCTGTGCCGTTGTTCGAGCGGAGGCTGACGGTTCCAGAGGATTCGTTAGCCCCATCCAAACGGATGACCCCACCTTGGAGGGTTCTGGCCACAATCCCCACCCCTCCCGCGGCCCGTACAGTGACGGGAGAACTTAATAATGTTGCAGGTACTGGTACAATATCCCCGGAAGAGGTCAGAGTAACTCCGGTTTCGGCTCCGATGCCCGTGATCGGGGTAACTACTACTTTGCCCGTTCCCGGAGTCGGCCCTGGCAAATAAACGGCATAGTCCCCGGTTCCCACATAAAAACTCCCACCGGAAAAGGTGAAGTTCCCTCCTGTGGTTACAGTATCTCCAGCTAACTGCGTGACCACGTGGAGACCAGAATCGAGCACAATGTCCTGACTGACCGAAACCAGTGCCAGTCGGGTCGCAGTCACGGCGCCCGTTGCACTGTCCGTGATACCCCCGTTCCCATAAATTCCCACCGTGCCCAAGAGAGAGTTTGCGTTCGGGGTGACTTGGACGGCAGCGTCTATTGCCACGATTCCCGTCACTGCGGAAAGATAAACGGGACCGCCATTGCTCGAAATTCCGGAACCTACCGTAATCGCCTCCGAATTTTCAAGAAAAATACCTAACTTCCCGGTCGAGGTGAACCCTGCCGTATTGGCGACAGTCCCGATGGTAACCGCACCCGTGTTGATAATAAAAATGCCACTGTTGTTGTCCGAGTTTGGCCCAATAGTTGCCGAAACATTTCCGCTGGCCGCGGCGGCCAAATTACTCGTTGCCGTCAAAATCGGCCTCAACGACTCTCCAACCGACCAGCCAGTCATGCCTACACTTCCCGCCGTAACCGTGACCGTGCCGTTTCTCGTGATCGTGCCACCGCCCGCGATTAGCGAAACAGTTCCACCGACGAAGGTAATGTCATTATTTAAAACAATTCCGCCAGCCGCGGTCAGCGTAAGCGTTCCCGAACCAACGGAATTAATAGCATCTGTTACCGTGATGTTTCCCACGTCCGTACCTGTCGTACCAGTTGTTATCGTCACGGAAGCCCCCCCAAGGGTTGCTTCGATCGTAGCAGGACTAATGTTGGGGGTTCCGGCCACTGGCACAAAGGTGTCTTGTGCGTCGAGGGTTCCAGTTCCACTCGCAATAATTTGGACGTCGATCGGATCCAAAAGCCAAAGCCCACCTTTCCCATTGGATGCTGACGCATCCACGTTACCAAAGGCCTGCAGGTTAATTTTTGAGGATGTTTCCACAAATCCCCCGTCCCCTCCCGAGATTCCCCCTTGTGCGGAAATATCGCCGTAAAAGCCAGTGTACTCATCCGACCACAGAATCACCCGCCCGCCGTCCCCATTGGCGGTCGCATCGGCGGTGATCTTAGCCTCGGATCCCATCACGGTCGCCTTGGCATTCGGCACATTCTGGTTCTTGCCCAGATAATCACCCCCCACCAAAACCTCTCCCCCGCCCGCTCCGCCGCTTGCATCTACCTTCGCATTTTCAAACAATCCCACCCTCTCGCCAAGGAGTTGCACCTTTCCACCCTTCGCACTTTCTGACGCTCCGACAACTTCAATACTCCCCCTCAAGATCGTCGTATCAGCAGATCTTAACTTAACACTCCCGCCGCCGTCTTTCCCAGAGGCTGTGATGAGCGAACCAATATCCGAGGTCATATTCTTAGCCGTCATCATAATCGATCCACCCGTTTCTTTTTGTCCGTCCAAACTCCTCTGCAACGCCGCCACCACTCCGGTATTCAGAATGTCCCCCTCCCCTCCCGTCAACGTCACGCTGCCATCCCCGTTCTCCACCAATCCCGTTGCCTCAATCACTCCCGTGTTCTTAATCGCCATCGGCAGATAGCTTCCCTTCGCCTCCAGCACCGCATTCGCCGCCTGAATCACCCCCTCATTGACAATCTCGGCAGAACCCTTCGAAGCACCGCCCTCGCTCTGCGAGGTTCGGGGCGAAGTAGGGTCCGTTTCTGCCGCCATCAACCTCACCTTAAAATTTCCCTGCCCCACCGCCTGCAGCGACACTTCAGTACCGCTCACCATTCCGACTGTCCCATCCTTTGCCATCAACTGCCCTTCGTTCTTCACCTCCTTGGCGATCAGAAACACGTCCCCCTCTCTGGCGGTGATGTTTCCCTCATTGATCACTGATGAGTCCGAGTTCCCCTTAAAGTTTAACTGTCCACCCTTCATAAATTCGTCCGTATTGATGTCGTGTGTGCTCGCCACAAAAGAAGCGGTGTTGACCACTCCGCCCGCCCCCACCAAAACCCCCCCTGGATTAATTAAAAAAACATTTCCGTTCGCCTGCAATGTCCCATAGATCGCCGAAGGATTGGCGGTGACCACTCGATTCAACACCGCTGAGCTAGAACTAGGCTGGACGAAGCGGGTGAGTTCTCCGTTCGCAATCGAGAAACTGTTCCAGTTGATCACCGCCCGGTCGGTACTCTGATTCACAATCAGCGTCGCCGCATCTGGCCTATTAAATCCCGCCGCCCCTCCCACCACCACCTCCCCCTGTGGATTCGCATAAAGTGCGGGGGGCAACACGATCAAGCGCCACATCGCTCCGACCAAAAGAATCTGCAACCACCCTCGTACTTTCCTGTTTTTCGCGAAGAAAAATGGACTTTTCATCAGCAGAGAACACCGACCGATCGCCCTTTTTGAGGGGCCCTTAACTATACTTCCTATGGTGGCGCGACCTACCATGAATGCGCTAGATAAAGTGGCCACAACTGTGAGTCCTACCCATGGTGTCGGTATCGTCAATGCTTATCCTAGCGGTTGTGGTAAATGTGTGAGTAAGTTGGCACTTTCTCTTGACCGCCCCGCGAAAAGAAAACAATCTTCACCCATGCAAAAGATCATCATCTCGTCCCCCCCGAAAGTGGCCGCTGCTTTTTTCGCTTTGATCTTCTCGGCCCAAATTTCCTCTGCCCAATGGATCGCTTACGATTTTAGTCCATATGCCGCTTATCGCACTAGCTACGGCCTTACTACCAACTCCAACTCCACCTCTACCACCATCCTCACCAATGGCTGGCCCACCAACTGGAATAACTTTAGCAACCGTGGTGTTCTCGTCGTGCAATTTTCCACTAACACCAATACCCCCAATGTCATGACTTGTCTTGCCCCCCTCGTCTACCTTCTGAGCACCAACAGCACAAATATCCTTACCACCAATAATTACCAAACCAACACTCCGCAACTTACCCTGACCAACACCAATGCCACTGGGGCCAATAGCTTTTCGAATGTCTGCTACATTTCCCGCGCTAATTTTTCTCGAAACATTTATATGGCGGGTCAGTACTCCCTCGTTATCACCAACGCTGGTACCAATGTAGGCACCAACACCGTGGGTACCTTCTTTACCCCTTGCCCAGGTTACACCACCTCTAACATTGGCACCAATGGTGTTCCAACTAATGCCACTGTGTTTTCAACCAACGGCAGCACCAATTTCTACCCCGCGATTCTTCAACTCAAGATCTCAAGTATTTCCGGCACGAATACTTCTACGAATGCAGCTGTGGTTTTGAATCAACAACTTTCCCTTCCCCTAACCTTAAACACCACTCTAACCAAAATTATCAATACAAATACCAACTTTGGTTCAGCTGCGCTCACCAATCCGGGGGTTATGTATTCCAACGTCATCAAATGTATCCTTTCGAATAGCACTTATACCAATCCCTAAAAAAGCTCCTCGCTTGCGTTGGATCTGTTTTTCTAAACACCTCTTCAGCTGTCGCTGCGCCCTTTGGTGGATAGCCTTACTTTCATCCTGCTTCTTTCTCGCCTGCCGCCCCGCCCCAACCCGCCTCCCTCCTCCCGTTATTATTCCAGAACCCATTTCCCTCTGCCCTGAATCTTCCCCCGTCCAACTCACCTTTCGTCCCGTCGGGCGCCTCCCAATCCCCTTTTTTGAGCCATCCGGCCTGAGTCTCGCTCCGCCTTCGGCTCGCTTCACCCTCGCCGAGGATGCTACCGACTCCCTCACCAACCTAGCCTTAGCACCAGACGACGTGGAAAATGGTTGGGCTTGGGCCTTGGACGTATTTCAACATCTTCCCGAGCGTGATCGAGCCCCCTTCATCGATCAGGTGGCCATGCTGACTCCCCTAGCCCAATGGAACCGCTTGGACCCGATCCTCGATCAACCCCAGTGGGGTTCAGAGGTCCAGGACCGCCTCTTTCACCGTCTGCTTGATCTTCCTCTTGCCCAGCAAATACCTCGCCTCGTTCGCTTGGCAATCAACCCTTATCACCCATCCTCAGACAAAGCCAACGCCCTTCTCCAATCTTACTTTCCAGACATCAGACCCCAAGACTACCCCGCTTACCTTGGGCGCATGTCCCGACCCTAAGAAGCTCTTCTGGTTCTCTTTTAGCCTTTGAAAGGGAACTATGCTGGAAGGCCCCTAAATTAAGGCCTGCCCGCTTCTGCAGAAACAGGTGCAGCCACCCCACCCCATGCCCCCTCGTTCGGATCCTGATTTCCTTTCAACCGATACACCTTCGCCTTCGTGCTGGGTTGCTTGTCAGGGAGTCCCAGCACTGCACAAAAAGCCGATTTCACTGCATC
>Ga0114967_10004283_pt1 | contig 11520 bp, 23 predicted proteins | sample M_130628_MF_Meta_FD_92639 | JGI IMG/M metagenome (GOLD analysis project Ga0114967, IMG submission 92639) | Freshwater microbial communities from Lake Montjoie, Canada to study carbon cycling - M_130628_MF_MetaG | ecosystem: Environmental > Aquatic > Freshwater > Lake | place: Lake Montjoie... | reverse complement strand
TAAAATAAAGCTTCCTACAATCTTTAAGTTGTTTTTTTTTAAATAATCTACAGCTCTGCTATTAGCTCTATATCTATCATAGTCTCTTAATAAATGCACTAAAAAACCAGCTATAAGTAAAATTAAATTTATCATTATGGAAATTTAATATAAGTTAATGTTAATATAAAGTAGTCAAAAGACGAAATTGCGTCGTTTATTTGTTGCCATAATATAAGTGGTTGATTATTTGTGGTGTTTGCATACCAAATAACAGCGTTATTAGCAGCTATCGACATTTTGCCTGTATAAGTAGCCATTACTGTGGTACTAATTCTTATTTGATTAGCATTTATACTGCCATTTAGAAGAGCTTCGTAGCCTATCCAGATTTCCTGCCCAGAGTTAACATTATTACATTTATAATCTAATAAAGTATGAATAACGCAATAATTGAAACCTGAAGAAAATAACTGTACTGGACTGCTATGTAAAGTTTTTAGGTCGGCAGGTGTAATAGTAATAGTTATTTGTTCTAGTGGAAACCCTAAACTACTACCACCTGTTACTGGAGGATTATATTCTATCATCTTAAATATATTTTTTACGCATTACATAAACTGATCCAGTACCACCATTAAAGCTTAACTTATACTTTGTAGTGTTAATTTCTCCTTCATTACCTGAAATTCTTAAAGTACCACCTGCAGCTACTGGAAAGCCATTAACATAAACAGTAGTAGCTGCTCCATTATAAAAAGTAATATCATTACAGAAGCTATCTACATCTAGCTCATTTTCTGTGTAAGTCTGCATTTCAGTTTTATAATTTTTCATAAAGCTATTGTAGTTGGTGCTGTATACGCTTTTATCCATTGTATTCTATCCACTAAATTTAATTATAATTTCTTTTTTATCACTTCTTTTAATAGTAAAAAAGCTAGAATAGCTCCTCCAGCATATTTAGCGTATTTTACAATCTTATCTTCAGTAGTCATAGCTGCATCTAAAGCTTCAGTAGCTTGAGTAGCTACATCTTTAATCCCCTCCCTTTGCATCTGCTGCTTTAATAAGCTTACATTAAATCCATTATCATCATGTTTTATATAATAGTATAAAAAATTACTATAAGGATCATTTTGAAACATCCACCACAAACTAGTTCTATCTGTACCATTAGGTTGTAAATAGCTCCATACAGTACCTACTGGATAACCTGATTTAACGAAGTACATAGGTTTATTATCAGGACTATCAATAGCACTTTTGTAAACTGCTATATCTTTTTTAGCTGTTAAAGTTTTACCGATTACATAACCAGCATCGTAAGCCACTCCTATACCATATTTATTTCTCATAAGCTTAATAAAATAGGTTTATAGCTTTTATATACTTTAGGATTATTTACAGCTAAAGAAACTATTTTTTCTAATACTTCAGTAGCTTCTGAATCTACTTCTAGCCATCTATCCATTAAATCAGTTTCTACTACTCCATTTATTACTGGAGCTATACTATTACTATTTCTACCAACAGTAGAAGTAAATATTTCAGTTATAATAGGTATTAAAATAGTTTCTAGCCTTCCTATAGGATTATCATCATCAGATTCTAATCCTTCAATCTTCTTTGTTAATTCGTTTAGCTTTTGCTCATATTTATGTTCTATTAGCTGTAGCTTTAGTTTTTCATTCTGTTCTCTTAATTCATCTAATTCTTTATTAGGAATTCCTAAAACTGGTGAAACAACATTCTGAACTTCCTTACTACTTCCAGCTAATACAGTATACTTTCTAGAATTATTAGCTTCTGCTCCTTTTCTTTTTCCTTTATTTACTCTAGATAAATTCAAAGTATAATAACCAGCTCCTAATCCTGATAACTTAGATTTCAATTTATGAATTGAAGTATGAATATCCATTCCTTCATCATCTTGTTCTCCAGCCATAGCAGTACCCTCTTTGATATTCCAACAATTCAAAGAATGCTCTTGCATTTCATCAATAATATATTCTAAAGGAGTAGCTGCAGCCATAATTTTAATAGTAAAATGATAAAGTAAATAAAGTTGATTCTGTAACTACTGAAAAAGGAGTTCCAGTTAATGTCCAATAAGAATTTAATAAATCAATTCCTTCAATATTAACTAGTCTTAATTTAGCTGTAGGATAATCATCAGTTAAATATAAATCAGACATAGAGTAATTAAATAAACGTATATTACCCTTTATATCACTAATATTAATATAACTACTATCTCTTATAGCTGAGTTTAGTATATTATTTATTGAAATAGCCTTAGGTGTTATAAAGCGTAAAAAAGGATAACCAGTAAAATAATTTTTTTTATTTACTGCTATAGTAGACTGTGCAGCAGCTATATACTTTACTGTATAAACATTATTAAATTCTCTAGGATTGTTCATAATTAAGCTCTTCTATAAAGAAACTGAAATAAAATACTTTCGTTAGCATTTAAATTGGTAACTGAATTGATAGTGATAAAGCTTTTAGTTAAGTTCAATCTTTTATTTGCAAACATCCTAACAAATCCACTAATATTAGCACTTCTTAAATCACTACACGACATTAAATAAATATCTTGGTTATCACCTACGCTAAAAGTAACATTTATAGAAGCTAGTCCAGTTGTACCTACTACTGCACTTCCATTAGGTGAAACTAAATTATCACCAAGTGAAAAGGTTTGTATACCGTAAATAATACTTCCTTCTAATTGTGGAATGAAATTAAAGTTAATTTGTTTTTGAGCTGCTAGAGTACCTAAGTTTATTTCTACTAGGTAGCTATTTTCTATAATTGGTTGTATCATTTTATTTTTTTTTGTTTTGGAGCTAGGGAGCTATCCTAAGCTTTACGCTGTGGAAGCTCCCGTTATAACACTCCTAGATTTAAACTAACAATAAATTATTTTTAATTAAGCATTAAGCTTACTAGCATTTTGCCATCTGATACCACGAGCTATTAAGATAGCAAAGTTAGCATAAGCTGTAGTTGGAGCAAATGAAGTTGAGCTAGGCAAAGTGAAAGTAATATCATTTTGACCTACTCCATTCAATGTAATTTCAGGATCTACTTCAGACATTCCGTAATTTGGTCCTTGCCATCCTTCTAACTGGAATACTTGCTGTTTAGCTAAAGTAGCAGCTGAAGATTGAGCTTGAGCTTCTTGAGCCCCATCTACTCTCCAAAATCTACGCAAATCGTAACCATCTACTAAACGCTCTCTATCTACAGTAACTTGTAAAAATCCATTGTACAACGAATCTAAATTATCACCTCCAGCTGTAGTAAGCTGAGAAGTTGTAGTAGCTCCAGCTCTAGCTGTTCCATCAGTAAATACTAAAGGATTATTATTAGTATAAAGCTTCATCAAGCTAAATTGAGCTGGAGTAATAGCAGTAAAAGTAGCTGCAGCAGTAGTAGGTACACGACCAATATACATTCCCCAGTGAGTAATAGTAAACATATCAGTAATAGCTAAACGCTTTTCACCAGCTATTTGTGTACCTTGATTTTCTAATACGTTAAAAGTAAACGAGCTTAGAGACTGGTTTAAGTCATAAGCCAAACGAAGATAACCTTGTGTTGCTACTTCATTTCCTTTAATTACGCCACGACTAGCCAAACTTTGGCGAATACGAGCGATAGTTGCTAAATTATTCATGTCTTATTTTTTAATTGATTTTAAGATTTCTTTTTAATTAACCTACTAAATCAGTATTCATTTCCACCCCAGCTAAAGCATAGCTAGAAGCACCATTCATACCTTCATTAATACCTTCTACTTCCATACCAGCTAAAGCATAGTTAGAATCTAGTCCTTCTACTGTATAGTCAGAGATTCCTTCACCTCCACCAATACCTAAGCCTGGAGCTAGTTTACCGATTGCTTTAATAGTTCCTACTGATACCATACCCATACCAATACTTCCAGTAATACCTTTTTTCTTCATTAAAAAGATACCTAGAATTAAAGGTAAGAAAGGAGCTGCTTTTTGAATCATCGCATTTTGCGAAGCTGCACCCATTGTAGCTACTTTAGAAGCAGCTGCTGCTCCTACTGCTAACCCAGCTATATCTTTTGCTGAGATTCCTGAAAACATTTTTTTTGCCATTTTTATTTATCTTATTTTATAAATTATTTTTTTGCTTTTTTTAGAGCTTCTTTCCAAGCTTTAGCTGCTTTTTTAACTGCTTCAGTAGCTCTTTTCTTAGCTGCTTTATAAGTTTTATTTTTAGCTGCTGCTGCAAATACTCCAATAAAACCTACTCTTTTTTTACTTTTTTTAGCAGCTGATTTTTTACGAGCTGTTTTTTTAGTTGTTTTCTTTTTAGTTGCCATTTTAGTTTTAGATTAATTAAAATTATTTTTTCTTTTTAAGTATTAAATATCCTACTACAGCAGCTCCACCAATAATTAAAGGTAAAGGTAAATTAGATAGTTTAGGAGCTAAAGTTCTAGTATTAGCTCCACCATCAGCTACTTCTTCTTCAGGAGTATCAGCTCCTACCATATTATTAACAGCAGTAACAGCTCCACTTTCTTTAGCTTCAGGAATTACTCCAAGCTTTACAGCTGTATCTGCTGCTTTCTCTACAAATGTTTCTAATTTATTTAAAGTACTTTCTCCTTCAGGAGCTACATCTTTAAAGTCTGAGCTTTCAGGCTGTCCAGCTGCTTCTGCTACTTCAGTAATACCTTCTTTTTTAAATAAACTACTTAAGACAGCTAGAATAGGAGCGGCTGCTGCTAAAACAGTAGCTAAAGTTGTAGCACTTGCTGGATTAGATCCAGCTGCTAAGGCTGCAGCTCCAGCTGCTGCTCCAGCTGCTTTTCCAGCTGATCCATTACTGCTTCCTCCTTCTTCAATAGCTGCACCTATATAACCTGAATTATCTACTACATATCCTATCCCCTTAATATTTTTAACTGATTTACTAGCTCCAAATAAAGGTTTCTTTTTTAATCCTCTTTTAATAGCTCCTTCTAAGATTTTCATCTTACCACCAAATTTATTTTCCCAAAGATTTTTCTTAGCTATAGCAGAAAGCCTAGATAATCTTTTAGCTAATCCTCTTACATTTAAAGCTACTAATAATAAAAAAGCTTTTCTTATAGGAAAAAATGTAACTGCTTTAGCAGCTTTAAGAGCTTTTCTAGGATCTAAATTTTTTACTAATTTCTTTAAACTTAATTTGCCTATCTCCTCTTCTAATCCTTTAATAGCCATTCTTCCTTCAGGTAAATAAATATTACCAGTAAAGCTTCCTGAATTAATAAAATTAATTTCTTTAGTAATTAAACTTTTTAAAATTGGAGCTTTAGCTTTACCTATTACATTCATTAAAAATTTCTTATATCTATCTAACTGAGCAGAACTATTTTTTTCGCTTAAAACTTTACCCTGATGTCGAGCAATTTCATTAACAATCACATTATGTAAAATGCCACCAGCTTTTACTTTATTGAGTAGCTTAGTTAATTTAACTACATAACCTTCGTGATTCATAGGTTTTTTTAAACTTGCAGTAGCTGTACTATTCATATTCATAGTTCTAGTTTGCTCTACTACTCCACTCAAAACGGATATTTGCATAGGATAATCTTTTTTAAATTTATATGGTGCTTGGGTATTATATACTTTCCAAACTGGATCGATTATTATTTCTACATTATTGCTATCTTTTCCTACAGCGTAAACATGAGTAGGAGTTTTATCTTTAACATCATAACTAGCATATCTTAAAGATACATCTTTGAAACCATTATTAGCCATTAAAGCTACAGCTGCGAGAGCTTTGCTCTTACAATCTCCACTTTTAGTATCTCCAATCATTCTAGCTGGAAGCTGTATTACTTGCTTTCCTGAAGCATCCTTTTTATACTTAATAGAATATTTTAGATAATTAAAAATAGCTCTACCTTTTTGATATTCATTTAATCCACCTATTTTAACATTTTTTACTTGCTTAATAGCTTCACCAAATGAATTATTTAATGTACTGATGATATCAGGATTATAGCCATTATTAGTAACTATCCTACTTTTATAATCAGGTTTAGCTAATCCTTCCATTATATTAAATCAGATAAGCTTACTTCTTTTTCAACATCAATATGCGAAGTTCCAAAGCTTGTAAATACATCTCCTATAACCCTAAATTTAATACCTTTTTTATCTCGGATAGCTTTATAAACATTAGCTATGTTACCTAAGAGCTGTAAGCTATTAATACCAGCCTGAACAGTTACCATAGTAGTACCATTAGCCATTATTACAAAAGTATTAGTATTAGTAACACTACCTAGATTATTATTATTTACTAATAAATCTAGCTTTACTCCTTTTAGTGTGCCTTGAAAAGCAGCTGGATTTTTTATCTCAAAAATTAAATCTAATACTAGCTTAGTGTATAAAGTCTTATTAGTTTCAGATTTATTAAATACTACTTTACTCAAAGTTACAGTAGAAGTAGTAATAAATCCTTTTAGATTCTTCCAGTAGTACAATATACCACCAGCTAAAAGAGCTATAGGTAGTATTAATTTCATTTTTTTAGTAGTAGCCATTATTACAAAAGTAAAGCAATTAAACAAAATTAAACAAATTTAGTTACATTTTACTATACAATTCATTGATAATCAATAGCACTAAAAACATATAAGACACAAAAAAAGGAGCTTTTAAGCTCCTTTCTTATTGGTTTCTAGTAGGTTTATAAAAGGTTTATAAAGACTTTATCTTACTTTCTTCTACCTTTTCTTCTATTCGATAAAATAAAGTAACATCTTTACAATTCAATGTTACCCGATTCATTTCAGGAACATCATCAAAGAAAGGACAGTTACTGCTGCAAGGCTGTTTTACAAAACTAATTTGACCTTGTAGCCTTCCCTGAATAGCTGTAGCTGGTTGGAAAGGACAGCTTAAAGGTTGTTTATTTCTAATTAATAAAGTTATTCCTTCAGGACTAATAGCCTTATCTATAAATTCTAGTTTAATCTCTTTGCTCATAAATAAATTTAATTGATTTGTGTATTAATGTTAAATTGTTATACTCAGCTCCAGTAGGATTTACTTTTACTCTACCGGTAAGATTAGCTAATACTTCACAAACTGGATCCGGTAATTTATCATTGTAGCCATTCCAATATGTTAAAATAGTAGATTTACCATATACCATCACTTCGTAATAGTTAGGAATTTTATTCTCAAAGATTGGATAAGAAGTATCTAGCTCTTCTTTGAATAAAACTTTCATAACTGTTAAACCATTAGGTAAGGTTGATATCTGCTTTTTTATAATCTTCCCCTGAAATTTTATTATACTCATAGTCTTTAATTGTTATTGAAGGTAATTTAGGTGCTAGAATAGGAATTAGAGCTAGAGCTTCTGAGTAAGTAAGTAGATACTTCTCCCAGCCATTATAACCATCGAATTCTAAAATCACCATATTATTTAGCTTCTTCGATTTTTGGCTCATTGATTTTACCTTTTAAATATTTTAAACCATTTTTAGATTCATTCCACCATAATACAATATCATTAATTACTACATCTCCTTCTTGGATTTTACCAGTATAATCAGGATGGTTAGGAGTTTTCTTTTCTTTTACTGGAAAGATTACTAGTGTTTTTTCGTTTTTTTGCATTTTTTTTGTTTTTAAGTTGTTAATATTAAATTTTCAATAAATGTTGTTATAGCTTCAGAGTTATCTTCTAAAGCTTCAGCATCAATATGCTTATTGATAAATGTAAGCAGCTGCTTAGAAGTTCTTAAATATTCGTTAAGTCTGTATTTAAATTCGTGGTTTACATTTCCTTTTAAACTGTAACCGTAAAGCTCACACTGGGTAGCTAGTAAACTAAATACTAAAAGATTCTTTTCTAGATCAGTTTTCATAGTTTAATTATTAATTAAAACAATAATTGTTAAAAATTTAAAGATAATTGCATAATTAATTTTTGTGGTCTAAAGTATTCATTTGTTAAAAAATCATATTGAAACCAATTATTTGAAAACTTAGAATAAAAAGTATTTTCATTAATGTAGATTACTCTAGCCCCACAATCATTACATTTTGTATATGATTTTGGAATATTATGCCAAATAGCTGAACAAGTAGGATCTACACAAATTTTAATTACAACTTTTAAATTTAAATTATTATCCATTGTTATCTCCTTTATCTGACATATCAATAAAACTTATAAATAATTTATCATCTATCCAATTTTTAGCTAAATCGTTAGCTCCAGTACCAGTAATTAAATACTCTTTACCATCAGCAGCTAAATAATTCATACTATCTTCTTTAGTTGGTTTATGATGGATAGGAATACTTCTCGCTGTAATGCGTATTTGGCAGCTCGGAAAAATCTCTTGAAGTAAGCTTTCCAATTCTAATTGGTGTAATCGTAAGAGGTCTATTATCATCATAGCCTCCTTCTGAAATTCTGTAGATTCCATTTTCATAGTGTTTTACTTTTATTGGGTTAGTATATTGATTTAATTTATGCCAATGTACATAGTTATCTATTCCTTTACTTTTACAAATATCACAAGCTATAGGATTTAAGCAGCTTTTTACTTTAGTAAATCCCCAGCGTACACTATTTCTATAATTGTGTAAAGTTTCTTTTACCTCTTTATTGTAAATCCTAAAAGTACTTCTAGTAACATATTTTAATTTGTTAATCTTCCTAGACTTCTTTTTAGTATAGCTGTAGTTAATTACTAAATCACCTTCAGTAAATTTACTTTGTATACTATGTAAAGTATCTAGCTCCTTCCAAGCCTGATCTGATTTAGTTACTAAATCTCCATACTTTTCAATCAACATTATTCTCTTTTTGACTTCTTTATCTAGCAGCCTATTAACATAAATTTTAACCCACCTTTTATAACTAGCTAAAAACAAATCTAAGTTACTAATGTATTTTTTATCAATAAAAATATTAAGATGAGGATGAAATTCTGTACCAGCTCCAGTCTCGTTACAGTAAAAACAGCCGTAACCATTACAGCTTGAGCAGTCTCCAAACCAATGCCATCGCATTAAACCTTTTTTAAAACCTTCTCTTATAAGCTTTCTTTTTAGCTGGTACCTAAAATCTGATAAAATAGCTTTATCTAAAAATAAAAATCTTACTTCTTTAGGAAATGTAAATACTAAATAGCCTAGACTATTATACTGGTTTATTAAGCTGCTCCACCTACTTACTCTTCTTTGATGTATAGGAGAGCCATCTTTACCACATTCCCTACAGTAATCTTTTCCGCAAAGAAAAGGAGCTGCAAATTTATGACCACCCTTACAAGCTCCTGATATGTAACCAGTACTACATCTAGGAATTTTAGCTTCTGAAAATAAATCTGAAAAGTATTTTTTACCTTCCTGATACTTATTTACTGCTATTTCTTCTATTAATTTTAAATCCATTATTTATTAGAATTGCACACTTTGTCCTATTATTCAAGTTAATTACTGATAATACTATTATAACCAGTCTAGAAGTAGTAAATCGGCTCTACTCCAATGAAATAGAACATAATCCATACCTAAGAAGTCATTTATAATTTCATCTAAATCTACTACCAGTAGACAACATTCTTTTGGATTAGAAGTAAAAAAAAGAGTTACTTCTCCGTTTCTAATTCTATAATTTTGAAGCCATAAAGTAGAATCAGTATTAGGATTATAAGCACAAAGCTTATGGTAAAAAGTGTTTTTTAATTGATTAATCATTTTTTTAGTTTTAAATCTTGACAAATCTATACAACGGATATAAACAAAAAAACAAACTGCTAGTAAAGTTACTAACAGTTTATTAACAAAAAAACAAATTTAAAACACTATCCAATATCCATTATGGGACATTTGCAAGTAATCAGGTTATTTTTTATTGCGTTTACTAAAAAAATAGTAAGCTCCACCCAACAAAGCTAAAAAAAAAAGACTAAAACTGTTTTTACTTCCAGCTTCAGGAGGACTATTTAAATCTCTTCTTAAATCAGTTAAGGCAGCCATAACAGTAGAAGCTGGAACAGTAGCTCTATCGAAAGGATAATAGCTCTGATTTTTTTTAGGATGGTATACTACTCCTTTATAAGTCATTGTTAAATCGTAGGGAATACCTAAACTACTCCATATTTGAGCTGTTTCTAAAGCAGCCTTTTCTACATTCTCTTGTGTATTTTCTATTTCTCCTAAAATAAATTTTCTCAAATACTTTTTATATGTAGGAGTTAAAAGAGCTAAACCAAATTTATCCTGAACATCACTACTAAATTTTAAATTTACATCTATGTTTATTTCATCTACTAAACCTTTTAAAGTAGCAGGTATAATCTGATATCTACCTACAGCGTATAATTGACCAGTGCTGCTATCTTTAGCTTTTGCTTGACAATCCATTATATACTTTATTGTATAAGTTTCTAGAGGATTAGGAAGTAAGGAGTATTTTTTATTATACTTTGAGCTTCCTTGTAAATAACTATGATAACAGCTAGAAATAGAGCCAGTACAAGTGTAATAACCATAATCGTTATAGCTTTTAGATTCACCAGCTAAAATCCTTTCAAAAAACTTTTTTAATGCTTCGCTTTTAGTCATTGGGTTTTTTATGTTTATAATAGTCAAATAGAAGCTTACCTATAGCTGCAATAGCTACCAAGCTCTGAACAAATAAAGAATAAATAGCTGTAACATCTTGAGCTGTATGAAATAGCTCAATAGTACATATGGAAGTAAATCCAGTTAATATAGTATCTATGTTTTTGTGCATAAGTTCCATAATTGTAAAATTACTAAAAAAAAAGAAACAGCCTACAGAGCTGTTCCCTTCCTTCATACTTGACCATAGACTGTCCCTAGTCTTTAGGTTTTACAATATTAGTAAATCTAAATAATATACCAAAGGAAGGATTTTTATTTATAACATCGTAACCTACAAAATAGTTACAGTTTTGAGCTGAGTAAGTTAAAGCTGGACTAAAGCTAGTTTTACTTCCTACCATACCTAGACTGAAATAATTCTTTATAGCAGCTTTTAAAATAATACTGTCAGTAATGATTCTTTCTTTAATTCTATACTCTACAAATGGAGTATCTCCACAAGGATTAGTTACTTGTAAATTAATATTAGAATCGGCAAACCTAATACTAGTATCACTAATAATAACTGTATCGTGAAAATGCAAATATTTTCTAATAGTTTTTTGAGCAGTCCCAGCTCCATATTTATAAATTGTTATTGTATCTCTTTTAAAAAATGTTTTACTTATAACATCAGGTTTCTTAATCTGGTTACAGCTAAAGTTAGCTACTAATACTAAAGTTATAAAAATTAAACATAAGCTAATAAATTTAATTAGCTGGTTAAAATCTAGCATAAGGATACTTTTTATTAATCAAGTATCTAAAAAAGCTATCTCCTGAATATCCTAAAGTTAGAGCAGTTATACCTGAAAGCTCGAAATCTACTTTTACAATTACGAATAAGCATAAG
>Ga0114967_10004282_pt1 | contig 11522 bp, 16 predicted proteins | sample M_130628_MF_Meta_FD_92639 | JGI IMG/M metagenome (GOLD analysis project Ga0114967, IMG submission 92639) | Freshwater microbial communities from Lake Montjoie, Canada to study carbon cycling - M_130628_MF_MetaG | ecosystem: Environmental > Aquatic > Freshwater > Lake | place: Lake Montjoie... | reverse complement strand
TCTAGAAGCGTATCGGAGTTCATAAAAAGTGATTCTTTTAACTTCTCAAAACGCGCTTTAACATTTTGGTACTTTTGTTTTTCTTCATCGCCAATATCCAAAAAAAGGGCAGCTGTAAATGATCGAATCTGATCAAGCTTTGCTTGCAGCGCTGCAAGATCGGCATCGCTCTCAAAATCAGCATCCTGCAAGAACATCGTATTCCTTATTCATTGACCCGAATAAAACGCCCATCTTCCATTTCTGTCTTTGGGCGGATCCAATAGCTGCCATTGATTAATGCTTCATATACATAGGCATCCTCTAGATTTGCCTCAATCTTAGCGAGACAAACAATCCGGTAAAAGCCACCAGTTTTGAGGTGTTGTAGTTGATCGCCAACTTGAAATTTGGGTGAAGTGCTCATCAGAAACTTATATGGATAGTCTATAAAATCTCCACTTTACATTGATCTTTATAAAGGCTTGAAATGAACTTGCTGACCTCCATTACCTTAGGCGCAGTTTCTCTTGAGAATCGAGTTTTGATGGCGCCACTGACGCGCATGCGAGCAGATAATGAGGGGGTACCTAGCCCCTTGGCAATTGAGTACTATGCACAACGTGGCTCAGCCGGTCTGATTATCAGTGAAGCAACGCAAATCTCCGAGTTAGGCAAGGGCTATCCCGCAACCCCAGGAATATATAGCGAGCCCCAAGTGGAGGCGTGGCGCAAAATTACGGATGCTGTTCATGCGCAAGGAGGCAAGATTTTTTTGCAGTTATGGCATGTGGGGCGCATATCGCACTCATCCTTACATCCCAATGATGGTCTACCCGTTGCACCCTCGGCGATTAAACCTGCTGGTAAGGTCTATACTGCATCTTGGGCCCTGGCGGAATACGAAACACCGCGCTCATTAAGTTTGGATGAGATTAAGCAATTACGTTCAGAGTATGTGCATGCAGCAAAACAGGCTCAGCTCGCAGGCTTTGATGGTGTTGAATTACATGCTGCTAATGGCTATCTATTGGATCAATTCTTACAAGATGGCACTAATCAGCGCACAGACCAATACGGCGGCTCGATTGCGAATCGCTGCAAATTAGTCCTGGAGATACTGCAAGACATTATTCCTATTTGGGGCAGTGGTCGGGTGGGAATTCGTCTATCACCCTATGGAAGTTTTAATGATATTGTCGACTCCGATCCTCACAAACTGTTCTCGTATTTGATTAATGCTTTAAATCCTTTCAATCTTTCTTATTTGCATTTGATTGAGCCGCGCGCAACAACAGCTGGGGGTAGTGATCAATTGCTTGCTGATTCTCCACGAACTGGCCAGTTATTTCGTCCATTATTTGCTGGCAAGGTGGTATTGGCGGGTGGCTTTGATCAAGCGGGTGCAGAAAAGGCAATTGCCGATGGGGAGGCTGATGCCATCGCATTTGGAAGACTCTTTATCTCTAATCCAGATTTGCCAAGACGTTTCGAGTTAAATGCTGAGCTTAATCCTTATAACCGCGCGACATTCTATGGCGGTAATGAGAAAGGCTACACCGATTATTCGACCCTTTAAGCGCATTCATTACAATGAAGAAGATCATCGAAAAACATACAAAGATCTGAATAGACTATGGCCACCTATCAAACTGAGTACGTTCTCACCGTTAAGCATTGGAACGAGAGCCTTTTTAGTTTCACAACGACCCGTAATCAAAGTTTGCGCTTTAGAAATGGTCATTTCTTGATGATTGGTTTAGAAGTCGATGGCAGACCTTTGGCTCGTGCCTACAGTGTGGTTAGCCCCAATTACGCCGAGCACCTCGAGTTTTTTAGTATCAAAGTACCCAATGGTCCCCTAACATCGCGTTTGCAACATATTCAGGTAGGTGACTCTATCTTGGTGAGCGAGAAGTCTGTTGGCACCTTAGTGATTGATGACCTGAACCCCGGTAAGCACCTGTATCTATTTAGTACTGGAACAGGATTGGCACCATTCTTAAGCATCATTCGTGATCCAGATACCTATGAACGCTTTGAGAAGATTGTCTTAATTCATGGGGTACGTGTGGTTAATGAACTTGCGTATCAAGAGTATTTAACGAAAGAGTTACCCAATGATGAGTTCTTGGGTGAGCTTGTGCGAGAGAAGTTAATTTATTACCCCACGGTAACGCGTGAAGCTTATGCTCATACTGGCAGACTGACTACTGCGATTGAGTCAGGCAAATTATTTGCGGATATTGGTTTGCCTCCCCTCGACCCCAAAGTAGATCGCGCCATGATCTGTGGCAGCCCGGCGATGTTAAAAGAAACCAGTCAACTCTTAGATCAGTGTGGCTTTAAGGTCTCTCCCTCGTCAGGCGAGTTGGGTGATTATGTCTTTGAACGGGCTTTTGTCGAGAAGTAGCCAAAAAAGAAGCCCCTTGCGGGGCTTGAAATTCAAAGGAAATAAATCAGTCTCTATTACAGATTAGGGCTACCGATCTGGCTATACAGACTAATCAGTAATTAAAAACCCTTAGGCTATCGTTCTTCATCGCCTGGCTGTAGAGCCTTTTATTAGCTTGGTCCTGTGATTTCAGGCATTAGGCACTAGAATTTACCCTAGTCAGCCCCCATAGAAAAAGTATGCGAATCGAAGATAAAGACCCTGATAGACATAATGCTATCGAGTACCCGATGGAGGTCGGTGCTCCTAAATTTGCACCTGTGCCAATTAAGGAAGAAAAAGATAAGGCAATTAATATTGCTCGGCAGCATGCGAATCAAGAGTACGACCGCATTATGGAGCAGGCCGCAGTCTTAATGCGTCAGGCTAAGGCACTGCAAGAACGACTAGATGCAACCGAGATGGTGCATGCCGCCAAATTTACCTTTAACCCAGTCTACGGAAAAAAATATTACCTCTATCAAGACCAGGCAATTAGTGGATATCGTTTAGTGCAGAACTCACCGCGCGAATGGAGCTGCGGTATTCCAGACGGGTGGTCCTTTTGCCAAGCAGTGCGCAAGATGGGCGATAGTACGTGGGAAATCGTTGAGGAAGATTTGCAATAAGGATGCCATATGAAAAAACCCGATAGCCGTTGTTGTGGATCAGGTGTTTGCATCATCAATGATGCTGGCGAATGTTGGTGTGGCCAAAAATGGGATGGTGAAAAAATGTCTCACGTTGCTTTAGACCTCAATCAACCGCAAGATGAGGCAATCCAACAAGCAAGTACAGAAAAGCCCAAATCAGATAAAACTTAGTCTTGCCCTCGTTTTTTACGAAGATGCGCAATGGTTCTAAAGTGAAGGTAGGCTAGAACGATTGCCAAAATAGCGACAGAGTATTTGAGAGGGATGCGTAAGAGCATTTCAAGGATGAGGGCAAAGAAAAATGCCCAAGCCATTACGCTCAAGTAGGAGACAGCCGCCAAAAACTCTTTGAGCTTACTGCCATCCAAAAAGCGCGAGTAAACAATCGCAATGGGTATTAAAGCCACCAACAGATATAAGATCATGCGCATTGATTGGCCTCCTCAGTACGTTGCTAATTGCTTGAGCTTACTCGCCCAAAATATTGGGCAAGAGCTTAGTGAGGGTAGCGCGCTGCGCTGTTGCGGATCCCGCTAAAGCAAAACCAAGTAATTGGGCTTGGGGGCTATAGAACAATCCCTCAATGCCATTCTCTTCTTGTTTAATCGTCCATGACCCCCCGCTACCAGATGCAGGCGGAGACACCACCAGAGGTAAAGCTGGAGTCTTAATCATCACCGGCATGGCAGGGTAGATTAGGGCGCTATCGTTCCCTGCCAGAATACTTGCTAGTGTACGAGCAGCCTGCATGATGGGCATTACGTAAGGCAAGACATGGCCTTCAACTTCGGCACAATCGCCAAGACTATATATTCCCTGGATGCTTGTTTCCAGTTGACGATTAACTACGATGCCACGATCGGTCTTGATGCCAGCGCGTTTGGCTAATTCAGTTCTGGGGCGAAGACCAATTGCAGAGAGAACGCAATCTGCTTGCAAAACATTTCCATTGCTAAGACCAATCTCAAACCCATCTCCTACTCTTGAAACAGTCTTTGCACTGGTGCCAAGATGCCAGAGTACCCCCAGAGCGGATAACTTTGCTTGAAGCTCATCAGCAATTACTCTTGGTAGAAGGCGTCCTAACACTTGATCGGCTAAATCAACGACCTCAACGTGATAGCCACCTAAACTGAGGTCGTTGGCAAACTCACAACCAATTAAGCCGGCCCCCAAGATCACAAGCTTCTTTTGCTGGCCAATGCGTTCTCTAAAAACAGCGTAATCCTGCAAATCATTGACGGTCATAACTTGATCAGCTCCATCGCCAGCCAGATCTATATGGATTTGATCGGCCCCCAAGGCTAAGACTAATTTGGAATACTGCAAAACATGTTCTTTGCCATCAGCACTTTGGAAGCTAAGACTTTGATCGGACCCATCAATCTTCAAAGCCTTGCTATATGAATGGATCTGGATGTTGAGTTGCTCCATCATTTTTGCTGCACTTGAGGAGATCAGTTGTTGAGCATCTTTCTTAGAAGCAAAAGCAGTCGATAGCATGGGCTTGGAATAAAAATCCCCGCTCTCTTGAGTTATTACAGTAATGGCTTGCTCAGCATTCAGTTTGCGGTATTCCCGGATCAGGGTATAGGCAGCCAAGCCGCTACCAATGATGACAATCGGTTTGTTTTGGTGATGAGTAGTGTTCATACGATAGATGCGGGGCTTACTTGCGAAAGCGCGCGAGCAATTCTTTCATAAAGATCCATAAAGCGGGTAGGCCTGGAATGATGATCATCGCGAGAGCGACTAAGGAAAAATTACTCTTAACCCAAGGATGATCGCCAATCAGATAGCCTAAGGCAGTGAGACTGCAGACCCAAATAATTCCGCCAATGATGTTGTAAAAGACAAAGACTGGGTAGCGCATTTGAGCCACGCCAGCTACGAAGGGGGCAAAGGTTCTGATGAAGGGAAGAAAACGCCCAATCACAATCGTTATCGGACCATGTTTTTCATAGAAGGCGTGGGCTTGGTCAAAGGCCTTCTTATTAAACCAACGTGAGTTTTCCCAAGAAAATACTTTATTACCAACATAGCGCCCAACCGAGTAATTGACCGCATCCCCAAGAATCGCTGCACTGGTTAAGAGAAACATTAAGAGCGGAAGGTTTAGCTCACCCACGGCAGTAAGGGCTCCGGCAACAAAGAGTAAAGAGTCGCCTGGTAAAAAAGGCATGACCACCAAACCGGTCTCAACAAAAATAATGGCAAAGAGGAGAGCATAGATCCACGTGCCCCATTCATTAGCAATGAGGGCTAGATTTTTATCAAGATGAAGAAATAAATCTATGAGGTAAGCAAAATCCACGATAAGCTTTCAGAGTGTTTGTGGGATTGTAATGACATTCACCCTAATAAGAAAAAGCTCTAGAATGCGGAGATGCAATACGTCTTCCTGCTCATCGATATCGCTTTAGCCATCTGGCTGGCCCTCAATCTCTATCAATTAATTCTGGCTTTCCGAGTTAGGCGAAAAGAAGTTAACCCAGAACCCCTCTCATCATTTTTGCTACAGCGTTTTGGTATTTTGGGCAAAAGCTTTGCTAGCACAGTGGTCTATGTAGTTATAGCTATAGGAATTGCTTATCTACTCTATGAAATTGGGGCAATGATCTTTACTTAAGAAAGTAGTAATTGTCGAAGATCATTTAAATCATTGCCTTGATGTGTCGGGGCTAAGCCAATTTCTTCAAAGGGTAACTGATAGCGATTAACCCAGAAGGTGTCAAAACCAAACCAATTGGCACCAATGATGTCCCAAGCATTGCACGAAACAAATAACACCTCATTCTTGGGAATGGGAAAGTGATTAAGAACCAGTTGATAACTGGCCGGTGTAATTTTGAAGTGGCGGGCCTCATCAACGGAGATCACTGCATCTAATTCTTTTCCTAATTGGCTATGATCAATCGCCCATGAGAGCATTTGCGCATTGCCATTGGATAAGATGCAGGTTTTTAGACCACTGGCATGAATAGCCTGAAGTGCTTCCGCGGATTCCGAGAATGGACTTAACTTAGCATACTGCCCCAGTAATTGAGTTTCGTACTCGTGCGTTAAGTTGAGCCCGAGCTGTTTACAGGAATACTGTAAAGCAGCGATCGTGACATCCCAAAACGATTGATAGTGTTTGCTACCACTCGGATTTTGCGGATCACTTAAAGAAATAAGGTGCGTGTACTCTAACTGCTTATCACGCCATAAAACTGATAAGGCCTTGCCCTGACCTACAAAAATTTTCTCAGCCAATGCGCCAATGGAATACACATCAAAGAGCGTTCCATAGGCATCAAAGGCAATGAGTTGGTATTTCACGAAACTAATGAAGCAAGTTGTATTGGATTATGTAAGTGATGGCACCCGCTAAATATCCAATCAACGCCAACCAACTAATTCGTTTCACGTACCAAAAAAAATCAATTTTTTCTAAACCCATTGCCGCTACGCCCGCTGCGGAACCAATAATCAAAATAGAACCTCCCGTACCGGCACAATATGCGATGAACTCCCACAGAAAACTATCGGTTGGATATTGTTCAAGGCTATACATACCCATAGAAGCTGCCACCAATGGAACGTTATCAACAACTGCGCTTACCAGTCCAATCAAGATAACGATATAAGCCTGATTTCCGACAGTGCTATCAAGCCATTGAGCAATGGCACTCAAGATATGAGTATGCTCAAGGGTTGCCACTGCCAGAAGAATGCCAATAAAAAATATGATGGAACTCATATCAATTTTGGATAGCGCATGCACCAGAGTCAGCGTATGTTTTTTATCCTCTTCTTTTTTATGATGCATTAAGTCACCGATAAGCCAAATGATGCCAAGACCAAATAAGATGCCCATGAATGGAGGAAGGCCAGTAACTGTTTTAAAGACCGGAACAGATATTAACGCGCCTAAGCCAAGATAGAACATCACATTTTTCTCAAAAGAGTTGGTAAGGTTCTGTTTTGTATATTGCGTATCACTATTCGGTGAAATAACTGCTTTACCTTTTAACATGATTGCAATAACGACCAGCGGTATTAATAAGCTAATAGCCGATGGAATAAAGACGCCTTTGATGATCTCTAAAGCAGTAATTTGACCCCCAATCCAGAGCATTGTTGTTGTTACGTCGCCAATCGGTGACCACGCTCCACCTGCATTTGCAGCGATAACAATAATTCCAGCAAAAAATAAACGATCATCTCGTTTATCTAATAATTTTTTCATTAAAGACACCATGACAATAGCAGTTGTGAGATTGTCAAGTATGGAGCTTAGAAAAAAAGTTACAAAGCCAACCAACCACATCAGGGTGGATAACTTTTTTGTTTTAATCTTTGAGGTGATTACCTCAAAGCCGTTATGGGCATCAACCACCTCAACGATTACCATGGCGCCCATTAAAAAGAAAACAATTGAGGCTGTAGCGACAAGCGTTTCAGAGAGTTCTTTACCTACATGAGCAGGGTCATGTGAAAGGGTTGCATAAATAGTCCACAACAAGCCTGCTCCAATTAGTGCTGAGGCAGTTTTATTCACTTTCAGAGGATGTTCAAAGGCAATTGCTGCGTAGGCTAAGACAAAAACGATGACTAGTGCGGTTAACATAAATGTTCCAAAAATCAACTGGTTAATAGGGGTATCCTTGACACTTTATACAACACTTTATCGAACAGCAGAATGGCTAAAGTACTTTTAAATATGTTATCAAAATTACTATTTGATTAAGAGACGGTGAGTAATTAGTAAACTAGGTCAATACATCTTATGGCCCTGAATAAATTGGCATCCCCTTCAAATAGTCTCGTGCAAAATCTGCGGCAGCAATTAATGCGGGTTTTGCCATTCTCTAAAATGGCTATCGCGGATGTAGATTATTTTCTGCGCCATTCGATTGAGGCCTACTTCGCGCCAGGTGAGACCATTTTGTCGCCAGCCGATGGGGTGCCTAAGGATTTGTTTTTGATTCGGCAAGGACGTGTTTCAGGGCGACGTTTAATACCGGGTTTTGAAGAGATGGGCTTCGAGTTAGCGGCGGGTGAGTTGTTTTCAGTCAGTGCCTGCTATGCAGGTAGGTCAGTTACTTCGAAGTATGTTGCGATCGAAGATAGTTTCTGTCTGGCCTTGCCGGTTAATCAAATGCATGAGCTCGCAAAACAATCAAAGCCCTTTGGAGATTTTTTAAATAACCGCATTCTGAAATTATTGGAAGAGTCACGAACCGCTCTACGCAATAGTTTTGCCTCCCAAGCCTTGACTGAGCAATCCCTCGAAAGCCCCCTGGGTGATCTGGCACTCAAAAAGCCAATCTCGGTTTTACCAAGTACGCCACTGCAAGATGCCCTGCAATTAATTCATCAAAAGAAGGTGGGGTCGGTATTGGTTGTGGATGAGGCTGGGACTATTCAAGGCATCCTCACCCGCTATGACATCTTAGGTCGGGTGACCTTAGCGCAGATACCACTCGATACGCCAATAGCAAAGATCATGTCCACTGATGTAAAGACCCAAAGCGTGGATGACACTGCAGAGACAGCGGGCTTAATGATGTCACAGCACCATATTCGCCATTTACCTGTTTTACGAGGTAAAGAGATTGTGGGGATTATTTCAGAGCGTGATTTATTTTCTTTACAGCGTCTTTCGCTCAACAATATTAGTAGCGCTATTCGAGGCGCTGATGATGTCGCAAGCCTCAAAGAGTGTGCCAACAATATCCGTAAATTTGCACGCAATTTATTAGGCCAAGGCGTGCAGGCTAGGCAGTTAACGGGACTGATTAGCCACCTCAATGATGTCTTAACAGCACAGCTCATTTCGCTCTTTACTAAAAAGTATGATCTTGATCTAGAGCGTTTTGCATGGATCTCCTTAGGCTCTGAGGGGCGAAGTGAGCAAACGATTGCGACCGATCAAGATAACGCCCTCATTTTGATGGATAGCGAAGTTGTGAATAAAGAGCGCTATCTTGCTTTTGCCAATGAGGTCAACCAAGCCTTGGACCAATGCGGCTATCCCTTATGCAAGGGCAATATCATGGCAAGCAATCCTGAACTCTGCATTGGCCAACAAGAATGGTTGTACCGTTTTGAGCGCTGGATTGAGCAGGGCAATCCAGAGGACTTGCTCAAAGCCAGCATCTTCTTTGATTTCAGGGCGCTCGCTGGTAATGCTTCTCTATTAAAACCGTTGCGCGATTATGTGGTGAAGCAGGCTCAAGCAACGCCCCGCTTTATTAAGTTACTCACCGAGAATTCACTCCATTGGAAGGTACCCTTTAATTGGTTTGGTAGTCTTGAAACCAAAGAGCTCGATGGTAAGAAAATCATTGACATCAAAATGCAGGGCACGGCTATTGTGGTTGATGCTGCCCGTATTTATTCCTTGGCACATGGCATTGCTGCAGTAAATACCCGCGAGCGTCTTGCGGCGGTAGGTAGAGCCCTAAATGTCAGTGAAGCAGAAAGCATGGGCTGGATTGCATCGTTTGAGTACTTGCAAACCCTGCGGTTAGCGGCCCAAATAGACGGGCACGCGATCGGCGGTAATCCAAACGCGGTTGATGTGGAGCAACTCAATTCAGTAGATAAAACAATTTTGCGGGAGTCTTTGTCTAAGGTACGTAATTTGCAACAACAATTAGAGTTGGATTATGTTCGCTAAGTTGTTTAAGAATACTCGTTCTGATAAATCAAATGACGAGCCCTTGCGATGGATTGTGTTGGATGTTGAGACCACAGGATTAGATCCAGCGAGCGATCGCTTGTTAGCGATTGCAGCGATTGCAGTGCGGGTGGGTGTTGGATTAACGAAGCCGACCATCGTTTTAGGTGATAGTTTTGAGGCGGTGCTTAAGCAAGACCTCGCGTCTGATCGAGACAATATATTGGTTCACCATATTGGTGTGGGTGCGCAAGAGGGAGGGAGACCTGCCATAGAGGTATTGGAAGACTTTCGGGCTTGGGTGGACAATGCGCCTTTATTAGCCTTTCATGCCCCCTTTGATATGGGCATGATCAATCGCGCTTATCACCATCACGGTTTGCCCCCATTAAAAAATAATTGGATTGATATTGAACCTTTGGCAGCAATTACGGGGGGTCATGCAAAGGCGAGAGCGCTAGACGATTGGCTTGATTTTTTTGGCTTGGAATGTGCTGTGCGTCATCAAGCCGCAGCCGATACCTTGGTGACCTGTGAATTACTCTTACGCCTTTGGGGTGGAATAAAAAAAGAGGCCAGCAGCCTTAGGGAGCTTAAAAATTTAGCAAAACAGGGTGCTTGGATACCAAGAGGCTAAATATAAGTACTTTTTTAAGGGTAAACACTAGGTTTTACTTAAAAACTAAGGGAAATCACCGATTTGGGTGTCTTTAGAGCCCAACCATAATTCCGATTGGCTTTTTTCCCCAGATAACAAAAGGCTTTCGAGTGCTTTTATTCCTAAATATTGCCCAGTTAATTTTGTACATCGGTGGTCTTGCTCTGCTTGGTCAGGGTTTGCTATTTGTACTATCTGGTCAAAAGCGCGAAACCAATTTGTTCTACCAACTATTCCAGATCGTTAATAAACCCTGGACTGCAATGGCACGATTTATTTCTCCTAAGCAAATCGCGGATCACCAAATCCCATTTGTAGCGTTTTGTATTATTGCGGTTCTATATATCGCTGTGACCCTTGCCAAGATTGAGCATTGTGTATCGATAGGGGTTGAGTTATGTCAGTAAAACGCGATCTTCGCTGGTATCTCTTCAAATTTTATGCCTCAGTCTTCATTGCTTTAGGGCTTAGGAAAAGAGCGATCATTACTTTCGAAGAGATGTTGAACCAATATCCAAACGATCCTTACGCGCTGAATAGTTTGGCTTACTTAAAAACTGAGGCAGGAGATAAGGCCGGTGCAATCAGTATCTATAAGATTGTGGTGCAGCGCTCTGATGCCGCAGCTTATTCTTGGTACAACCTTGGCTTTTTACAAGAGGAAGTTGGCGAGATTGAAGATGCTGAGTTTAGTTTTCGAAAGGCCCTAAACCTTGATCAAAAGATGGATTTAGCTTGGTATGGACTAGGGCTTACCCTAATTCAGCAGCGTCGTTTTGAAGAGGCAATCAAGGCTTTAAAGAAGAATACCCAGTTACAGCCCATGAGCCCCTATGGTTGGTACCAATTAGCAAGGGTTTATGTGGATCGCCAAGAACCCGAAGAAGCAGTAAAAATCATCAGGCATTTAAAGGATTTTGAGCCCAAATTTGCTAAACAGTTAGAACGGGAGACCGGCTTAACTGTTTAGCGTATTGAAGTTGTAGCACGAAGTTTGAAGTAGTTTTTTATTAACCTAAGGAGAAACTGTTATGCAATTAACAGAATCGCATAAACAATATTGGTTCAAGAACCTACGGATAACAGCAGTACTGTTAGCCATTTGGTTTGTCGTGACCTTTGTTGTTGGCT
>Ga0114967_10004280_pt1 | contig 11529 bp, 13 predicted proteins | sample M_130628_MF_Meta_FD_92639 | JGI IMG/M metagenome (GOLD analysis project Ga0114967, IMG submission 92639) | Freshwater microbial communities from Lake Montjoie, Canada to study carbon cycling - M_130628_MF_MetaG | ecosystem: Environmental > Aquatic > Freshwater > Lake | place: Lake Montjoie... | reverse complement strand
TTTCTCGGATACAGGAAGTTCCCGTGTCAAACGTGTCTGTCGGTGAATGACGAAGTAGTTCATGGTATTGCAAATGACCGCCAGTTAAGATTTGGCGACATTGTCAGTGTGGATTGTGGTGTCGTATATAAGGGTTACATTGGGGACACGGCCACGACTTTGGCTGTGGGTGGTTGCGGGGTTGCCGCCCAGAGGTTGATGGATGTAACTCAACAGGCTTTGCAAAAAGGAATTGCTCAGGCAAAGGCTGGGAATCGTGTGACCGATATTTCCCGAGCTGTGCAAAATTTTGTTGAGGGTCACGGTTATAGCGTGGTTCGTGAATTCGTAGGTCACGGGGTGGGACGTTCGGTTCATGAAGAGCCGCAAGTGCCAAACTTCGTGGATGCTGGCAGCAGTGCTAAGTTGCGATCTGGCATGACTATAGCAATCGAGCCGATGGTGAATGTGGGTCGTCCAGATGTGAAAATATTGAAAGACGGCTGGACAGTAGTGACGCAAGATGGTTCACTATCAGCCCATTTTGAGCATACCGTGTTGATCACAGATAGTGAACCGGAGATATTGACATGCGTGAAGATGCCTTCCGCGTCGAGGGTCGAGTGATTGGGGCGTTGCCGAACGGCACGTTTCAAGTCGAGTTGAGTAATGGACACCGGCTGCTGGGGTTCGCTACATCTCGGACAGAGAACGAATTTGCCGGTGTGAAGCCGGGGGACACAGTAAAGTTGCAGCTGACGCCGTTTGATTTGTCAACGGGGCGGTTGCTGGTAGAGAAGAAAACAATTTAACATGAAAGTTAGAGCATCGGTAAAAAAGCTGTGCGAGCACTGCAAGATTGTGCGTCGCCGTGGGATTCTTCGTGTGATTTGCACGAATAAGCGTCACAAACAACGTCAAGGTTAATTATTTATGGCACGCATCATTGGTGTGGAAATTCCGCCGAATAAGCGCATTGATATTGCGCTCCGTTATATCTACGGAATCGGTCCGGTCAACGCTGTCGAGGTTCTCGAACGCGCTAACATCGATCCTTCAATCCGCGCAAAGGATCTCACCGAGGCCCAGCTCTCCCAGATCGTCCATGCGATCCAGGAAGGTAAATACGTGATCGAAGGCGACTTGCGCCGCGAGCTTGGTCTAAACCTCAAGCGGTTGCAGTCCATCAAGTGCTATCGTGGCATACGCCACTTGAAGAGCTTGCCTGTGCGCGGTCAGCGCACCCAGACCAACGCACGCACTCGAAAGGGACCTCGTCGCACTGTCGGTGTGCAGCGCAATCCAAACGCAAAGACCGGCATCCACTAAACTGAATTTGTATGGCTGAAGAGATTAAGAAAAAGTCCGCTCCTGCTAAGGAAGCGAAAAACGATGCGGCAGCGGAAAAACCCGCCAAAGCTGCCGATGAAACTAAGCCCAAAAAAGGCAAGGCGGCTGCTGGTGCTGCGGCAGTGGCTGACGCGCCAAAGACTGAGCCTGTCGGTCTTGTCGCTGCTACGGCGCCGACTGCCGCCGAGTTGCTCGGTGAAGACGCGAATGCGAAAAAAATCGTTAAGGCGAAACACGCCAAGAACATCTCCGTTGGCATCGCAAATATTCTCGCAACGTTTAACAATACCCAAGTCACTATTACAGACATGCAGGGCAACCTTCTCGGTTGGTCTGCTGCAGGTCGCGTGGGTTTCAAGGGGTCGCGCAAGAGCACGGCTTACGCCGCGCAGATGGTGGCTCAAGACGCTGCTCGTCAGGCGATGGCTCACGGCATGAAGGAAGTTGAAATTCGCGTCAAGGGTCCTGGCTCTGGGCGTGAATCGGCAATCCGAGCATTGCAGGCTATCGGACTCGAAATTAACACGATCAAAGACGTCACGCCCATTCCTCATAATGGCTGCCGCCCGCGCAAGAAACGCCGCGTCTAGTCGTTTCACGTAACACGCATCACGCATCAAGATTTATGGCTCGTTATAAAGGTCCTCGCGTTCGCATCAGCCGCCGTTTCGGTATCCCGATATTCGGCCCATCGAAGTATCTCGAACGTCGTAATTATCCGCCCGGTGTCCACGGTCCGAAGTCGCGTCGCAAATTGACGGACTACGGTATGGGCTTGGTCGAGAAGCAAAAGCTCCGTTATTACTACGGACTCATGGAGAAACAATTCCGTGGCGTCTATGAAAAAGCATTAAAGCGTCGCGGCGTAACAGGCGAGCAGATGCTTCAGATTTTGGAGACGCGCCTAGATAATGTTGTGTTCCACCTCGGCTTCGGCACGACCCGTGCCGGTGCTCGCCAGATGGTGAACCACGGCCACATCACCGTCAACGGTCGCAAAGCTACCATCCCGTCCTACGCTCTGAAGGTAAACGATGTGATAGTGGTTAAGAGTAACACCGTATCGCGTCAGATGGCGACCAAAGCCTTGGAATTGTCCACGAGTCGCTCGGTTCCAGACTGGTTGTCCCTCGGTAAAGACGAGTTCAAGGGGACCGTCATGCGCGTTCCCACTCGCGAAGAGATTAATCCCATCGCGAACGAACAAACCGTCGTTGAATTTTATTCCCGTTAATAAACATCCCGTTCCTCAATACGGAACCAATTAAGAAAACAATTATATGGATGATTACGGCTGCAGGGAATAGCACCGTGCTCGTCAGATTAAAATTGTTGAAAGGAAAAAATGCCAGTACGTCTCGGAAGATTTGAAATGCCAAAGCGGTTGACCAAAGAAGAGTCAACGGCCACCAACACCTACGCCAAATTTATCGCCGAACCTTTTGAAACAGGTTACGGTCATACCGTTGGTAACTCCATTCGCCGTGTTCTTCTCAGTTCACTGGAAGGAGCTGCGGTAACGTCTATTAAGATTGATGGTGCGATGCACGAATTCGCGGCAATCGAAGGCGTTGTTGAAGATGTCACCGACATCGTTCTTAATCTGAAGAAGGTCAAGTTCAAAGCGCACACACGCGACGAACAAGTGTTGACTCTCTCTGTCAACAAGGAAGGTGCGGTGACTGCTGCCGACATCCAGACCAACCAGAATATCGAGCTCGTCAACCCCGAGCAACACATCTGCACCCTGGACAAGAAGCGCAAGTTCGAGATGGAATTGACGGTTAAAATTGGTCGCGGTTTCCTCACCGGTGAAGAGAATAAGAAAGCCGGTCAATCCATCGGTGTAATTGCGATTGATTCAATTTTTTCCCCTGTTACCCGCGTTCGGTACGCTGTGGAAGCCTCACGCGTTGGTAACCGAACGGATTATGATCGTCTAGTGATCGAGATGTGGACCGATGGTCGCATCACTCCAGATGACGCTCTCACACAAGCATCTGCCATTCTAGCGCATCACCTCGACGTGTTTGTCGGTTACGACAAAAATGCTGTGGAGTTCGAAGAAACAGTGGACAAGCAAGACGACGAAAAGATGAAGCTCAAGAAGCTTCTCAACATGAGCGTCAACGAAATCGAGTTGAGTGTTCGAGCTGCAAATTGCTTGAATAACGCCAATATTACCAGTGTGGGGCAACTTGCACAGAAGAGCGAAGCTGAGATGCTCAAGTACCGCAACTTCGGTAAGAAGTCGCTGAACGAGATTAAGGACAAACTCACCGCACTGGGCCTCGCTCTCGGAATGACTTTTGAACCCAGTCTGATTGACGGACCTAAAGAAGAGATAATCGCGCAGTAACGCGCGCAGAATTTTATGCGACATCTTAAAAGAACAGCCAAGTTGGGACGCACGTTTGAGCATCGCAACGCGATGCTTGCCAACATGGTTTGCAGCCTCATCAAGCACAAGCGCATCACCACTACGCTCGCCAAGGCTAAGGCCGCGCGATCCGTGGCGGAGAAAATCGTTAGCCTCGGTAAGAAAGGAACGCTACACGCGCGACGTCTCGCCACTGCCAAGCTTCGCACCCATGGTCCTACGGTCCAATTGACCAAAGCCGAACGCGCCAAGTGGCGCACTCAGGAAGACGTCATCCGCATTTTGTTCGAGGACATCGCGCCCGCGTTCAAAGCTCGTTCGGGCGGTTATACACGTATCATACAGCTTGAGCAGCGCCCAGGTGACGCCGCCAATAAAGCCATCCTTGAATGGGTGGACGAAGTCGTGACCGCTGTTCCCTCTACCGAAGCGATGCCTGACGACAAAGCCCCAGCCAAGTGATAGTTCCGGTTCACAACTTTCAACCCGCTCGCAAGAGCGGGTTTTTTATTGTCCGTTTTGATAAAGGATAGAAGTAGATCTCGATTGGGTCGCCAAGTGGTGAATGCTTGTCGCTTTGGGACGTGGTTTTCGGCTTCTTTTGGGCTTCGTTTCTCTCGGAAAGGTTGGAGTTTGCTTTGAAGTCAATCCAGACGCGGCGCGGCGGTGCTGTCTCGGATCACAAGCTCGGCAGCGAGCCGCCGGTTTTCCACTCGTTCGCCTTGGATGAGTTGAGTCATCATCTCGACAGCGGCGGTACCCATACGGTATTTCGGCTGCCGGATCGTCGTCAGTGGAACGCGGAAATGTTCTGACACGAGAATATTTCCAAAGCCGACAAGTGAAATGTCTTTCGGGATCTTGATGCCTTGCTTCAACAGCATCTCGGCGCAACCTATGGCGATGAGATCGTTCGCGGTTTGGATCGCAGTGGCTTGGCACTTTTCATTCGCGAATTGCAGCGCTGCCTTGGCGCCATCCTCGATAGTGCTGCCCGCGTGGAATACCAATTTGTCGTCCACGTCGAGTCCCGCCTCGCTGTGTGCGCGGCGAAATCCCTCGTAGCGTTCCTGCGCCCAAATCGCCGGTAGCGGACCGGTAAAGTAGGCGATGCGTTTGTGGCCAAGTTCTAGAAGGTGACGCGTGGCGGCATAGCTGGCGTTGACTTCTTCTGGCTGCACGCTGACGAATTGGCTGCAAAATGCAGCGGGCGAGCCAAGCAGCACTACGGGTGTTTTGCTCGTCAGCAATTCCCTATAGATGCGCGCCTCATTCCCCATGCGATACACGGGCGCAACGAAAATTCCATCCACGCGCCGGGCGAGGAGCCGGCGAATGCAGACTTCCTCGCGTTCGATCATGTTGTGCGTGTGGGACAACATTAGATCGTAACCCAGTGCGTGTGTTCGCTCCTCAATGGCAAACAACATCCTAGCGAAAATTGGGTTCGTAGTCGTGGGGATTACAAGCCCGAGGAGTTTGGTCAAGCCGTTTCGAAGGCTTTGCGCCCCAGGATCCGGCAAGTATCCCATTTCTTTGGCGGCGGCTTTGATGCGGGTTCGAGTGGCAGGGGCGACGTCGAGTTGATCGTCGCGCAATGCTTTTGAAACCGTCATCACGGAAACTCCCAGGCGTTCGGCTATGTCAATCAGTCGGACCATAATGATTAGCTTTCCAAAAAATCAAAGATACGCGCCGCGCCATTGAAGTTTGCGTCGCAATGCTTCGAAGAACGAACTGTCCGCCAGCTGCATCAGGCGCACGGAATATTTGCTGCGCCGAACGGTGACGACATCGCCTGGCACCAGTTCGCTGAGGATCTCCCCATCCGCGCTGAGGATTGTTGCCGTGCGTTGGCTGACGGGTTTGATGTGGATGGTGGCATCCAACGGAACAATGAGGGAACGGTTCGAGAGTGTGTGAGGACAGATCGGCGTGAGCGCGAAGACATCCGCCGTGGGCAATACAACCGCGCCTCCTGCTGCGAGCGAGTAAGCAGTGGAGCCGGTGGGGGAGCTCACGATCAAACCATCGCAACGATAGCGCGTGAGCGGATCGCCGTTCACGTCCACTTCCAGATCAATGAGCCGGGCGACTTCGCCGCGCCCGATGACGATGTCGTTGAGGGCGAGCTTGCGGATTTGTTTTGCGCCGACGCGCGTGGTGGCCTCGATCAAGGCGCGTCGCTCGAACTTGAAGCCGCCTTGCCAGATGAGCTTGAGCGCCTGTTCCAATTGATCCGAGGGAACAGCCGTCAGGAAACCTAGCCCACCGATGTTGACGCCGAGCAGCGGGGTGTTGACGCCCGCAATCTCGCGGGCCACGCGCAGCATCGTGCCGTCACCGCCGAATACGATGAGCAAGTCAACAGAGCGCGCGAGTGCAACGGGATCGACGCACGTGCTGCCCTTGATCTTGGCAAGCTGCGCGGTGACCGGTTCGGTGAAGAGTTTGCGTCCGGTGGCGCTGATGAGTTTGGCGGCTCGCTCGACGGAGCGGCCACAAGTGGCTTTGTCGGGATTCCCGATGAGTCCCACGCGTTGGATTGTTTCAGCCGTTTTTTTCAATCAGTACAAGAAATTCTTTGTTGCCTGCCGGTCCGAGCAGCGGTGATTCAGTTACGCCGCACCACCGAATCTGTTTATCCCCACTGACGAACTCTTCCAGTTCGCGGATCACGCGTTCGTGTATCGCCGAATCCGTGATCACGCCCGCGCCTTTGTCCACCTCTTCCTTGCCTGCTTCAAACTGGGGTTTGATCAGCGCTACGATTTTACCGTTGGCGTGCAACAAAGCAACGGCAGGCGGAAGAATTTTACGCAGCGAGATGAAGGAGCAATCGATCACCACGAGATCAGCGCGCGAGAATGGCTGTGGCATCTGTTCTGGCGTGAGATGGCGCGCGTTGGTTTTTTCCATCACCACCACGCGTTTGTCTTGTCGGAGTTTCCAAGCAAGCTGGCCGTGGCCTACATCCACGGCATAAATTGTTTTTGCGTCCGCTTGCAGTAAACAATCCGTGAATCCGCCGGTCGACGCCCCCAAATCAATCGCGGTAAAGCCCGCAACGTCGAGGTGGAAGTGTTGGAGCGCATGTTCGAGTTTGTGTCCGCCGCGACTGACGAATCGTTCTGGCGTCGCGAGAGCGAGTTGGTCGGAATCTTTGACGGAGTCGCTGGGTTTGCGGGCGGGTTGGCCGTTGATGAGAACTTGCGCGGCCATGACAGCACGTTTGGCTTTCTCACGGCTTTCGCAGATTCCCCGATCCACCAACGCTTGATCCACACGAGTCACGTGAGGAGACTAACAATAACAGATGGAAAAATCACGCGACCTTTCTCAAGGACGGTTCTTTACCTCGTGTTCGAGGCGTAGAGGCGCGATTGAACGTCTTGGTAGCTGTGGAGGAACATCCGGTTGTCTGTTACCGCTTTCTCGATGAGTTGCTTGACGAGGAAAAGTTCTGAGCTGCTGATGACCGCGTGGATGCTTTGTTGGACAGCTTGCAGCGGTGTGAAAGTCTGGAAGGATTCGCCGATGAGGATTGTTGTCGCGTGCCGCCGTTGTCCCATCGGCATGTTTTGCAATGCCTGCAAGGTGAGGTTTTCTTCCAGATTGTTCGCGGCAAAGCGTTCTTCAATGATTACCACTTGGTAGTGGACTTGCGCGAAGCGGACCAAAAAATCGCTGTGCGTGGCTGCCGTGTGGACTTTGTAGCCAAGTTCCTGAAGCGCGGTCTTGATTTCTTCAAGCCACTCCGGCGTGGAAAAGGCAAGCAAGGCGGGTTTGTCTGTGGCTGCAAGAAAATCAAATTGCTGACTCATATTATCTCAGTTTGACGGTGAGCGTCGGAGTTGCGTTGCCATTGGTGCTGGACTCGATGATGCCTTTCATGCGGAGCGATCCTACGTTGCTGGTCATTTCCCCGCGGGCTTTGCGCATGTTGTCAATGCCGCGTGTCACGACGCCGCGTTTGGAGCAGTAGAGCAGGGCGGTCTCTTCTGTGATCTTGCCATCCTGATAGGCTTCGAGCGCGGCTTGATCAAATGTTTTCCATCCGAATGCGTAGCTGGCTTCGATGATTTCGTAAAAGCTTTTCCCTTCGCTTTCCCCCAATCGGACGGTTTCCTGAATGCGGAGGTTTGACCCCATAATCTCCAATAGCGGATGACGACCTCCCCCGGCTTTAGGCACGAGACGTTGCCCCACGATCCACCTCAATGAATCAGCGAGACGCGCTCGTATCTGTTCCTGCTCATCAGGGTCGAACATGCCGAGGATACGATTGATGGTCTGTCCGGCGTCGATCGTATGCAACGTGCTCAACACGAGATGGCCTGTTTCAGCTGCGCTGAGCGCGATGCTGACAGTTTCGCGGTCGCGCATTTCACCGACTAGGATGATCTTCGGCGCCTGACGCAATGCAGCGCGCAGTCCGCCGGCGAAGTTGTCAAAGTCTGTGCCTTGCTCGCGTTGATTGAAGGTAGCGCGCACGTTCGGATAGACAAACTCTACCGGGTCTTCCAGCGTGACGATGTGGACAGCTTTGGTGAGGTTGACCTCGTTTAGAATGGCGGCCAACGTGGTGGATTTGCCAGAGCCAGTCGCGCCGGTGACTAGCACTAGCCCCGTTTTTTCCTTGGGGATGTGTGTCAGGATTTCAGGATGCTTCAGCGTTGCGAGTGTTGGAATCTGCGTGTTCAGTTTGCGGCAGACGATGGAGTAATGTCCCCGTTGCGCGAAGACGTTGACGCGGAACCGGGCGCGGTCGCCCAGCTGATAGGAAGTATCGCAAGAGCCTTTGCGCATCAAATCCTGGAGATGCCATTGATTTTCGCCTATGAGATTGAGCGCGATGGCTTCAGTGTGATACGGAGTCAGTTTTTCAATGGGAGGATCAAGCGTAACGGGTTTTAATTCGCCGCAGGCTTCGACTTGGAGTGGCCTATCCACAGTGAACAAAAGGTCTGACACCTCAGGCTGGGAATCCAGCATGGTGTTCAAAATGTGATCCAATTCCGGGCGTCGCATCATAAAATAATAAACTTAGACTGATTCATCGTCTTCGGGAGGATGAGCGAGGAATCCTCTGAACTTGCGCTTCTCGAGACATTTCTCGTAAGCCTCTTCGGGCGAGATGCGCTTCATGCGGAGATGTTCCATGATCGCGTCGTCCAGCGGCTGGTTGCCCGCTTTCTTGCCGACTTGGATCATGCCGGGAATTTGGTGCGTCTTGGCTTCGCGCACAAGGTTTGCGATGGCAGTGTTGAATACGAGGATTTCCAGCGCGGCCACGCGCCCCTTCTTATCAATGCGTTTGAACAAGTTTTGCGCCACGATGCCTTTGAGCGATTCGGAAAGTGTCGCGCGGATCTTGTTCTGCTGGTCAGCGGGGAATACGTCGATGATACGATCCACCGTCTTGGCAGCGCTCGGCGTGTGAAGCGTGCCGAAGACTAAGTGACCCGTGTTCGCAGCCATGATTGCCAGTTCGATGGTTTCGAGGTCGCGCAACTCGCCGATGAGCACGATGTCCGGGTCTTCGCGCAACGCGCCTTTCAAACCAGACGCGAAACCCTTCGTGTGCATGCCGACTTCGCGCTGGTTGATGAGACAGTTTTTGCTTTCGTGAACGAACTCGATGGGGTCTTCCATCGTGATCACGTGATCGCGACGATTCTTGTTCGCATAATCGATCATCGCTGCCAACGTGGTGGATTTACCAGAGCCAGTCGGGCCGGTGACGACGACCAAGCCCTTGTGGAGCATGGCGAATTTTTTCAATACTGGCGGTAGTGGTGCGTCAAGCTTTTCAAAATCTTCAAACGAAAGCACGCGGCTGGGGATCTGGCGGAACACGGCGGCTACGCCGTTTTTCTGGTTGAAAAAGTTAGCGCGGAAGCGTGAGATGTTCGGGATTTCGTAACCGAAATCCACGTCGCCGGTTTCTTCAAACACTTTGATCTTATACTCCGGCGCGATCTCGTAGATCATGGACTTGAGTGTGTCGCTATCAAGCGGGGGATGCTCCACTCGATGGAGTTCGCCGTTGATGCGCAACATCGGATTGTTGCCCGCCGATAGATGCAAGTCGGAGGCTTTTTGTTCAAACATCAGGTTGAAGAAAGCGTCAATTTTAGCCATATAATCTTTACGATTGTGTCCTTGTTTAGCTAAATCCGCACCACACCCCGGGGTTAACCGGTCAAATGAGCGCATTGGTTGAAAAAATTAAAGCGGAGATAGCTGTGCAGGGGGCAATCCCTTTCGCGCACTTCATGGATTTGGCCCTGTATTGTCCCGAATATGGATTTTATGAGCGGGAAAGTGTCACGGTTGGGAGGAGTGGAGACTTCTATACGAGCGTCAGCGTGGGGTCGTTGTTTGGCGAACTGCTCGCGTTTCAATTCGCCGAATGGCTGGAGAAAACCCCTGGCGACCAGTTGCAAATAGTAGAAGCCGGAGCGCATGACGGAAAGCTCGCGTTGGACGTTCTGAAGTGGCTTAAGAAGTTTCGCCCGGAGCTTTTTGCGAGGTTGAACTATTGCATCCTTGATCCTTCAGCGCGGCGGCGAGCGTGGCAGCAAAAGACGCTGGCGGAGTTTGACGACAGCGTGCGTTGGCTGCAGTGCGGCTCTCTAAATCCTAAGTTCTCTGTTCGTGGAGTCATCTTTGCCAACGAATTGTTGGACGCCATGCCCGTACATCGGCTGGGTTGGGATTCAAAGAAACGAGAATGGTTCGAGTGGGGAGTGGGGATGGCTGCGGAAGGTTTTATTTGGGCAAAGATGCCGAAGTCCATCGGTGCAACAAAACTGGATTCATTGCCATCCGAGTTGCTCGAAGTCCTGCCAGAGGGTTTCACGACGGAGATAAGCCCTGCAGCAGAAGCGTGGTGGGTCAGCGCAGCACGATCGTTGAAGGCAGGGAAGCTGTTGACGTTGGATTACGGCACACACAACGAAGCCGGGCTTTCGCCGAATCACCCGCACGGAACGGTCCGCGCCTATTCCCGTCACAAATTTTGCCCCGACATCCTGGCGAACGCCGGAGAGCAGGATATCACAGCGAACGTGGACTTCAAAGTGATTCAACAATGTGGCGAGGCAGAGGGGGTGCGAACCGAGGCCTTCATCAGTCAGTCTCAGTTTCTTACCGATATCGCAAGTCGGATGATGGCAAGCGGCAACCAATCATTAGTAGAATCGCCAAAAAAGAGTCGAGAACTCCAGACGCTCATCCATCCAGAACATCTAGGTCGAGCATTCAGGGTGCTGGTGCAGAGCAGTTAACTGGGGAGCTTTCGGATGCGAGTTCGCCAAAGCCTGCCGTTCGGCCAAAAAATTCTCGATCGCGGATAGGCACGGATAAAAAACCATCAATCCAACAATCCACTCTCGGCAGCCATCCAAATTCCTCTATCCGCTATTCCTCAACCGCGACACTCGCGAAATGCGTAACCCCCGCTGCTCCTCAGCATAGGGTTGAAAACCAGCGATAAGACAGTCTGAGGCGAAAACGCCCCGCTGCGCGCGGTAGAGTCCAAAAAGTAAAAGAACCAAAGGCTAAAGGGTTCACCGCCGCTTCCACGCCACCAGAGCCATCCCCAGCACCATCAGCCCAGTCACACTCGGCTCAGGGACGATGGCGACACGAAAACCGATACGGTTCTCCTCACCCGTCGGGGCGTTGCTGCTCCTATCCGACGCGCGAAAGCTGTATTCCCTGTCGTCTCGCGTTCCACCGCGCAGTCCGCGCGCCGAACCGATTACGGCATCATTCCACTCCCATACACTGCCAACTTGATCAAACGCCCCGTA
>Ga0114967_10004278_pt1 | contig 11531 bp, 12 predicted proteins | sample M_130628_MF_Meta_FD_92639 | JGI IMG/M metagenome (GOLD analysis project Ga0114967, IMG submission 92639) | Freshwater microbial communities from Lake Montjoie, Canada to study carbon cycling - M_130628_MF_MetaG | ecosystem: Environmental > Aquatic > Freshwater > Lake | place: Lake Montjoie... | reverse complement strand
TGTTGTGACAGGAGAACCTGTCGGACAGTCCCCATCCTTGAAGCGGCAATTGCAGCCTCCGGCACTCGCTCTCACTGACCGCATCCTCGCAATCCCCTCGACAGATACAGTTTGCGCACCATGCCGGATTCACATCCCCAAGTGAGCGAGGCCTCCCTGTGGAGGGTCGCTTCCCGCACCGTCCTCCTTGTAGCGGCACTGGCCGCGGCAACGCTGATCGCCATCCAATTGCAGGGAGTGATCATCCAGATCTTCCTGGCGACGATCGTGGCGTGTGGAATGTCGCCCATTGTCGACTGGATGTGCCGGCCACCTGACGGTACACGGGGCGGAGTGGTATTGGGTTGGCGACCATCCCGATCGGTTGCCGTCCTGCTGGTTTACGCCGTCCTTGTCGCCGGGGTCATCTCGATCGCCGCGACGGTCATTCCTCCGGCTGCGCGCGATGTGCGCGACCTTACCCGCAAACTTCCCGAGACCGGGAGGATGGTCGCGGCATGGGCAACGAACCTGCCCAACGATCTCCCGGCCGACATGCCGGTGCCACCGGGACTTGACGTCGGACGAGGCTTGTCCCAGGCGCTCGATACGGTCATGTCTCAGGTGACCTCGATCGTTGGGCAGGCATTGGTCGTGGTTCAGTACGCGGTCGGATTCCTGAGTGGCGCCCTGAACGGAGTGTTCGTACTCATACTCGCGCTGTACTTCACGTCGGATGCCCACCGGATCATCGGGTTCGCGATGTCATTTCTTGCTCCGGCGCGACGCCCGAGGACGCAACGCATCCTCGGGCACATTGGCGAACGGCTTGGTGGTTGGCTGCGGGGCCAGGTGCTCCTGAGCTTGATCATCGGTGGTATCTGCCTCGTCGGGCTCCTTGCGCTAGGGGTGCCGTATGCCGTCCTGCTTGCCTTGGTCGCAGCGATTGGTGAAGCTGTCCCGATGGTCGGGCCGGTGTTCAGCGCGGTTCCGGCGGTGCTCGTCGCCCTGTCGGTATCTCCGACCACGGCACTCCTGACCCTAGGGCTCTACGTGATCGTGCAGCAACTGGAGAACTACTTGATCGTGCCCCGCGTCATGGAACGGGCAGTCTCAATTGATCCGCTTGCCGTGATGCTCGCGTTGCTGATCGGGTCAGAACTGATGGGTATCACCGGAGCGGTGCTATCGGTCCCGGTGGCTGCCGGAATTGCCGTGATGCTCGACGAGATCCGGCGTGATCCCGAACCTGCCGACAGGGACTCTTGAAGATGATCGACGCCTGAGTTCGGGGGTATTTCCAACCCGTCTTCAAACCCGGGTCCCGGTGGTGATCAAGTACTCGCGTCCCGCCCGCACCTTGCCGTCTGCATGGGTGACGTAGCCGCGGTAGAAGTGGATCAGGTCCGTCCGCAGGGAGGCTCGCAACTCGGGTGAGAGTGAGAGACGCATTGTCGCCAGGGGCGGGTAGATCTCGAGCATGGTGTCCGCGAGGACCTCTGGTGATGGAGCTATCGACGGCAGGTCCGAGTGCTCGAAGGTGAGGCCAGTGAACGCTCCATCGAGCAGTGCACGGACCTTCTCTTCCGACCCCCAGTCGAACGGGGCGGGCGTCCCTGACGGTCGAGGGGCGTACCGGTCGGTAATCGCGAAACGTTTGCCGATTCCTCCATCGGGGGTCCACGCCTGAATGGCGATGCGCCCTCCGGGGACCGTGACCCGCGCGAGTTCACTGGCAACGTTTCGGTGTCCAGGTGCAAACATGAGCCCGCACGTTGACACCACGACATCGAATGACGCATCCGGGTACGGCAGGTGTTCGGCGTCTCCCTCGTTCCACGCGATGTCGTCGTACCCGTCTGTCACTGCCCGCGTCCGGGCGATTTCGAGAAGCTCGGGCGTGATGTCGAGTCCCGTGACGATCGCGCCACGCGCCCGGGCCGCGAGGGCGGTGTTGCCGGTTCCGCACGCGATATCCAGGACCCGTTCAGCAGCACGGGCCTTTGATATGCGAATGACCTGGTCGGAGATGGGCAGCAGGCTTACGGCGGCCTTCGCGTAGTCGCCTGACGCCCAGATCTTACGGAGACGGGTTGCGGGATCACTGCTTGGCGCGGACGGCGTTTCGGACATCAAGTTCTCAACCACACTCTCGCGGTTCCGGTCCGGGGGTTATCCCCGTGCCACACCATTCGTGACTATCGCGCAGTGCCACCATCGTGAGACTCTTCATCCTCGACGGCATGCGCGTAGGCGTTGCCGAATCGTCTGAATAGGGCACCGATGGCAACGGCCCCGATCGCAAATCCTGCGAGCGCCCCCAACACGGTACGGATCAGACCCGTTTCAATCGGACCGAATGTCCACGCGAAGCCTGATCCGTCAACTGCGCCCCAGATGGCGCCGATGACGCCGCACCAGGCGCCGCCCCACAGTGCTCCGATGCCTGCATACCGCCATCCCATGTCGTGACGATACCCGCCTGACCGGGCTGGCTGGCAGTTTGGTCCTCCACAACCATTTAGCAAATTGTCAACAGAGGCTGCATCCCGGAGATTGACCATCAACGCATCGGACCGCAGTGGTCCGAACGACATCGGAAGGGAAATCCATCATGCAGCGTCGATCCATCTTTGGGCAGGCCACTCGTACCGTCGCCGGAGCCTTTGCTCTCGCCGGAGCTGGAACCCTCGTCACGGGTGCTGGGGCATCTGCGCAGACCGTATCAAGCGCGAAACCGATCGCACCCACCGCGACGGCGACCATGGGTGCAATTGCCGGGCGAAGCATCAACCTGACGACCGCGTGGATCGATGCGTCGGCGGTCTACGGAATCGAATCGCCGTCCGGGCTAGCCGGACCTCGCCAGACTGTCGCAACTCCCGCTTCATTGAGGGAGGGTGGGGCGGTGGCCAGTACCGGGCGGATGATTACATCCGAGGGAAAGAACCTGCCCGTCGCAAATGGCCTTGTTCTGGCTGGAGACCCACGGGCGGCGGAAAATCCGGACCTTGCGGCGATCCACACCCTCTGGGTGCGCGAGCACAACTGGCACGTGGAACGCTTGGCCAAGGTCCACCCCCAATGGACGGGAGATCAGCTCTACCGACAGGCGCGGGCAATCGTCACCGCCGAGATCCAGCAGGTCACCTACAGTGAGTTCCTACCGACTCTCCTCGGGCCAGGCTCGATCCCCCAGTGGAATGGCTACCGATCGAATGTCGACCCCACGATCAGTGTCGAGTTCTCCGTCGCCGCAATGCGGTTCGGGCATAGCATCGTCTCCAACGTGGTGAGCCGCGAGGCGGAGGATGGAAGCCTTACCGGTCCGGAAATGCTGCTGCGGGACGCCTTCTTCATGCCTGCGTCCGAATTCGTTAAGCACGGCGGTGCGGACGGCTTTCTGCGCCACATCGGATCGGACGTGTCGAACACGCTTGACGCGCATCTGGTGGACGACCTCCGCAACTTCCTGAACGACCCTCCGGTGGCCATTGACCTTGCAGCGATCAACATCCAGCGAAGCCGGGACGTCGGTCTTGGAACCCTAAACCAGACCCGTGTCGCTTTGGGGATGCGTCCCCATGCGGATTTCAGCCAGGTGACGCCCGATCCCGAACTTGCGTCGCGCCTGAAGACGGCCTATGGAACCATCGATCGACTTGATCTCTGGATAGGTGGACTTTCCGAGCGACGGGTGCGTGGCGCCCTTGTGGGCGAGACATTCCACCGCATCCTGACCGACCAATTTGTCCGCCTGCGAGACGGAGACCGCCTCTGGTGGGAGAACCAGTCGTGGGACCGTGGCATGGCGCAGTGGATCCGGGAAACTACCATCGCCGATGTTGTTCTGAGGAATACCGACACGAGGCGAATGCAGGCGAACATGTTCCTGGCCGCGGAACGTGCCGATCTCGGAAGACCAGGCGTTGCACTCGCGGTGGCACGCACCGACCCGCATCGCGCGTCCGGTGCGCCAATTGCAAGCAACGAAGTCAGGTCCCATGATGGAACCGGCACCAACGCGCAATTCACTGCCCTCAATGGCGTCGGTTGGCAATTCGGCCGCATTGGCCCCGCCAGGTTTGCTGACGGTGTCCACACGATGGTCGCCGGAGATCCGAACCCGCGGGCGATCAGTAACGTGGTGGTCGCTTACGAGAACACGTCCATACCCGCGGAGAAGGCATCGGCGATGCTCTATGTCTGGGGCCAGTTCCTGACCCACGAGATCGAGTTCGCAAAGTCCGGAACCGAAGACGGGAGCGTCTTCTCTCCGGCTGGTGATCCAGTACTCGCCACTGGGACGATGATCCCGATGACCCGCCTCGCGGTCGACACGTCGACGCCACCTGCTGTTCCCGGCGGTGCATCCCGACCGATGACACCACCGCCTGGTGGCAACCCTGGCCCGGCGAGTGGGGCGAACCCCCCACCACGGCGCTAGGACAATCCCGTCCACCAAGACCGGTAAGCCTCGCCTCCGGGTGCGTGATCAACGCATCCGGGGGCAAGGCCGTTTCAGGCGAACCTTCAATGCGTGGGTGCGCCTCTAGGCGTGTGGCGGGGCAATCCTACGCGCGCCGATTTTTTACGCAGATGGATGGACCGCGCCAATGGGGATCGTGACGCCGGTCATGGTTCCCTCGATCGCCTCCAGATACGCGAGCGCGACCTGACGAGCTGAGGTGAAAGGGCGTGGATCCTTGATTGGATCTGCCGGAGGATTTCCAACCCATCCCGGACTGACGGCGACGGCCCGAATTCCTCGGGGGAGTTCCAACGCGACAGCGCGCACGAATGCCTCAACGCCGGCGTTGGCGACCGACTTCGCCGTACTTCCGATAATCGGATTGACAGATAGCAATCCCGACGAAAGCACAATCACACCGCGGTCACGGATGGCGGGTACTGACGCCCTTGCCAAGGCAATCTGACCAATGAGCTTGTTCGCGAGACTTTCGGCAATGTCCTCTGTGGAAAGCTCATCCAACGTGCCGAATTTGGTGCTTCCAGCGCACGAAACCACCCCGTCAATTGGCCCGACCGTTAAGACGAGTTGGTCAATCGAGGCGCTGTCCCTGATGTCGACGCGTACTGTCGAGGTACGGCTTGCCACAACAACGTCGTGACGCGTCTCGAGCAGTCTCACGACTTCCACCCCGATGGTCCCGGTTCCGCCTACCACCAACAGTCTCATGCGATTTCCAATTCGGACCGGTCTTGGCTACTCGGCGTCCTTGGATACGCCCTCGATCACTTGGGGTTGCTTTGGCGATGGTCGCTGGCGACGCTGGCGGGGTTCGACAATGATGGGTTGCCATGATGGCGTCTTGCCAGACAGGTCGCGCGTGTGGCGAAAAAGCATCAATGCGCTCGTCCCGATCAACGCGATACCCAAGATGAGCAGTCCGGCAGTTGCGACACCCACGATTGCCATGATGAGTATCGCCAGGATAAGTCCCGTGACGATGACCGTGATAGTCGTTCTTGCCAGACTTTGCACTTCGGCTTCACCTCGCACTTACGCGTCGTGAGGGCTGCGCTGCTACGTGCAGGTTCCCTCGATTTCAATCGTAGCGTGCAAAGTGCGGGGAGGGGGTCCGGGTAGGCCCAGCAGGATTTGAACCTGCGACCTGCTCCTTATGAGGGAGTCGCTCTAACCGCTGAGCTATGGGCCCGGGTTTGCTGCTTGCGGGGAGGCAAGGTCGCCGACCGACGGGATTCAGTAATCCCTTTAGACCGAGCGACCCGATACCATAACAGTGTCGCACGCCGTTCGTCCGACACGTTCGGTCCCGCCACGAAGGCCGATTTCCTTACAAAGGTTTAGCACGCAACGTCAACGTGGCGCACGGAGGATTTGGTGAGACTGGCTCGACGCATTTTGACTTGGGGAGTTGCGGTTCTCGGGGCCGTGGTCATTGGACTTGTGGGATCGGTAGTCTTCGACTACGCCGTAGGTGGCGACAGGCTTTCGGCAGTGACCAACGTGACAATTCCCGGTGCCGGGGGTTCGCCTGCAGTGCGTGCATATGTCGCCCGACCCACTGGGGCCGGTCCCCGTCCCGTCGTGATCATGATCCATGAGTTCTACGGTCTGAACTCGAGCATAGTGGGCAAGGCCGACCTCCTCGCAAAAGAGGGCTATATCGTGGTCGCACCCGACACGATGCGGGGTCAGACGACCGAATGGATTCCTCGTGCGATTTACCAGACGCTCACCACGCGTCCGGAGGACATCAACGCCGACCTCGACTCGGTGTTCGCCTGGATCAAGGCGCAACCGGACGCCGATAGCGCTCGCGTCGCAACCGCTGGCTTCTGCTTCGGCGGCCGAGCGTCACTCATGTACAGCTTGCACAATCCGGTGATGTCAGCGACGGTCGTCTTCTATGGGGCACCAGAAACCGACCCTGCCAAACTGAAGGCATTGCGCGGACCCACACTTGGGATCTTCGGAGGTGCCGACACCACTATCCCACTTGATCAAGTTGAAGCGTTCCGGAAGGGCTTGACGGAGGCGGGGATCCGCAACACGGTCTCGGTGTACGACGGTGAGCCCCATGCATTCGTACATGACGCCGCCGGCATTGCTGCGGGCGGTGCGCAAGGCAAGGCTTGGACGCAGATGACCGATTTCCTGAAGGACAACTTGCAGGGAACACGCGCATCGGCACCGGATCCTGACGGGGCAACGTCGTCGACCTCCCCAACCCCCTTGAGCTATCTCTTAGCACTTGCATACGAGCACTCGTTCGGGATGGGTGGACATGGTCACGGGCATGGGTAGCAGGCATCAGGGAGACGAAGGTGCCTGACGGCATTACGATGGGGGCACCGCGACGCGCACCTCCGCCGATGCGTCCTGGTGCACCCTGTGTCAAGTGTCTCACCCTTCCCCGCCCGGGGGCATCGTTCTGCGACCGTTGCGGCACCGCGCTTGGTGCTCCACGTGTGGAACTTGTGCAGGCACCGTCGGCGGCCAGTGCGCGGGAACGTGACGCGGACTTGCCGTTGCCCGGGAGTTCGCCATCACGGCCGGTGTACGTGGCAAGCCCTCAGTGGTATCCCCGGTCCGGATCGATGACGCCTGATCGGCGCGAACCCGGACCGTTTGCAACGGGGTTCGGGTTCGGCCTTGGCTGGATCGCCGCCCGCCTTGCTTTCCAGGTGTTGATGCTTGCAATCCTCGCGTTCATTGGGATTGCGCTGTTCGGTCCGACGCTGCGTGTCCTCGGGGTGTGGTGAACATTCCTTAGGGAATGCAGTTCCTGCCGTGACGGGCCTTGGCGAGCAACTGAGCAGTCACCGTAGCTGATCTCGGGTCGTGCAAACCGCTACGATCATCGTCCATGAACACCACACCGACGTCGCCTAACGTCATCATCCGGCAGATGCTTCCCGAAGACGGCCTTGCGTTCGTCGGGCTGATCGATGCACTTGCCGACTATGAGAACCTTGACCGTCCTGATCCTGACGCGAAGGCACGCCTCCTCGCGGACGCGTTCTCTGAGCGGCCCCGGTTCGAAGTTCGCCTCGCTGAGGTGGACGGCGTTGTTGCCGGATACGCATTCTTCTTCATGACGTATTCGAGTTTTCTGGCGAAGCCGTTGCTCTATCTCGAAGACATCTTCGTCCTCACCGAACACCGAGGCGTTGGGGCCGGCAAGGCCCTGTTCGATGCATGCGTTATAGAGGCACGGGCGCGCGGATGCGGGCGCATGGAGTGGAGGGTGCTCACCTGGAACGAACCGGCGATAGCGTTCTACCGTCGGCGGGGTGCCCAGAACCTTGAGGAGTGGCATACCTTCCGTCTCGACGGTGCCGCGCTTTCGGGTGCCGATCCCGAGTAACGGCTTGACATCGCAGACGTGTTAACAGACTTTAGGGCTTGAAGCGGCGAGTTTGGAAACTCGTCGGCGTCGTGCACGGCGCGTCTCGCCAGTCTCCTCGGCGGTCTCACCGAATCAGCCGGGGACTACACAATCATCGTTCGATCAGGTGTCACCAGACGTTAGCCCCTCGACACGCGAGTTTTCCGAAGGCAGTCGCGGAAGTCAGAGGCTGTTCGCTCGGGCTGCCTTGGAGGTCATATGAGGCGCTTGATCGCTGCTTCTACCTCGTCCTTCGGGGCTGGGCCTTCGAACTTCGAGGCGATGTTCCCTGACTTGTCGATAAGGAATACCCATGGTTCGCTCGTGAGCCCCCATTCCGTCACCGTCTCGAACGGGGTTCTGGAAGGAGGGTCCTTGAAGATTTCCACGTGAACGAACGACGCGCTCCCGGAGAGTGTTTTCTTTAGTGCCTGCATCTCGTTGACCATCGGGGCACACGTCTGGGTGGTGCAAAACCCGGGGGTTGCAAAGATCACGACGGTCGGTTTCCCGAGGGCAATCGCCTCTGCAATGGTCAGGTCGTGCATGTCGTTCGGCGTGACGCCGCTGTCAATCTGCTTGATATCAGTTACATCACGTGCAGTCAGGTTCTTGCTGCGCGGTGCCGGGGATCCGATGCCTGGCGTATCCGGTTTCACCTTGACAGGGAATCGCGTGCGCGCAGGATCGAGTGACTTGCCGCCAACCGTCCCGGTCACCTCCACACCCCACATCCCACTGCGATCGAAGTCGACCGATGCAACGTACAGCCCCTTGCCCTTCATATCGACCCAGCGGTACGTCGGGGTGATGGTCTGCCCAACCTTTGCGGCCTGAGGTTCGATCGGGAAGAAGAACTGCAATCGCAGGTCGGCATCTGGCAGTCGTTGTGGCTCGGTCGCACCGTCCGGAAAGTGCAGAATTCCAAGGGTGAACCGGTTCGGGCCGACCGCGAGGTCGGTAGCTGGGACTATCGCCTGCATCCGGTTCGGGCCCGGCTTTGTCAATCCGCTCCATGCGTCTTCCGGGGGGCGCGCACCGTCAGCTCCCGATGTACCGGCGCGAAGCGATATCCCGCATGAGGCAAGCACTCCAGCCGCGGCGGACCCACCTGCTAGCTGGAACATGCGTCGGCGGGTCTGATTGCGGACGCGAATGGCGGTGGTTTCAGTCATCAGCATCACCTCGGGATCGTTCGCGCGGGGACTTGCAATCCCGTCTGTCCATTGTGACAGCCGACGACGCCGACGGTCTCCTGACTGGCTCGATCAGGAAACCACTGGTGCGTCAGGTGAATGTCGGACTGGCATGCAACAATCTGCCCGCCATGACAACAGATGCCCGCGAGACCCACTTGCGTTCCCTGATCCGCGATGTGCCTGACTTTCCCCAGCCCGGCATCCTGTTCAAGGACATCACGACCTTGATCAGGGATCGGGAGGCTTTCCGCGACGTCATCGACGGAATCGCCCGCGCGTATCGCGGTTTGCAGATCGACTTGGTCGTAGGCGTTGAATCCCGCGGGTTCATCTTCGCGGCCCCGGTCGCCCTCGACCTTCATGCCGGTTTCGTGCCAGTGCGCAAGCCGGGCAAGCTGCCCGCTCACGTAATCTCCCAATCTTATGAACTCGAGTACGGCCGGAATACCCTTGAACTGCACGACGATGCGATCGTGCCGGGCCAGCGGGTCCTGATCGTTGACGACGTGCTGGCGACGGGAGGTTCCCTGGAAGCGACGATCGGGTTGGTTGAGCGTCTCGGTGGGGTTGTCGTCGGTGTGTCGGTCGTCATCGAACTAGGGTTCCTAGGTGGGCGAGGACGGCTTGCAGGGCATTCGATCCATTCCCTGATTACGTACTGACCTGCGCGCCCTGGGTTTCCTCCGGTTGAAACGATCTCTCGCGAGCGATGTCCACCTGGAAGGATGCTGACGATGCCCGAAGACACCTCCGTTCCAAGCGATGGACTGACGGCCGGATACGCTGCCGTTGTCTGGAACTCGCCGGCTGGTCCAGCTGATCATCCGACCGTGACAATCCTCGACCAGACCCGATTGCCGCATGTCGTGGACTTTGTGGTCGCCCGGAGTTGGAAGACTGTCGCCGCGGCAATCCGGACTATGCAGGTCCGTGGGGCGCCGGCGATCGGTATCGCTGCTGCGATGGGGGTGGCACTCGCGGCACACGAAGCACCTGATGACTCGTCCCAGTTCCATGCTTTCGTGGAGGATGCGTGCGCTGACCTTGCCACCACCCGGCCGACTGCCGTAAATCTTTTCTGGGCAATTGACCGGATGCGCCGTTGCCTATCGGCATTGAGGGCACACAGCGCCGGCGCAGATGAATGCCGTCGCGTGGTGGAGGCCGAGGCACTGTCCATCTCGCGTGAAGACGAAGCCTCATGCCACGCCATCGGTACCCACGGGATGTCGCTCTTTTCCGCCGGTGATGGGGTTCTGACCCACTGCAATGCCGGTGCGTTGGCGACTGGGGCGTGGGGAACTGCACTGGCACCCATCTTCCTTTCGCACCGCGCGGGGGTCCGGCTCCATGTGTTCGTCGATGAGACGCGACCATTCCTCCAAGGAGCCCGCTTGACCGCATGGGAGTTGATGGAGGCTGGCATCGACAGCACCCTGATAACCGACAACATGGCCGCTCACTTCATGGGGAGCGGTGCGATTCAGAAGGTCATCGTGGGTGCTGACCGGATTGCCGCCAACGGTGACGTCGCGAACAAGATCGGCACCTATGGTGTAGCCATCATTGCTCGTGAACATGGCATCCCGGTATACGTGGCCGCCCCAACGTCTACGGTTGATCTGTCTTTGGCATCGGGGCGAGAGATTCCGATCGAGATGCGGGATCCGGCTGAGGTCACGTCGTTCCGTGGCCAGCCGGTCGCCCCGACCGGAATGCACGCGCTGCATCCGGCTTTCGATGTCACACCTGCGAAGTATGTGACCGCCATCATCACCGAGGTTGGCGTCCATTACCCGCCGTTCGGGCCTGCGCTGGCTAGCGCGGTGGCGTCCACCCGGTCCGGCTAGACAGATCCGCGCGTCCAGTTCCCGTGCGTGTCCTTGGTACGGGTTACTCGGTGCGGCGAACAATCGGGCACAACGGGCGTCGGGTCCGGCAACTCTTGGTCACCGATTGGCGATACTTATGGGCACTTTCTGTCGATACTTGAAGGGAACCGCTGATGACCCAGACTAACGATTCCGCACCTCCAGCGGCGCTTGGATCCAGCGGCGAGGCGCGCTTGGCCGTTATCGGGGGCAGCGGCTTCTACGACATGCCGGGACTTGAAGACCGCGCCGAGGTGGTGGTGGAGACGCCGTTCGGCCCCACGAGCGATCCGATCATCACCGGGCGACTGAACGGGATGCCGGTGGCATTCCTGGCGAGGCATGGACGCGGACACCGGTACCTCCCGACTGAGGTCCCGGTTCGCGCAAATATCTACGCGCTTAAGTCCATCGGAGTGCAGTGGATCATCGCGGTCAGTGCTGTCGGCAGCATGCGTGAAGAACTCGCCCCGCGCGATGTCGTCATTCCGGATCAGTTGTTCGACCGGACAATGCACCGGCCCGGAACTTTCTTTGGTGATGGGATCGTGGCGCATGTGGGTTTTGCTGACCCGTTCTGTCCTCACCTGTCAGCGTCTCTTGGC
>Ga0114967_10004277_pt1 | contig 11531 bp, 12 predicted proteins | sample M_130628_MF_Meta_FD_92639 | JGI IMG/M metagenome (GOLD analysis project Ga0114967, IMG submission 92639) | Freshwater microbial communities from Lake Montjoie, Canada to study carbon cycling - M_130628_MF_MetaG | ecosystem: Environmental > Aquatic > Freshwater > Lake | place: Lake Montjoie... | reverse complement strand
GCTGCTTTGCCAGTCCAGGCTTTGCCATCGATCCAGTGCGTGATGTGGTTAGTCATAGATTCTCCTTGTTGCGGTAATACCCAAATCTAGTGGGTGCAGTACACGGTTAGCGAGGTAGGTTATGTCCATGACGAAAATCCGCTCAATAGTCGTATCCACCCAAGAAACCCTGCGCGAGAGTGGCGCCGAGGTGAACCCAGCGACTGTGAAAGTTATTGCTGCCGCAGTGGTTACAAATCCCCTTGCTGGCAAGGCATTAGTTCAGGATTTAACTGAACTAGAAATGATGAGTATCGAAGTCACTGGAATTTTGGCAGAACGAGCCGTAAAAGCGCTCGAGGCTTTGGGTTTAAGTGCGGCTGACATTCGTGGTTATGGCAAGGGCGCAATCGTGGGCACCGATGGCGAACTAGAACATACTGCGGCAGTTTTGCATCCCCGGTTTGGCGCTTCAGTTCGCGCTGCAATCGGTGGTGGCGCAGACATAATTCCTGGCACAAAGAAAGTTGCTGGACCTGGCGCATCGATCACAATGCCGATTGGAAACAAAGATGATCGCTGGGTTTTTGATGACATGGATTCTGCTGAGCTAACTATTGGTGACGCCCCGCGCGCCGATGAAATGGTAATCGCAATTGTTTACTCAGTCGGTGGCCGGCCACACGCTCGTGTAACGAAGGTGAAGTAGATGTTTAAGGCAATTATTTTGTTGAAGCGTGGCGAAACCATGAGTCATGATGATTTCAAAACTTGGTGGCTGGTAGATCATTCCAAAAAAGCCGCGACTCTTCCTGGCGTTCGTAAAATCGTTTTTAATTTGGCAGCTGATGGTAGTTCTTTTGATGGCATTTCGGAACTTTGGTTTGATTCCAAAGAAGCTTTTGAAGCAGCTTATGAATCGGAAATAGGCAAGGCAGTAGCTGCAGATTCCATTGCTCACTTGGCTGATCGGCAGCGAATTTTTGTCACTGAAAATGACATTGTTTAGCAACTGATTAGAAATTGAGTTAGGACAAATAATCATGGCTGAGAAACTAATCATTGAAACAATCGATGCTCACGCTGAAGGTGAGGGTGGTCGCGTTATTACAAACATGGCGCATCTTGTAAAAGGTGCGACCATGAAAGAGCGTTTCGATTATTGCGAAGCAAACTTGGACTGGTTCCGCCACGCAATTTTGCATGAACCACGTGGTTACCCAGCATTATGCGCAGTGTTTGTTTTGCCTCCAGTTTCTGCTGGTTCAGATTTTGGAATTATCGTGCTCGAGCAAGGCGGCTTCACTGCCATGTCCGGTAGCAACACTATGTGCGCGGTAACTGCTGTGCTCGAAAAAGGCATCGTAAAAATGCAGGAGCCTGAAACCACAGTAACCATTGATACTGCAGTTGGAACTATTTCTGTGCTCGCGCGCTGTAAAGACGGCAAAGTTCTCGATGTTTCAATTCGAAACGTTCCAGCGTTCACGGTCTACATCGACAAAGTTGTGGATGTTCCCGAATACGGACCAATTCCAGTCGACTTAGTTTTCGGTGGGCAGTTTTTTGCGCAAACAAATATTGCCAACGTAGGTCTTGAAATCAAACCTGAGAACGCTAAAGCTATTACGCGCGCAGGGGCTGCGATCAAATTTGCAGTCAACCAGCAATTGACATTTGAACATCCAGAAAATCCAAGCATCAATAAAGTAGGCATCGTAATTTTGCATAACGGTGATCGTGAACCAGGTAAGCAGGCGCGTAATTCTGCAGTCTTGACTGGCGACGACTTAACTGCTGATCCACAAACTTGGAAGGGAATGTTAGATCGCTCCCCATGTGGCACTGGTACTTCAGGGCGGATGTCCGGGCTTTATACCCGCGGTCAACTCGAATTGGGTGAAGAGTTTTCCCACATGAGTTTCTTGGGAACTAAATTCTTTGGTCAAGTTTCAGATCCAATAAAGCTCGGTCAGTACGACGCAGTAATTCCCACAATCCGAGGCAGCGCTTGGGTTACGGGCACGGCCACCTGGGAAATAGATCCAACTGATCCATTCCAAACTGGATACACGCTCGGCGACATCTGGTAGCAAAATAAGACCTGCTCATGAAGACGCTAGTAAAAACTTCCGAGGAAAAACTACGGAGTGAGCGTCGGTCCCCAGATTTCATGCTGATCCGCAGGATCTGCATACGTAAATTGGGGACGCGAGCGGAGCGTTTTAACGAAGAAGGTTTTTACCGGCGCTCCTCTCGAATCTGTGGGCTGAGGGGGCAATCTCGGGCGTAGCTTCCGAGTTGCTGTGCATGAGCCGAATCCGCTGGGCTCACTTAACAAAACAAAAGACACCCGAAGGTGTCTTTTGTTTTGTTGGTGGAGCTGAGGGGATTCGAACCCCTGACCCCTTGCATGCCATGCAAGTGCGCTACCAGCTGCGCCACAGCCCCGAACCTAGTCAATGTTAGTGGACTTTACTTATCGTCACCAATGGCAGGTTCAGGTAGGGATCCTGCGTTGTATTCCTGCAAGCGCCATTTTAAGTCAGGTAACTTTGGCATGTTTTCATCAAGTTCAGATAACACTGACCACTGCGCATTTGCAAGCACTCCGAGAATTGTCCATTGTCGAGGATCTAAACCAAGTAGACGTCCCAACGCTGAACGAAGCGCGCCACCATGTGATGCAACTACTAATGTTCCGCCGGCCGGAATATTCAGCAGCGCATCGTCGATTGCTGCGACTACGCGCTGCGAAACTTCCCAGCGAGTTTCCCCGCCACCAGGACGTATTTCTGAGTCCCCACCCCAAGCTGCGTAATCTGCTGGATATTTAGCAACAATTTCATCGCGCGTCATACCTTGCCATTCACCAGCAAAAGTTTCACGCAAGCGTTCATCGGTACTCAATGAAACTCCAGCTAGATCGGCAAGTATCTGACCCGTTTCTAACGCGCGTTCTAAGTCACTGGCAATTACATGCGTTGGCTTCATGGCAAGTAAAGTTTGCGCTGCATGTCGCGCTTGCTCCCGGCCAACATCGTTTAGTGGAATATCAATTTGCCCTTGATGGCGATTCTCGGCATTCCACAAAGTTTGTCCGTGGCGCCAAAGTACTAAGCGACGAGCGCTCATACCAATTCCATGGCAATTTTTGGACAGTCACTCCAAAGGCGTTCAAGGTCATACAAACTGCGTTCTTCGTCTTGCTGCACGTGGACCACGATTTCAAAGTAATCAAGCAGCACCCAGCGACCTTCCCGGTCCCCTTCGCGGCGAATTGGCTCTACGCCAATTGCGCTCAGAGTCTCTTCAATTGCATCAATGATGGCCTTAACTTGGCGATCGTTGTCGGCTGAGGCAATCAAAAAAACATCAGTGATAACCAAATGCTCGCTGACATCAAGCAGCACAATGTTTTCACCCTTTTTATCAAAGGCTGCCTGCGCTGCGATCTTTGCAATCTTTAAGGCATGTTCAGTTGCAGCCACGAAATTCCACACTCTCTATTTGAATTACTCAAGACTACTTAATTAACGGGCAGGCGGGAAATGTCAGCACTCGGCCAAAGATTTGAAACGCGCAACTCGATGATCAACTTTGCGATACTCGAGGTTGGAACATTTGAGCGAGCGATTGACCCAAGAGATGAAAATATCTCATCAACCCGCTCTTGATCGCCTTGTAAGTTTTCAAACACAGCTCGCAAAACTTGATTTCCTCTAGCCATAAACTCATCTGTTGACTCAAATTTAGATCGCCGCATCGCGTACCCTGCTGCGTCACTACCATCAAGCAACGAAGTTCCCACGCGAACGTAACGTGGAAATTCCCCATCTTCGCTAACTCGGTAAAGATTGTCAGACACGATGGTGATTCCACCGATGCTGTCCACTAATCCTGCGTATGCCAGTCGCTGCAAATATATTGAACCATCAATTGAAATACCAAGCGCTCCAGAGATCGCTTTATCGATACCATCAAAGGAACCTTGCAATCCTGCATCGCTAATTGGAACAAAACCTTGACCTGGCGGAACGATCATAGTTGCTGGATCAATGTTGACTAGTGCGAGTTTTTCTCCATCAAGGGCGTAGCGGATCACAGTCACTGAAACAATTTTTTGACCTGAGTCAATGAGTGCAAACATGAGGTTGTGGATTTCAACTTCTGGTTCCGCATTTTCTTCGGTTGCATTTGGCACGGCTGTTATTTCAGCAGGTAGCGGTGTCGCCTGTCCATCACCCCTAATTACAAATACGCCTGTTAAAAGTGCAATTGCAAGGAGAGAGCTGGTAAGCCACTTAAGTAAAGCGGAGATTCTATTCACGCGCGATACAGTCCATGTTTGGCTATGTAGTCATTAACTTGATGTGAGACTAGGTACCTAGTATCAAGACCGCGGGTAAACCGATCGCGCAATTGCGTTGCCGAGATTCGCACTTCTGGCATATTCACCGATAAGTAATCAAATGGCACACTCTCATCATGCCCAACTCGATTTACTGCGACAACTCTGACTTCCAAGACGAAAGCTTTCCATTCGTGCCAAGTTGAAATTCCAGACAAAGCATCAGAGCCCACTATCCAGAACAATTCATCATGCGGATTTGCGTGCTTCAACTGCCGCACGGTATCGATGGCATATGTTGGACCACTGCGGGTGAGTTCGATGTCACTCACCTGGAATCTGGAATCACCTTCAATGGCTAGGCTGACCATTTCCAGGCGCTGGTGTGCTGGGCTAATGTCACGATCATGTTTTTGCCAAGGATCCCCAGCTGGAATAAACAGCACTGTGTCTAGGTTCAGTTCTTCGTAAACTGCGCTTGCAGCAATGAGGTGGCCAATATGAATTGGATCAAAAGTGCCGCCCAATATTCCAACTCTCATGCTCTCCAGAATACTTGCAACTAGTCTGGTGTTACTCCCTGCAATTTAAAGGACCGATGTCTTGCAAAATATTGACCATGTTGTAATTGGTGCGGGCGCCATGGGAAGCGCCACCGCTTGGCAACTTGCGCTCAATGGCAGAAGTGTCGCGCTACTTGAACAGTTTGGCGCCGCTCACAACAAGGGAAGTTCCCACGGTGGAAGTCGAATTTTTCGACTCTCCTACCGCACTCCGCTCTATACCGACTTAGCTGCTCGAGCATTATTTGATTGGCGCGAATTAGAAGCAGACACCGACGCTGACTTACTTGAACAAAATGGCCAACTTGACCATGGCTACAAAGAAGCTATCGACGAAATTGGCATTAGCTTAGATCGCTACAACCATCCATATGAGCGAATGGATGCAAGTGAGGCGCACGCTAGATGGCCAGGTATGAACTTCGAAGATCATGTAATTTATAGCCCAGATGGCGGGCGCTGCCTTGCGGATAAAACTGTTTCAACTCTGATCCAACGAAACATTGATCTAGGCGTTGATGTTCATTTGAATACTCCAGTTCTTGCAGTCCACCTCGATGGCGATCACGCCATCATTGAAACTCAAGAACAAACTTGGCGAACCCCTTCGCTCGTAGTTGCTGCTGGGGGCTGGGTAAATAAGCTCGTGGGCCACCTAGTTAAGTTGCCGAAACTAATTGTTGATGCCGGCCAACCCGCACACTTTCAACCAATCGCATCCATGCAAGACGAGTCACTCTGGCCAAGTTTTTTGCATCACGGCGCGAATGGTCGAGGTGGCTCACCACTTGAGGCCAGTGCCTACGGACTTTACACCCCAGGTGAAGGTGTAAAGGTTGGCACGTGGAGCGACCGCGCAGAAATTGATCCAGATAACCGAGATTTTGCTATCAGCCAAAAGCATCTCGAGGAAATGAAAGAATACGTTTCGCATTGGTTTCCTGGCTTAGATTTAGCGACTGCAGTTGCAACAACTTGTCTATTTACTAATACGCCCGAAGAAGATTTCATTTTAGATCGGCGTGGTCCAATCACTATATGTTCACCGTGTTCTGGTCACGGCTTTAAGTTCGTTCCAACAATTGGAAAAATTACCGCTGAGTTAGCAATGGGTGGCGCTCAAACCACTCCCCGCTGGCAACTGCCTAACTAACCTTCATCTATCTCATCATCAGATTCAGGGATGTAGTCAGCGAAAACTAGTGGGGCGGAAATTATTGGATCGTTCTCGCCGGCAAATTGGGGCGTTGGGTCGATAACTTCTCCCGTACCAAACTGTCGAATCCGATGGATCGCAAGTCGCTCATCTGCAGTAAGACGGCGTTTATCGTAAAGGCGCTGATCTGTACCACGCGGACCTTGATGCAAGTCGCCAACTGTTGGCGCCCAATCAAACACAACTGCGCTTGGGCCATCACCAATTACAACTTCGTCGCCCGCAACTGCGCCCGCTTTTGATAATTCAATTTCAATGCCTGCGCGAGCCAGTCGATCAGCTAAATATCCAACAGCTTCATCGTTGGCAAAATCGGTTTGGTGAATCCAGCGCTCTGGTCGCTCGCCGCGCACTCGGTAACGAACTTCATCTGCGCCAGCGCGCTCTACTTCGACGCTAAATCCACTGTCATCTACTGACTTAGGAGTCACAATTACACGTGGTCGATTTTCTGCCGCGGTAATGGCCTGCGCTCTTGCGGACTTAACTATTTCTGCTAACGCGAATCCCAATTCCCGTAAACCTTCATGACTCACCGCTGAAACTAATAAAGTTTGATATCCGCGTTCATGCAAATCAGGTATCACAAATTCCGCAAGCTCTCGGCCCTCTGGAATGTCAATTTTGTTAAGTACTACAACACGTGGTCGATCTTCTAAGCCGCCGTATTGTTTAAGTTCATTTTCGATCACGTCAAGGTCAGTAAGGGGATCACGATTTGGTTCTAATGTTGCGCAATCGAGCACGTGAACCAGCGCGGCACATCTTTCAATGTGACGAAGGAATTCAAGTCCCAAACCCTTTCCTTCACTCGCCCCTGGGATAAGACCTGGCACATCAGCCATTGTGAAAACCATTTCACCGGAACGCACCACACCTAAATTTGGCTCCAAGGTCGTAAATGGGTAGTCAGCTATTTTTGGTCGTGCTGCAGACATCGCAGCAATAAGTGAAGACTTTCCGGCGCTTGGATAGCCAACTAGACCGACATCAGCAACTGTCTTGAGTTCTAAAACTATGTCGCGCGTAATTCCTTTTTCGCCTAATAACGCAAAGCCAGGTGCTTTTCTTTTAGTTGAAGCAAGCGCAGCATTTCCCAGTCCACCGCGACCGCCTTGCGCAATTACAAAGCGAGTTCCGATTCCCAGCATGTCGGTTAAGACTGTTCCATCAGTTAACGAGACAACGGTGCCCTCTGGAACACTAAGTTCTAGACTTTCGCCATATGCGCCATTGCGGTGATCGCCATGGCCAGGCTTTCCGTTTCCAGCACTGCGATGTGGACTTCGATGAAAATCCAAAAGGGTCGTAACGGATGGATCTACAACTAATACAACGTCGCCGCCGTTACCGCCGTTACCGCCGTCAGGGCCACCTAATGGTTTGAATTTTTCGCGGTGAACTGAAGCGCACCCATGTCCGCCATTACCGCCTGAAACGTAGAGAGTCACTTGATCGATAAACGATGTCATGATTTCTCCTTTCAATAGAAAAGCGGGCCCGAGCGGGCCCGCCTAACTAAAAAATTCTTGCGGGATTAATTAGCAGCAGCTGCAACTGGGATGATGTTGATAACGCGACGACCACGACGGTTGCCGAACTGTACAGCTCCTGGAGCAAGTGCGAATAATGTGTCGTCTCCACCGCGACCTACATTCTCACCGGGGTGAAAGTGCGTGCCACGTTGGCGAACAATGATTTCGCCAGCATTTACAACTTGACCACCAAAGCGCTTAACACCCAAACGTTGGGCATTTGAATCGCGACCGTTTCTGGTGCTGGAGGCACCCTTTTTATGAGCCATGAGTTATACCTACTTCTCTTTCTTCTTTGGAGCAGCTTTTTTAGCAGGAGCGGCTTTCTTTGCTGCAGCCTTTTTAGCAGGGGCAGCTTTCTTTGCTGGAGCAGCTTTCTTGGCAGCGGGTGCAGCAGCTTTCTTTGCAGCAGGTGCAGCCGGTGCAGCAGCTTTCTTGGCAGCAGCCGGTGCAGCCGATGCAGGCGCTTTAGTCGCCTTGGCATCGGAATCTTTAGAGACTGGCTTGGCATCGGAATCAGAAGATACAGATTTCTTGGCAACGGGCGTTTCAGCAACAACTGGTGCTGCTTTTGCCGCAGGTGCAGCAACAGCAGGTGCGGCAGCTTTCTTTGCTGGCGCGGCCTTTTTAGCAACAACTGGCTTAACCTTTGCAGTGGCTTTGTCGCCAGCGGCAATCTTCTCACTACCAATTGAAATAATTTGAACTTCTGTTAGATCCGCGCGGTGTCCTTGACGACGACGGTAGCCAGTTTTGTTCTTGTAACGAAGAATTTCGATTTTTGGTCCACGGTTATGGTCAATTACTTCAGCCATAACGGTAACGCCTTTGGCGTCCGCATTAACGTTGCTGCCATCAACGATTAAAACCGTGGGAAGTACCACAGTTTCACCGCGTTTAGCCTGAACCCGGTCTAGGGTAATTAGGTCGCCAACGGCAACTTTCTCCTGGCGGCCACCAGCACGAACGATCGCGTACACGAGGTATCTCCTTGAACTAATGCTTGTTTCGGGCGACAACCCTAAGTCTTAAGCCTCATAAGGTTACGGACTTAAGGGCCTTAGGGTCAAACCGAGACTTGCTCTTCTGGATTGGAATCGGAATTAAACTGCGCCGAAGAGTCCGACGCGTGTTCATGATTTGCTTGTTTTCCCTTATTTTTATCAGTTTTTTCAGGGTCGTGACCAGCCATGTTCACTACCGCACCACGTCCTTGGCAGTGATCACAGGTTTCACTGAACACTTCAAGTAGCCCAGCACCAATGCGCTTTCGCGTCATTTGAACCAGACCAAGGGAAGTTACTTCGGCAACTTGATGCTTAGTGCGGTCCCTCCCTAAGCACTCAATTAAGCGCCGAATGACTTGGTCACGGTTGCTTTCTAGAACCATGTCGATGAAGTCAATGACGATAATTCCACCAATATCGCGAAGTCGAAGTTGGCGAACGATTTCCTCAGCAGCTTCCAAGTTATTTTTAGTCACAGTTTGCTCGAGGTTTCCACCTGAACCAATGAATTTACCGGTGTTCACATCGACAACAGTCATCGCTTCCGTGCGGTCAATTACTAAGGAACCACCGGATGGCAGGTAAACCTTGCGATCCAGTGCCTTTGCGATTTGTTCATCAATTTGATGCTCAGTGAAAACATCTGCGGTGCCGACATACTTTTCTAGGCGATCCGCAAGATCTGGCGCAACGTATGAAACATATTGTTCAACCGTTTCCCAAGCATCTGCGCCCGAGACAATAAGTTTCTTAACATCCTCATTGAAGATGTCGCGAACTACCTTGATTGAAATATCTGGTTCACCGTAAAGCATTGTTGGCGGCGACGCAGTTTTTGACTTGGCTTCAATATCAAGCCATTGCGCTGCCAACCGAGCTACGTCGCGGCCCAACTCTTCTTCGCTCGCTCCCTCTGCTGCGGTGCGAACAATGACACCACCGTCTTCGGGAACAACTGCCTTCAGAATTGTTTTAAGTCTGGACCGCTCCCGGTCTGGAAGTTTGCGCGAAATACCAGTCATTGGATTATTTGGAACATAAACCAAGAAACGTCCTGGCAAAGAGATCTGACTTGTTAGGCGAGCACCTTTTTGTCCAACGGGATCTTTGGTGACTTGCACCAAAACTGGATCGCCAGATTTCAAGGCAGTTTCAATTTTCTTTGGCTGGCCATCTAAGCCAGCAGCATCCCAGTTAACTTCACCTGCATAAAGAACCGCATTGCGACCTTTGCCGATGTCAACGAATGCCGCTTCCATACCCGGCAAAACGTTTTGGACCCGGCCTAAGTAAACGTTGCCAACTAAGGAGCCACTACTTGATTGATTAATGTAGTGCTCTACGACAATGCCATCTTCTAGGACTGCGATTTGGGTGCGTGCACCTTGTTGGCGCACAACCATAACGCGCTCGACATTTTCCCGGCGGGCAAGAAATTCTGATTCCGTCAAAATTGGCGCACGGCGGCGACCTGAATCACGGCCGTCACGACGACGGGCACGCTTAGCGTCTAGGCGGGTTGAGCCAGATTCGCCTTCGGAGCCATCACGCGTGCGAGTGCGACTGCGTTTGCGCGCTGAACCTGGTTGCGCTCCGTCATCATCAGCATCTGTTGCTGAATCATTTGAATCGACGTCACTTTCATTTTCAGTGTCGTCAACTTTGCCGCCATTTTTCGCGCGGTTTTTATTTTTACCGCCTCTACGATTGCGATTACGGTTTCGGTTGCCATTACCTGAGCGCTCTTCGCCAGAATCTTCACTCTCGCCAGTGCTTGAATCAGTTGCTTGCGCTTCATCACTTGCTGCAGCTTTTTTAGCCGGCCGCTTCTTTGCTTGACCCTTTGCTGCAACAGAAAAAACCTCATCCTGACTCTCTTTCTTAGCTGCAGCTTTTTTCTTTGCAGGGGTCATCTGCGTAACTGGGGCAGCTTGAAATACTGGCACAGAGATTGGGGCTTTTTTTGTAGCCGTAGCCTTTTTCTTGGCTGCTGCTGATTTTGCAGGGGCTTTTTCAGAACCAACTTTTTCAGTAGTTGACTTGCTAGCTGGCGCATCTGCCGGCGGGCCGGCAGGTCGCCCGGCAGCACGTCGACGTGGTTTTGCTTCTGGTGTTATATCTTTTCCCGACATGAAAGTCGTCTCCTATCGCGCAAAACCTATGCCGTAGCACTGATTCTTGCGTTCACTCACGCCCTAGGGCGCATAAGCCTATGTAGTGACGATGCCGGGCTCAAGCTTGTGTGGCTTCACGGTCCAAAGTGAAAGGATCACCTACGGACCAACCATCTTCAAGCAAAGGACCCTGCGCCAGTCGAGTTACCCGAGGTGGGATCTCCTGGGCGAAGTCCGCAACTTTTTTCAGAGCTGCCAGAACATCGTCGGGTCGAACGGTTGGCAAGCCATGCCGAACGACTACTTGAAGTATGGCACAGTCCGAGCCCATCTCCACATTTGCGCGAATCACCGCAGTTCGGGCGTCAAATGTACGTATTCCCGACTTCGACATACGTTCTACTAACACTTCCGGTGCATCCAAGAACAGCTTTAGGGCATGATCCAAAGTCGCTTGGGAGGTGCCCGGTAGTTCAATTTTCCAGTGACTTGCCTCAAGGCGCGCAACGAAATCTGGGGTCCGAGCTTCCACAACAGCCAAAATATCCAGGCCAGGTGGCAGTACCTCATCCAGTACGACTTTAAGTTTTTCTGGATCAACTAAAGCAACCACGCCAATTTCTACGTACTCGGCCTCACTGGCGACACCAGTTGGCGCTGCGTTGGCATATGAAATTTTTGGATGTGGCGAGAATCCAGCGCTGTAAGCCATTGGCACACCAGCCCTTTTTAAAGCGCGCTCAAACGCCCGTTGAAAATCTCGATG
>Ga0114967_10004276_pt1 | contig 11532 bp, 9 predicted proteins | sample M_130628_MF_Meta_FD_92639 | JGI IMG/M metagenome (GOLD analysis project Ga0114967, IMG submission 92639) | Freshwater microbial communities from Lake Montjoie, Canada to study carbon cycling - M_130628_MF_MetaG | ecosystem: Environmental > Aquatic > Freshwater > Lake | place: Lake Montjoie... | reverse complement strand
GGGTAATGATACTACCGTAACGGGAAATTGGGCGCAAAATGCAAACCAGCACCTTACGGCTGAGACCAACGACGCTACATTGGCTGGTCAGCAGGCCCTTCGTGGTCTGTCTGGTGGCAACGCCGCGCCTTATGGTGCGGCTGCGAGTGCCTATCAGAACGCTGGGAATACGGACATCTACGGCGCTGGCGCTCCGTCCTATGGGCAGGCGTCTGACTATTATAAACAGGCAGCAGCCGGACAGTCAGGACTAGCGGGACAGGGCCAGTTCGATCAAGCGACCGGCCTATATAACCAGGCGGCAGGCACTAATACGGCCAACGTGTTTAGCCCTTACGCAGCCCAAGCGCAGGGCTTATACGGGCAGGCTGTTGGACAGTATGGTCAGGCTGTTGGACAGTATGGTCAGGCTGCTGGACAGTATGGTCAGGCTGCTAATATGTATGGCCAGTCAACAAACGCTCTAGGGCTGTCCTCGGCGTCCCCGTACCTGCAAGCTGCGGGACAGACATCCGCTCAACAGGTTGGCCAGTACATGAATCCGTACAACCAAGCCGTTACGGATCAGATCGCCAAGCTTGGCGCTCGCAATTTGTCTGAGAATATCCTGCCTCAGATTAGCAGCGACTTTATCAAGGCTGGCGGCTACGGCTCGACCCGTCAACGCGATCTGGTCGGGCGCGCTGCGCGTGACACGCAGGAGAGCATCCTTAACCAGCAGGCCCAAGCCTTGCAGTCTGGATACGGACAGGCCCTCGGTGCGTCTTCGGCCGACCTGGCGCGTCAGGCGCAGCTTGCCGGTACGGCGGGCGGTTTGGGTACGCAGCAGCAGCAGATTCTACAGGGTGCCGCTGGTGGCTACGGCAACGTAGCGTCCGGCTACGGCAACGTAGCGTCCGGCCTTGGCAACGTAGCGTCCGGCCTTGGCAACCTTGGCAGCGCCAATGCCGCGCTTGGCTCTACCGCAGCCGGGCTTGTCGGGTCAGACGCCAACCGTCAGTTACAGGCCGGGCAGGGCATCCAGAGCATTGGTCAGGCTAACATCCAAGCTAGCCAAAACGACTTGGCCCGCGCCCTTGCGGCTGGTCAGGGGATGGCCGGTGTCGGTGCAGGGTTGGGTAATCTGGCACAGGCTAACCAATCCGGTCAGTTGGCTGTGGGCGCTGGCCAAGTTGGCCTTGCTGAATCTCAAGGCGCTGCGGACCTGCGCCGAGCGGGTGGCCTGACGGCGGCTGGAGAGAGCATCCAGGGGCAAGCCCAGCGTGTGATCGACGCTGACCGGGGATTGGTCTCGGCAGAGCAGCAAGCTCCGTTTTATAACGTTGGGCAGGCTACTTCTATTGCTGGCGGAGCACCTGCTTCTGGGACGAATACAACTCAAACCACATCAACGCCGTCCGCCAGTTTGTCCAGCACCCTGTTAGGTGCGGGCGCTACGATCGCGGGCGGTGTGTTGGCCGCTAGAAAGGCCAAGGGTGGGGCGATCAAGAAAGGCTCGTTAAAAAAGGCCAGCTACGGCAATCTCCCTAGCCGTGGTCTTGGCATGTTTGCGAGGGCTTCATAATGCCGGTTAATCAGATGCAGCCGCAGATGTCGCCAGACATGCTGATGGCAATGATGACTGATCCAAGAGGCACCCCGCAACAGCGTATGGCAGCGATGAACGCGCTGAACGCAATGCGTGGTGGGGCTAACGCGCCCGTACCGCCGCAGATGGAAGGCGGCGCGGCACCACCGCAGATGACCGGAGACAGCACTGGTGTAAGCCAGATGAGTCCTGCATTCATGGCCGCTGTGCGGCAGGAAATGATGGGGCAAGGGCCGGAAGAGAAGCCTGAGATTAAACAGCGTAAGGCACCGCCGGAAGCGGAGCAGAACCCGACAACCGCAGCCCTGATGTCAGGTGCCGCCGATGCCGGTAAGGTCGCCGCCATGGCCCGTGGTGGGGCGGTGAGGGGGTATAACGAAGGCGGTCCTCCCGCGAGCGTGTCGGCTTACCTAAAACAATTGGTACAACCCCAAAGCGACGACCCCCTTGCGTTTATCAAAATGCAGCTTGGAGAGGGGAATTTTGAAGTCGGTACCGATGGGCGGCTGAGACTGCCGCCTCAAACGCAGTCGTATCCCAAGCCGGATGTTCCACAGCAATCTTTGATGGCTGGGCCGGACGAGGCACTTGGTAACTCATCCTCCGCACCCATTCCTCCGCCTTCTGCACCGATTGCTGCGCCCGTTAAGGTGCGCGCTGCTCCGCCAACCGACATCGTACCTCCGCCGCCGCCCAAGCCGGAAGTGCCCGCAGAACCGGGGGAAGACAAGGCGGCTCTAAAGGCTCGGATGCAGGCTGAGTCGGACGACTATAAAGAGCGTATTAATAAGTTGATGAGCGACGACCAACCGTTGTCCAACAGGGACAATGGCATGGCGTTGATGCGGGCTGGCGCTGCCATTATGGCGGGGAAGTCACCGAACGCGATGATGAACATTGGCGAGGGCGTTAAGGCGGGCGTCGAGGGCTTGAATGAAATGCGCGAGAAGCGCGCCATACATAACATGAAGCAAGCCACATTTATGCAGGCACAGCGCAATGAGCAGCTAACTCAAGAGGCGCGTAATCGTCAGTTGGATATTTCTGAGGGCGCTTTAGGTGTTGAGAAAAGAGGCATTGCTCTTAAAGAGCAAGAGAATGACCCGACCTCTCCAATGGGCAAAGCTAAGTTAGACAATGCAATAGCAATGACTGATTATTACAAAGCCGTAGCCATTAAGTCTGCGCGTCCAGAAAAAGCGTCTGAAGCTGTAGATAAATTTACATTGCTTACGGGACCAGGCGGCATGAAGCCTGAAGACGCCGCTCTTGTGATAGCCGGTCAGACTCCAAAAGGCATGAGTGAAGATCAAAAGAAATCCATTGCTTTGAAGCAAGCTATGGACGCACACAAAGAGTTTTTGGCCAGCCCAATGGCCGCTACTCTAAAAGCAAAAGACGTAACCGAAAGAGCAGAGAAAATCTATAGAGACAGCTATTTAAGGGCGTTAAATCTTCTCAACGAAGATGTTACGGATGGAAAGGCCGGAGGCACACTGCCGCCGCCCAAGTCGTTGTCTGAGTTTGGTAAATAGAAATGCCGCCGTTTGATGTATCTGGTGCAAAAGCCGCTGGGTATAGCGATGATGAAATCATCGGCCACCTTGTCAAGACTCGCAAATTTGATGCCGAGGGCGCAAAGAAAGCTGGATATTCCAGCCAAGAAATACTCAATCATTTACTAACCATACCAACTGAGCCTGAAATTGGCACCGGACAAGGGCGCGTCAGTAAATCACTAGAGCGCGGGTATGAGGGCTTAAAGTCTACAGGCTATGGCCTTGCTGCGTTGGGGGCCGATGTCGTTGGTGCCGAAGATTTCGGCACATCAATGATTGAGAAGTACAAACAAACAGAAGCCAACGCCCAGGCACTGGCCTCTGATGTCCCGACATACAAAGACATCCACAGTTTTGGTGACGCCGGTAAATACGCAGTCGATAATCTATTTGAAAACCTGCCAATGCTTATACCGTCACTTGTCAGCGGCGGCGTCGGCGCTGCCGTGGCGCGTAAGGGCGCTGAAAAATTAGTAGCCGGTATGGTTGCTAAGAAAATGGGTGAGGGATTAAGCAAAGAGGCCGCAGAAAAAGCGGCTGCGTCTATGGTTGCGAAGCGCGTAGCTGTTGGCTCTGCCGCTGGCGCATATGTTCCGTCAGCCGGTATGGAAATCGGTTCTATCTACAATGACATCGTAGACGAAACTGGGGAGCGCGGCGGCAAGGGTGTGGCTGCTGCGGTAGCTGGTGGGTTGGTTGCCGGTGCCCTTGATGTTGTTGCTGAAGTGCCAATCTTGGGGAAGATGTTTGGCGAAAGCTCCAAGATCATTGCCGGTGGCCTTATCAAAAGGCTCGGTGTAACAGGCGCTAAACAGTTCCTGCTTGAGGGCGGCACTGAAGGTCTTCAAACAGTTGTCGAGCAATTGTCTGCCCAAGCTGGCGGATCAAACAAGGCGCTCGACTGGGATGAAGTTATAGACGCTACCTTAAAGGGCGGGATATTTGGCGTTGGAATTGGTTCCGGCACCGAGTTGCTGTTTGGTCATGGCGCAAAGCAGACCACAGATAATAACCCCCCCGGCCCGCTCGGTTCTAACATTGGCGAAGACATTGCAGACCCGACAAAGATCGGCTTCAAGCCTGTTGGCACTACGATCGGGATTAAGGACGACCAGGGTAGTGTAAGGGTCGCCACCATCGACAGCGTTAAGGACGTTGGCGGTGTGCCCTTTGCTCAATTCACTTACCATGATGATACAAACCCCGCGCTTCCCGCTGAGAGCGGCAACGCCAGGGTCGAAGACCTTCTGCCTAGCATGGTCGATACGAATATCGCCCCGCTGAAGCCGCAGACTGACGTGAATGCGGAAGCACCGCCGGTTGACCTTGAGCAGATGGACGTTGAGCGTACCTCAGAGAGACAGGTAGAACGCCAGAAGCCCAAGCCCGTAGACACGGCGACGACTCTGCCTATTACGGGGCTGGATAACGTAGCTCCGTTGAGGGAAAACGCTGACAAAAACGAGATGGACGCTCTGAGAATTATAGGGCGCTCCGGCAAAGACATAACGCCGCAAAATCAAAAGCTGGTCGATAACCTCAAAGCCCTGGCTGCTCAACAGCGCGAGCAAGCGCGGCTGCTTGAGGAGAAGTACGGACACCAGCCGGTAGATACCACGGGTGTGCCCGCCGCCGTGCGGCCCGTAGCGCCGGTTACAGCGCCAACCGATTTGCTGCAAACGGAAGCGAACAAAGGCCAGGGCGCTCCTGACGTTACGGTCCCTGGCAGAACGTATGAAAAGCACGGGAAGCTGCCCCCCCTTGGCCCGATCCCGTTATCTACCTCGCCAATCACGCTGCATAAATACATACGTGAGCAAGGCGGCATCAGCCCCGACAGCCCGAACATCGATGACATTGGCGGCGCGGCGCTACTTAAAAGGCTCGGGCTTCTTGCGCCAAAGGGAAGCGGCATAACGGTTTACGAAGCCACCAGCCGGGCGGAGCAAGAAGGCTACCTCGGTCCAGTAAAAGAGATCGGCGAGAATGAAGCCTACACTAAGCAAGATATAAACGCGCTTGCTGCTGTTTTGCCTAATGCAAGGCAAACAATCAGCAATATGTACTCGCAAGAAGGCGCTATTAATGCAAGAGCGGCGGAGATGGACCGTCGCAAAACCATGAAAGACATTTTTGGGGTCGAAGGTTCTAAAAACCGCGCAGATACCATTCAGTACCGTGAGGCCCTGCATACGGACTTTGGTATTCCTATTACTGAAACCAAAAAACTAAACGACTCTCAAGTTAAAGAGAGACATGAGCAGCTATGGCGTGAGAGGGAAGTAGCTAGGCAGCTAGATGAATCTCAGCGCGCTAGAAAGTTGGAAGAAGAGCGCCGTGCTGCTGAGAACGCACGTTCCGAAAAGCCGAATACGGAAACCGACGATACGCTCACTGATGAGCAGATCGCAGCCAGCCCTAATGGGACTGATGTGCTGGATATTGGGTCGGGAGCGGCTAAAGAATCTGCGACAAGAATTGGTAAAGTTGAGGATGTAAATCCTAATGATTTGGTTTTTTTAGAAAACGAACAAAATAATACAGAAGATATTAAAAAAATGTTCCCAAAGGGGGAGGGTTATTATCCGATTGTCTTAAAGGAAGATGAAGACGGGAGCCTTTCAATTTTAGACGGCCATAACCGCGCAGCGGTAGCGATTGAACGTGGAGACAATATACCATCTGTCAGGATCACACAGAAAGAGTACGACTTTCTTAAATCAAAAGGATTTGACGACCAGGAGATTAGCTACGCTGCGCTGACCGACGCTAGACAAGACGACGCCGCCAGTGGCATCGCACAAAAGTTTCGGGGTGCTGATGTCCACGGGCCGGGGGGGGAAGCTGCTAATTTGTTAGACGACCTAAGATTGATGGAGAAGCTGCCCAAGCAGAAGCGTTTTGCAGAGCCTATAAGGGCTCCAGAAGAGCCTGGGCAAATGACCCTTGAAGAGCAACATGCTGAAGCCAACAGGCTGTTCAACGATCTGCAATCCCAAATCCCGCAGGACAGGTCTGCGGCTCGCCGTGACGGTGGTGAAGATGCCGCTCATCAGTACAGCACACCAGCGAATAACGATCGCAAGCGTGTAGGTAACGTCCGTGAGCTTATTGCAAAACGAGTGCTTCCCTATGTCGGGACGACGTTCGATCGCGCGCAGCGCGCTGTGCTAAATAAGATTGACGCCTGGGTGTCGCGCGTTGTGCCGGATGTGCCCGTGTATGTCGTGTCGAAGGCTATCGCCAAGCAGCATCTGGGGAACGTCGGAGGCGGTTGGTATGATCCAGTAGAACACGCGATATATTTGGTTCGCGGAAATTACGATTCCAAGACGCTGTTGCATGAAGCCGTTCATGCCGCGCTGGTGCGCGAGCTACATAATAATCCTGCGCTCTTCAATTACACCGAACGTCTGCGCCAGTTTGTAGAGTCGAGCGACACGAACAAAGATTTCTATGGGCTAAAGGATGTCCATGAATTTCTGGCAGAAGCAATGTCTAACCGGAAATTTCAGAAATACTTGGCAGAAATGCCTGCGCCGAAATGGGCTATCACAAATTTGATGACGCCAGGCGTAAGCGGCGAGCACCGCTCTATGTGGGATGCGCTGGTCGGTGCTGTCGCGAAGTTCGTGCGAAACCTGCAATCTGGCGGCGGTGACATCCACAGTGTCCTAGATGCGGTCATGCGTGTTCCTGAAGCCATCGACGCCATTGTTGAAGGCAGAAACGAATACGGCGAGATGATTGATGGTCGGCAGATATTGGCAGAGCGACCGTCAGGAGTTGAAGACCCGTTCCGTGATCTTGGTGCAGGAGAATACGAACGTGCCGTTGCGAGCGGCGCTCTGGCTGACGCGAAGGCACCCCTTGCCGATCGTCGCACAGGAACGCTCCGCAACAAAGACGGCTCAGAAAAAACGACAGCACAGGTCAGCAACACGGTTAACCGGGTCAACCGGATAACGGGTGGGAAGCCGAAGTTGGCGTCTGAGACAATCTCCCGGCCCGCACTGTGGTTCGCCATGATGCAGGGAGTGGGTCGCAAGTTCCCGGTGATTGCTGAGTTTCAGCACTGGCTACAGTCTGAAGCGGAGAGAGAAACGGTTCTCGTTAAGGAAGGCGAGAAGACGATCGAGCGTATGACTCAGCTAGATTACAAGCCTCGCAAGATGATCGAGGCTGTGATGGAGTTTGCGCGTCTTACCAACACCAACGTTGTCCCCAGAAATGGGCGCATTACCGTTGTTATGCCGGAGAACTATCAAGGTTCGCTCGGTCGCCCCGGCGAAGTCTTCATGCTTGATAAGAACCAATCTGAAATCTTCATGGGGATGAAGGACTACTTCAAAAAACGTTGGGAGGATCACGGCAAAGCCATCGCTAAAAATCTGGAGTACGAGGGCGCGTGGAACGCTGGCGCGATCCAATCCGCGCTGTCAGAAGCTCAAGCGCAGGGCAACAACCAGCGCGCTAAAAAACTAGAGTTCGTTAACGCCATCTTTGAAGACGCCAAAAGGCGCGAGAACTACGTGCCGTTTAGCCGGTCGGGTGACGAGGGCTTTAAGGTTAAAGACACGACAACCGGCAAAGTTGAATACTTTGAAATGGTTAACACAAAGAATGTGTGGGGTGGACTCACAGGTTCTAACGTTAAGAAGAACGAAGTCATCACGAATAAGTTCAAGGAACTCAGAAAAAAGTTTCCTGACGACAAACGCTACGATATTACAAACGATCCAATCGTATCAAAAGACATTGAGGAGCTTGACGTTTCTCTCATCGAGAAGCTGTTAGCGGCTACGAATATTGCGGACAAGAAAGACCGCAATAGCGCGATGAACAATATTCTGAACGCGCTCAAGGGCGTTGGATTGGGGGCGAAAGACGTTAAGAACGCTATGCGAGAAACCTTCATTGACCAAGTTAATAAGGCGCAGCGCGCCGGGTTCACTAAGGAATCTCACAACACTCCTGGGTATTCGACAGACTTCCTGCAATCAATCATTGATTACAACCGCGCATCTGCAAGCGTTGTGTCAGGCGTTGAACATTCCAGAGTAAAGAAAGATGCCTACAATCGCACACAGGATGCTCTCAATGTTCCTGAAAACATCAGGAACTATGCAAATCGCATCAACAATTATCTCGACAGCGACGAGAAGTTGATCGGGCAACTAAAGCAATACGGATTCTGGTCTAGCCTGTGGGGGTCCGCGTCTTCGGCGCTTGTGAACCTTACGCAAACACCGACCGTCACAGCGGCGCAGATCGCTGGCTGGGCTGGGGTGCCCGCCGCTGGACGAGTGATGAGGCTTTCGTTGGGTGTGGCGCGGGCTTTGTCGTTTGATAAACGCAAAGGCATTTACCTCAACCCGAATAAAATTAAGTTCAACAGCCCGCAAGAGCGGGTCGCGTTTATGGACGCGCATAACAGAGGGCGCATCAACCCCACTGTTACACAAGACCTACACGGCTCGTCACCTGATAACTGGCAGGAGGTGACTAAGAAGATCGGCAACGACGCATCTTCCAAAATACAAAAAGTTCTTTGGAATATATTCGACGTTGGAACGTCGGCGTTTAACGGCGCTGAACAGGTAAACCGTGCGACCGCATGGCTGGCTGCGTATAGAGAAGCGCAAGCGCCGGGTGCAATAGCTAAGTTTAAGAAGATGTACGCCAATGATGCGCGGGTTGCTCTTATAGAAAAGCAATCCGGCTTAACGCCCGCCGCTATTGCTGACTTCTTTGTGAACGAAACCCAGTTCATTGGCGGCAAGATCGACCGGCCAGAAGTCCTGCGCGGTGTCGGCGGTATTGCGTTCCAGTTCAAGCAATACCCGATGAACTATCTGCGTATTCTCAAAAGCAACATGACCAGCGCGGGACCGGAAGGCAAGGTTGCTGGGACTATGATGCTGATGGCGCTTGTCGCATTTGGTGGCGCATTTGGCCTGCCGTTTGCCGACGATCTTGTTGATGCTTACGAATTTGCAATGAAGCATTTGACCGGCATCGACCCGATGATCGAGTACGAAATCCGCCATACGCTTGAAGGAATCGGCATGAGTCCGGCATGGGCTGAAGCCATGACGCGCGGGCCTGCTAGGTTCATGGGCATTGATGTGTCGAAGCGTATCGGGAGGGGCAGATACTGCCTGATGCAAACCCGATTATGAACATACCTATTCTGTCTGCGACAGTCGGAAAGGCTATGGCGGCTTACAAAAGATTTGATTCAGGTCAGCCGATGGGCGGAGCGATCGACTTGGCTTCAATCGTCATTCCAAAAGGACCGTCTGATATGTTGCGCGGTCTATTTCAATTGCCTTCGGAAGGATACCGCACCCAAGGCGGTGACATGAAAGTCGCAGAGCCTAACATTGGGCAGCGTGTCGCCAAGACTGCTGGGTTCCAGCCGACTAAATTCGCGTCTGAACAAGAGCGCGACTATTTTGCACGGCGCTTGAAGTACAGGACGAAAGAGGCGGAGGACAATTTAAGCACAGAGCTATCCTCTAACCTTATGAACATCATGCTCGCCAGAGAAAAGGGTGATGAACAGAAGGCTGAAAAGCTGACAAAGAATTTTGCGGACAGATACCAGAGGGCGGCTGCTAACTTCGCTAACCCGAGTGTCCCGCTGGATGAAAAGGTTCAGCTACCGTCAGCCACTTCTATAAAGAACCGCGCCGTGTTGATGATGCACCCAGAACTTATCGTTAAGAACGCCAGGAAACTAAAGCGGCCAGCTTTGTACGATTTGTACAACCCTAAAGAAGAGGATTAAGTTGTGATGACCGAGAAGCGCCCCTTCAAGGAAGCCTTAATGAACGGGCCGGGTACGGTCATTTCCCGGCTTTTCGTCATTATCGGCATCCCGGCTTGTATCGGGATGGGGGCGTGGATCGGCAACCGGCTCGTCGGGCAACTCGACCATATGGCTACTCTGATGGCTACCCAGCATGAAGATACCGTGAAGTCCATCAACGTGCTGGATATCCGCCTTTCCGTGACTGAACGCGACATTAAGTACCTTGGCGAGCGGCGATGAGCCTGCGCGACGATCTGATTGCCGAAGAGGGCATACGGCTCAAGCCGTACCTGTGCCCCGCCGGGAAGACTACAATCGGTGTTGGTCGCAATCTCGATGACGTTGGCATTACTGAATCTGAAGCTATGGCTATGCTGGATAACGACATCAGCCGGGTTAACGCCCAACTTGCCAAGGCGCTCCCCTGGCTGGGTAGCGCCCCTCCTGGCGTCCAGCGGGCCGTGGGTAACATGACCTTCCAGATGGGCCTGGGGGCGCTCCTGAAGTTCCAGAAGATGCTGGCTGCATTGCAGGGGCGGAATTACAATACGGCACGTAGAGAGGCCCTGGACAGCGCCTGGGCCAAGCAGACTCCGCAGCGGGCGAACCGCGTCGTTTTACTCTTTACAGAACAATAGGAGCTAACCATGGATACCAAGTCGATTCTCTTTTCCAAGACGATCTGGACAAATATCGTCGCAGTCGGCGCATCCTTCGCGGCCAGCAAACTGGGCGTTGAGATTGACGCTGGAACGCAGATCGCCATCCTTGGCGTTCTCAATCTCATCCTCCGTGTTGTGACCAAGCAGCCGGTTGCCTTTTCGTGATCTGGGCAATACTTGCCTTCGCCGCGATCGGCTTTATCACTTGGGTTTTGATCCAGTGGAAAGCCGGTGCGGTTGCGGGCGAGCAGGTGAAGAAGGCGACCCAAGATGTTGAAGCCGCAGCGCGCATCGGTCAAATCCTCGTTGATAGCCCTCACGATAAGCGTTCTGTTGTTGAGCGGCTGTCAGACCCGAAGCGGCAACTGTGACCTGATTCCGATCGCGTCATACGACCAAGCGTTTAAGGAGAAACTAAATGGCGAAGTTTCAATCATGGCTGACGACAGCGCGAGCGTCCGGTTTATTGGTGACAGTATTGGCTTACGCGATGCTGTGCGGGCCTGCCAGGGCAACGCCCCCGGCACAGGCTCTGTTCGGCACAATTAACGGCCAGGTACGTTAGTACGGTATTTCCTCCAGCCTCATAGCCTTAGTGGCTAGGTTATCCATGCCTTCGACGTAGCCTGTCACGATCACTTCAATAAGATCGGACCACTCTTGCTTATTGAACTCGGCCATGTCGGTCTTCTTCAACCATTCCAGATACTCGCCAGCTTTTTGGCTGGCGATTTCCATAGCCTTCTTCTCATTCTTGGTCGGGTCAATCATCCGGCTCTCCATACATTTCATTGAGCAAAAGTGCAGCACCGGGCCGGGGAGATTGATGGCCTTCGGGTTAAACCGAAAGCCGCGTCTCTCCCTCCGGCATACGTAGCACATCAAATTCAAAACTGGTAATTTCAT
>Ga0114967_10004274_pt1 | contig 11534 bp, 12 predicted proteins | sample M_130628_MF_Meta_FD_92639 | JGI IMG/M metagenome (GOLD analysis project Ga0114967, IMG submission 92639) | Freshwater microbial communities from Lake Montjoie, Canada to study carbon cycling - M_130628_MF_MetaG | ecosystem: Environmental > Aquatic > Freshwater > Lake | place: Lake Montjoie... | reverse complement strand
GCTGAATGTTCGGATTCCAACGTCGCTTGGTCCGACGATGGGAGTGGCTTACCGCCATACCGAACGATGGGTGCTTTCCGCACACCTCGCATACAGCTGCCATGACAACACACTCCGGGACGTCAGAAGATTCGAACGGCGAATGGTAGCAGCGAGCCCCCGAGGGCCCAATTCGGCCCTTGACCGGCCCGAATCAAGCTGATTTCCGTGTCCTGCGCCCAGGGGCGAAGGCCTCGGTAGTCTCTCGGCCGATGTCTATCGCCTCCAGCCTGACCGCCGATGACCTCCGGATACTCATCCGGGGCTACGCCGACGCCTTGGCTGCTCATCGCGAGACCATCAATCGCCTGAACGTCTATCCCGTGCCCGACGGGGACACCGGAACGAACATGTCCCTCACCCTGGCTTCGGTCGTGGCCGAGCTCGATGGCGCCGAATCCGATCTTGATTCCACATGTCAGGCGATCTCTCATGGATCGCTGATGGGTGCTCGCGGAAATTCGGGCGTGATCCTTTCGCAGATCTTGCGTGGGCTGTCTGCCGAGTTCCGTTCCGCTTCGGTCATCGACGGGGCAACCTTCGCAACCGCACTTGATGCTGCTGCTACTGCTGCCTATGGCGCAGTAATGAAACCAGTCGAAGGAACGATCCTTACTGTTGTGCGTGTTGCTGCCGAAGGTGGTCGCGCTGCGGCCGATGCTGGTTCGGATCTTCTGGGTGTTCTTGAAGCCGCGCACGCGTCAGGCACCGATGCACTTGTGCGCACACCTGAGATGTTGCAGGTATTGGCCGACGCTGGTGTTGTTGATTCTGGCGGCACCGGACTCATGTTGTTTTTCGACGTTGCGCTCAACATTGTTTGTGGTCGCCCGATCCCTGAAGCGGCCGAAGACCCCGCAGGCGCGTCGGCGGAATTTCTCAACGCGTTCGATGCTGCGCACGGTGATGGTGCGCCGCATGGTTCGCTTGCGAGCCTTCGCTATGAAGTCATGTACTTCCTCGAAGCGCCCGATGAAGCGGTGCCTGGTTTCAAAGATGTGTGGTCAACGCTGGGCGATTCAATCGTTGTTGTAGGCGGCGACGGAATTTGGAACTGTCACATTCACACCGACGACATTGGCGCCACCATCGACGCCGCCGTCGAAATTGGTCGTCCGCGTTCGATTCGTGTCACCGATCTTCTTGAAGAGGTTGAAGAAGAACGTTGGGTGCGCGAAGCCGAACCCATGAATCCGGAACCAGCAACAACACACGACCCCGTTCCTTGCGCGGTTGTTGCTGTTTCGGTTGGCGATGGAATTCGCCGCATCTTCCATTCACTTGGTGTGCAGGTGATTGTCACCGGTGGCCAAACCATGAATCCATCAACCGCTCAATTGCTTGAAGCAGTTGAAGCCGCACCGGCTAACGATGTTGTCCTGTTGCCAAATAACAAAAACATCATCCCGGTGGCCGAGCAGGTCGATGCCATGACCACCAAGAACGTGCGCGTTGTTCCCACGCGTGGGGTGGCGGAAGGCTTTGCGTCGCTGCTGGCTTACGACCCAGAAGGCACCGCTTCTTCCAATGCCGGTGCGATGACCGAAGCCGCCGCACATGTCGTGGCTGGTGAACTCACTCGAGCCGTGCGCGATTCGAGTAGCGAAGCCGGGCCGATCAGCCAAGGAGACTGGCTCGGTATCGCTCGCGACGGAATTATTTCTATCGACGCCGATCTTTCCGAAGCCGCTGGTGCCTTGCTTGCCGGCATCGTGAGCGATGATCACGAAATTGTCACGATTATCGAAGGCGAAGGCGCAACGCCAGCTGCTACTCGGCATCTCGAAGTGTGGGTGCAGGACAACCGTCCTGGTTGCGAGGTCGAAGTGCATCACGGTGGACAGCCGCTTTACCCCTATCTCTTCGGTATCGAGTGAGCGAGATCGTGGGTCGTCGGTTGGCGCAACTCGCTAACTTGCCGGCAAGCGAACTCAAAGGTGTTGGCGCGACGAAAGCTGCCTCGCTTGGGAAGATGGGCATTCGCTCAGTGCTCGATGTGCTCATGCATTACCCGCGCCGCTACATCGATCGCACCAAGGAAGCGAAGATCGCCGATCTTGATGTAGGTGAAGAGGCAGCAATTCTTGTCAACGTGAAGCGGTCGACACAGCGCCGCACAGGTAAAGGCAAGTCGATGGTCATCGTGACGGTCACCGACGGCACCGCGTCCATGGATGTCACGTTCTTCGGACAACCATTTCGCGAGAAGCAATTGCAACCGGGACTTGACGCAGTCTTCTTCGGAAAGCTTGAGCTTTATGGCGGAAAGCGAAAGATGACGAACCCGGTTGTCGATCTCATCGGCAATCGCACCGGTCGCATTCTCCCCGTCTATGGGCAGTCTGAAAAGGCGGGTATTGCGTCGTGGGACATTGCCAGGTTCTGCGAAGAGACGTTGCGCCGAGCGGGTGATTTTGCCGAACCGCTTGACGAAGAATTACTCGACCGACTCGACCTCGTTGCGCGGACTGAAGCGTTTCGTGCCATCCATATGCCCGAATCGATGGCGGAATCAGTTGCTGCCCGAAAGCGACTGGTGTTCGACGAGCTGTTGCGCGTTCAGGTCGAGCTTGTTCGTCGTAAACGAGAACTTGAACGAACGGCTGTTGGCATTGCCCATATCGTCGGTGAAGGTGGAGGACCTTTAGTACGGCGATTCCACGACGTGCTTCCTTACGAACTGACGGGAGCGCAAGCAAGGACGATTGGTGAGATCAATGAAGATCTTGCCAAGGGTCACCCTATGCATCGGCTGTTGCAGGGCGACGTGGGTTCAGGGAAGACCGTGGTTGCGGTGAGCGCAATGTTGGTTGCAGTGCAAGGTGGACGTCAGGCCGCTCTGATGGCGCCTACAGAAGTTCTCGCCGAGCAGCATCATCTCGGCATCAAACAGTTGCTGGAAGATTTCACGGTTCCCGATACCGACGAAGGCAATTTATTTGGCGGTGCGGGCATGGATCGCTCGCTGCGTGTTGCGCTACTTACGAATCGAATATCGGCACCCGATCGTCGAAAGATTCTTGAAGATATGGCGGCGGGAAATCTGGACATCGTGATCGGCACACATTCATTGATCTCTGAAGGTATTGAGTTCAAGTCGCTTGGCGTTGTGGTGATCGATGAACAGCATCGTTTTGGTGTTGAACAGCGCGCCGCATTGCGTGACAAGGGTGCAGGCGATGCCATGCCCGACGTGTTGGTGATGACCGCAACACCAATTCCGCGCACCGCAGCGATGACGGTCTATGGCGATCTCGATGTTTCTGTTCTCGACGAACTACCTCCCGGTCGAACACCGATTGTGACCAGGTGGGCGCAAAGCGACATGGATGAACTCGCAGTGTGGCAACAGGTGCGAGATGAGATCGCTGCTGGTCGTCAGGTCTATGTCGTATGTCCGTTGATCGAAGAGAGCGAAAAACTTGAGGTTCGCTCAGCGGAGGAAACCTTCGAAGAACTCATCAACGGCGAACTTGTGGGATTGCGTGTGGGTCTGTTGCATGGGCGACTCAAGTCCGATGAAAAAGATTCGGTTATGACTCAGTTCCGTGCCGGTGAACTCGATGCCATTGTCTCGACAACCGTGATCGAAGTTGGCGTCGACGTTCCTAACGCAACGGTCATGGTGATTCTTGATGCCACACGATTTGGCATTGCCCAGTTGCATCAGTTGCGCGGTCGTGTGGGTCGAGGTGCGGCGAAGTCCTTTTGTTGGCTCGTTGGCGAATCCAAAACTCCCGATGGTGAGGCCCGTCTCGAAGCGTTGGTTCGAAGCACCGATGGCTTCGAACTTGCCGAAGTCGATCTTGACCTTCGCGGCGAAGGCACGATCATGGGGGAGCGACAAAAAGGTCAGAACGACTTAAAACTGGCCTCGCTGCGTCGTGACCGAGAATGGGTGGTGATCGCTCGTGAGGTCGCAATAGAACTTCTCGACGCTGACCCCGACCTCGTCAATCACGAATTACTGGCCGAAGAGGTCGACCTCTTGCTGAAAGCAGACGACATCGACTTTCTCATGAAAAGTTGAGCGGCCGGCCCTAATGTGCGGCCATGACGACGATCGTTCTCACTCATGGCGCATTTCATGGCAGTTGGTGTTTCGGACCACTTGTTGCCGAACTCGAGGCTCGCGGTGCAACAACTGCACTCGTCGATCTCCCGCTCACGGACCTCACTGAAGATGCCGCAGCAGTAACGGCAGTCCTCGACACCATCGATGGTCCTGTCATTCTCCTCGGCCATTCCTATGGCGGAGCGGTTGTCACCGTGGCTGGCAATCACTCATCGGTGGAACGGTTGGTGTATCTCACTGCACTTGGCCCCGACGCGGGCGAGTTGGGTAGCGGCGGGCCAATGACCATCGGCGAGCAATTCCTCACCACGATGCGCGTTGATGACGACGGACTGCCGTTCATCGACCCCGAGTTCGCTGCGCAGGTCTTCTACCCCGACATTGATCCCGCAGAAGCAGAGCGTTGGGCGACCAAGCTCCGATCGGGAAATACAGGTGGCACTGTCATCGTTGAAAAGGCAGCGTGGCGTTCGACGCCGAGCACCTATGTCGTGTGCACCGACGATCCAATTCTTCTGGTCGATGGCCAGCGTGCCGTGGCCGAACGGATGGGTGCCGACGTCGTTGAGATGTCAGGCGACCATTCGCCGATGGTGGCTCGTCCCGCAGAACTCGCCGACATCCTCGTTGCACTTCTTGACTGAACGCTAGATGTCGGCTGCTTACAGGTTGCGCGGTGAACGCAGTTTTCCGCTTCCATCAATCGGACCGCTGTAAATCAATTCGAAGTCGCGTTGGCTGAATCGCAGCGCGCCGTCGAGGTCTCGGGCCATGACGTCGTGGTACACCCCGATGAGTTCACTCACCGTTCCGTCTTCACGCCACTGAAGTTCGCGGATTTGCCAGCGAGCGGTTGCATTGTCGCCGTCGACATATGAAATCGTGCCGTTAAGAACTTCCTGTACGCATTGTCGATACGGGGGACGGATCTTTTCGAAGGTTGCGGTGATGGCGTCGCGTCCTTCGATGACTCCGTCTCCGGGAATGAGCCAACGAGCGTCATTTGTCCACACATTGGCGAATTCAGCAATGTCAACGCGCAGTACTGCGTCGCAGTAGCGACCAACAAGGTTGTGAACGTCAGCATCTATGCCCATGTTGTGACCGTAGGTCAGTAGCGATCGTCGTCGTCGGGGGGATCGCCAAGAACGATGTCGAATCGTTCATTGCAGTCGGGGCATCGGTAAGCCACCACATCGCCAGGTTCCCAACCTTCTTCGGGCGGGTAAGACAAGGGGTGAAGGGTGCCTCCGCAGTCGACGCAGGTCATTCCGAGTTCGGCTTCCATGTTCACAGGGTACGGTCGCCGTCATGAGGGTTGTGGCCGGTGAAGCAAGAGGACGTCGATTGATTGCTCCGGAAGGGAGCGATACCCGTCCCACGCTCGATCGTGTGCGCGAGGCCATGTTCAATTCACTTGTCAGTCTTGGCGCGGTCGATGGCGCAAAAGTGCTTGACCTCTATGCGGGTTCAGGAGCTCTCGGGATTGAAGCCTTGTCGCGAGGTGCTCTTTCTTGTGTGTTTGTTGATACCGGGCGTGATGCACGGAAGGCGATCGCGACAAACCTTGTGACAACCGGTTTCGTTGATCAGTCGATTGTGGCGCCGCAAGATGCGGTGACTTGGCTGCGTCAGGCGTCCACTTCTGCAGGTTTGGAACATTCGCGATTCGATCTTGTTCTTATTGATCCGCCCTACGCCGCCGAAGATGACCTCTGGTCAGAAGTTCTCAGCTTTGTTGGCATCATTGCTGCGGGAGGAGTCGTTGTTACCGAATCGGCGCGTCCTCTCGCAGTTCCAAAAGGGTGGGATGCACAAAAGGAGAAGAGGTACGGGGGTACGCTTATAAGCGTCCTACTGCCCCCCGACAGTCCGGAGTCTCCGTGACCCGAGTGCTTTACCCGGGATCGTTCGACCCGATCCATAACGGTCACCTTGAGATCATCGCGACTGCGTCGCGGCTCTTTGACGAAGTCATCGTCGCCGCCATGCGTAATCCGCAAAAGGGCGAGCCCCTGTTCTCTCTTGAAGAACGGCGCGAGATGCTCGAGGAATCGGTTGCTCCTCTTGGCAATGTGAAGGTCACGATGTTCGCATCTCTTGTTGTCGACCTTGCCAAAGAGATGGATGCCGATTTCATCGTGAAGGGTCTTCGTGCAGTTTCAGATTTCGAGAGCGAACTCCAGATGGCACAGATGAATCACAAGGTTTCCGGAGTGGACACGTTGTTCATTCCATCGGCCTCAGGGAATTCGTTCCTTGCGTCCAAGTTGTTGCGAGAGATCACCCGCTTCGGTGGCGACGTGACGGCCATGGTGCCGCCCGCCGTGGCCAAACGACTTCAGGAGAAGTATCGATCGTGAGTCATTACGACAACCCCACATTCGACGATCACGACATCGAGATCGATCTCACACCTCCCTCGGTGGGTGCGCAATATCACCCCGCCGAAACCGAAGACCTGCTGTTGACACTGCGCGACATGATCGAAAACGCGCGCGATGTTCCGCTGTCAGCATCGTCAATGATCTCCAAAGACGAAGTGCTCAGGCTCGTCGATGAAGCGCTCGAGTCACTTCCCGAAGAACTCCGAGCGGCGCGCTGGCTGCTCAAAGAACGTGAAGAATTCCTTGCCAGAACTCGTCATGAGGCCGATGACCTCATTGAACAAGCCCGCACCCGAGCGGAGCGAATGGTGCAACGCACCGAGGTTGTAAAGGCCGCAGAACAGCGGGCCTATGACATTGTCGATGCTGCTCAAGCCGATGCCCGTCGACTTCGTCATGAGGTCGAAGATTTCTGCGATCAGAAACTTGCCAGTTTCGAAATCGTGTTGGAACGCACTCAAAAACTCGTTGGTGCTGGTCGGGCCAAGTTGCAGGGAACCAATCTCCTCGCCGAGGCAGCAGCCGCGGCGGAACATGGTGTCGAAGGACCTCCGGTGGGTTACGACGATGGCACCGACATGCCAGGTGATTTCAGTGCGCCGCCAGCGCCGTCATCGGTCTACGACGAACTTTCTCAACTCGACGGCGCACCCGCGCTCTACGACGAAGAGGGCGTCGTCAATGCCGATGCCGACTCGTGGGCTGAAGGGTCGCTTCCCTTTGACGACGAGTACGAAGAACGTCCGCGACTGACCGTTGTCGACGACCGCTATTCCGATCTCCCGCCGCCACCGTCATCAAATCATCCGACTCAAACGATCCGCGATGCCGCCGCGAATTTCTTTGATCAGGATTACTCGTAGTCGATGACCTTTCGGCCACTGGTGGTCGGTATCGCCGATCTACGTCGAAATCCAGGGTCTCGCCGTCAGTTCACGGAATCGGTCGAGCTTGCGGGACTCTCGATCTCGTCGGCCGCTGTTCCTGAAGGCGCGTCGATCGGTGTCGACCTTGAACTCGAATCGCTGAGCAACGGCCTGGTCGCCACGGGCACCATCACGACCCCTTGGGAGGGCGAGTGCCGGCGTTGCTTGCAGCCAGTGCAAAGTCGCTCTGTGGTCAAAGTGCGTGAAATTTTTGAACCTCGACCGGTTGAGGGCGAGACCTATGCGATGGCTGATGACATGGTGAATCTGGAGCCAATGGTGCGCGACGCGGTCCTCCTGGCCCTGCCCTTGGCGCCATTGTGCGACGAGGAATGTCGTGGTCCGGCCCCCGAAACGTTCCCCACCGGCACGGCGATTGAGGTCGAGGAAACCGAGGATGACACTGGCCCCGGGCCCGTCTCGGACCCCCGCTGGGCGGCCCTCGCAGATCTGGACTTCGAGCCAGACGAGTCCGGCGAGTAGAGTCCTCCGTCTGCCCGGGGCACCCCCCGGTCCCGCGAGCGGCTCTGTGTGCCGCCCCCCGAATCAGGAACGACCATGGCCGTACCCAAGAAGAAGACCTCGAAGTCCAAGAGCCGCAGCCGTCGTGCCTCAGCATGGCGCATCGTCACGCCGGCTCGGAGCACCTGCCCGCGTTGTGGTGCCGTGAAGCGCCCGCACGTCGTGTGTGGCAACTGCGGTTGGTATAACGGCCGCCAGGCCCTCAACGTCGACTGATCCCGAGGGGTTCATGCTTCCCATCGCCGTTGATGCCATGGGGGGCGACAACGCTCCCGCTGCAATCGTCGTCGGCGCGCGCCGAGCCGTTGAGGAACTTGGTATTCCCGTTGTCTTGGTCGGACGCGCCGCCGAACTTGGCGATACCGGTGGAATAGAAGTCATCGAAGCATCCGAAGTCATCGAAATGGATGCCGACGCCGGGTCAAGTGTTCGCAAGATGAAGGATTCATCGCTCGTTCGCGCCGCCGAAGCCGTACGCGATGGAAAAGCATCAGCAATGGTGAGTGCAGGAAATACTGGCGCCACAATGGCGAGCGCGTTGTTGCGTATGGGGCGCATTAAAGGCGTGCAAAGGCCTGCAATTGCAACGCCAATTCCTGTTCCAGGTGCCGACACTCCCACGGTCTTGCTCGACGCCGGAGCGAATGCCGAGTGCAGCGCCGAGTGGCTCGTTCAGTTCGCGCAAATGGGTGCGGTGTTTGCGAAACAACGTTTTGGGATCGCGTCGCCGCGCGTTGGTTTGCTCTCGATCGGCGAAGAGCCCACGAAAGGCAATCCGCTCGTCAAAGAGACACACAAGCTACTGGCCGAAGATTCTTGGATCGGTGCAACCGGTGCACAGTTCATCGGCAATGTCGAAGGACGCGACATCATGACCGACGAGGTCGACGTTGTAGTCACCGATGGTTTCACCGGAAACGTTGCGCTCAAGACTCTTGAAGGTTCGCTCAAGTCGATCATCAACTCGCTTCTTGCTGCATTCGATTCTTCTGACGAAGCACGCGCTGCTGCAGCGGTTCTGTGGCCGTCGCTACTTCCGTTGTATGACTCTCTCGATCCAGAGAACACTGGGGGAGCGATGCTTCTCGGGGTTGATGGTGTTTGCATCATCAGCCACGGATCCTCATCGGACCGAGCGATGGTGAACGCCATTCGTGTTGCTGCTGACATGGTGACCGCCAATGTGGTCGGCCATATTGCGGCCACCGTCCGTCCCGCTGGCTGAGCTGAAGTGGTGCTGGTCGGATGCAGTTCCGACCTGCGGTTTTCACAAGCGGGCAAAGTTTGATTCCGGTACGATCCGAACGTTCCGTTTTCGTCCGAGGAGACCGTTGTGCCCGCTGAGACCCATGTCGAACAAGGCCCCATCGACCGAGAGTTCGTCCTGAATCTGGTCCGAGACCGGTTAGCCGACATTCTCGAGACCGAGCCCACTGCCATCAACGAGGGCGATTCCTTCGCCGATGACCTCGATGCCGACAGCCTTGCGCTCATTGAGCTGGTCGAAGCCCTTGAGGAAGAACTGGGCGAGCGCAGTGTCGGATTCCGCATCGAGGACGAAGATCTCGCCGATCTGAAGACCGTGCGCGACGCCATCGATTACGTCATGGCGAAGCTGGGCTGAGGTCCTGAGCACCGACGCAGTTGCCGAGCTGGTCGAACGTCTGGGTTACGGGTTCTCCGATCCCGGGCCTTTAACGCTCGCGCTCACGCATCGGTCTTGGTGTTACGAGACCGGCCACACGGCATCGAATGAACGACTTGAGTTCCTTGGCGATGCCGTTCTTGGCGTTGTGGTGACTGACTATTTGTTCACCACTCATCCTGAGATGCCCGAGGGCCTGCTCGCCAAAGTTCGGTCTGCAGTTGTGAGCGAACCAACGCTGGCGAAAATCGCCGGTGACCTTGGCGTGGGCGAGGCGGTTCGCCTCGGCAAAGGTGAAGATGCCAGTGGCGGTCGCTCGAAAGCATCCATCCTGTCCGACGCTTTGGAGGCCATCATCGGCGCTGTGTATGTCGATGGCGGAATTGGTGCCGCTCGAGATGTGGTCCTCGGTCTCTTCGGAGCATCGATTGCTGCTGCGGCTGAGGAACCCGGCGATGGCGATTTCAAGTCGCAACTTCAAGAACTCACAGCGCGGCGCTTCTCCGCTGCGCCGGTCTATGAACTCGGGGCCGAAGGTCCCGATCACGAGAAACGATTTTCTGCTCGCGTTTCGATCGACGGCAACGTCATCGGTGAGGGCGAAGGTCGATCAAAGAAGGTCGCCGAACAGGCCGCAGCGCAGGCCGCGCTCAATTATCTGTCAACGGTGACCGTCCCCAACCATGAGAGTGGGCAGCACGATGCCTGAATTGCCCGAAGTAGAAACCATTCGCCGCGAACTTGAAAAAGAAGTTGTCGGTCGCAAGGTGAAGACCGTGGAAACGGTCGGGAAAAAGTCGATCAAACGACAGACACCCGCAGAGTTTGTTTCTGGCCTTGAAGGCGCCAAAATCACCGGTTCGCAGCGCAAGGGGAAATATCTCCTGATGCCGCTCGACAACGGGCAGGTGCTTGTTGTGCATCTCCGAATGTCAGGTCAATTGCGTCGCAACGCAATTAAGGATCCAGTCGAGAAGCACACGCACGTGACGATCACGTTCACCCAAGGTGGCCAACTTCGATTCATCGATCCTCGGACATTTGGCGAAATGTTTCTTGCAACTCCAGACGAAATCACCTCTGAAATCGAAGAGCTTTCGAATCTCGGAGTTGATCCAGTTGAAACACCGATGTCGTGGGTCGACTTCGGGCACCTCCTTCGCTCGAAGAGTCAGTCACTCAAGGCGTTCCTCACCGATCAGTCAATGATCGCAGGCATCGGAAATATCTACGCCGACGAGATCCTCTTCGACTCGGGCCTTCGTTTCGATCGTGAAACCGGTTCACTTACGACGCAGGAAATTCGTCGCCTTTACCGGTCGCTAGTAGAGATTTTGCACGAAGCAATTAAGTACAACGGTTCCACCCTGAGCGATGGGCAATATGTCGATCTGTTCGGGAAGGCCGGCGATTACCAAAGCCATCATCAGGTGTACGACCGCGACAAGCAGCCATGTCGTCGGTGTCGTCGTAACGACATCGTCAAGACAAAGGTTGCTAGCCGGTCCACCTTCTACTGCGAGGTCTGTCAGGTCTGATGTATCTGAAACGACTCACGATGAAGGGCTTCAAGTCCTTCGCCGATACGACAGCTCTTGATCTTGAACCAGGCGTCACCGTTGTGGTGGGTCCGAACGGTTCGGGTAAATCCAACGTGGTCGATGCCATCGGCTGGGTGCTTGGCGCGCAAGCTCCCTCGGCTGTTCGTTCACAAAAAATGGACGATGTGATCTTTGCTGGCACGACAAAGCGCGCTGCTCTCGGGCGTGCTGAAGTCAGCCTGACCATCGACAACGCGTCGGGGATGCTCCCTATCGAGTTCAACGAGGTCACGATCACTCGAACGCTGTTCCGCTCGGGCGACAGTGAATACGCGCTGAACGGCGTGCCTTGTCGACTCCTTGACATCCAGGATCTTCTTTCTGACAGCGGCGTTGGTC
>Ga0114967_10004273_pt1 | contig 11534 bp, 7 predicted proteins | sample M_130628_MF_Meta_FD_92639 | JGI IMG/M metagenome (GOLD analysis project Ga0114967, IMG submission 92639) | Freshwater microbial communities from Lake Montjoie, Canada to study carbon cycling - M_130628_MF_MetaG | ecosystem: Environmental > Aquatic > Freshwater > Lake | place: Lake Montjoie... | reverse complement strand
GATTTGGCTTATAACTTCTGTTTGCGTGCCATTTAGCCGCATTCTATTGATCCCGCTCGTTTTTGTGAACAAGGGGTTGGCAGGGTTTGAAGCGTCATAGCCTAGGTACTTGCCGTTAGCCCACACATTACCTACACCACTGCCAGCACTTGTGCTTTGCGAAAATGAGTAAAATTGAATTAAACCAATCATTACTAATATTATACTTTTTTTCATTGTTTGAATATTTCACCTTATCAAATGAATATATCCTGTATATAGGCTGTTTTTTGCTATTACCTTGTAAAAATAAATCCCGTCCGAACATTTTTCACCATTATTTGAAACTCCATTCCAAAAAATGATCTCATTTTGTTTTGTCGTAATTTTTGAAACTTCTTGCCCCCATCTATTTAAAATGATTGTTTCAGCAGTTTGACTCAAATCGAAAATCCAAGAGTCATTACTTCCATCACCATTCGGTGTAAAAACATTGGCAATATCAGGAGTCTCTTTAAGTGTCAAACTGACATCATCTAGATAATAATAAGCACACTCTTCATTTCCTGAACCATTACTAATACTACTAACTATCATCGTATCAGAATTTGCATCATCTTTAAAATATCCAATAGTCAAATACTCCTCGTCACCACCAGCCAGAATATCCCCCTCTATTTGCACCCAACTATTTGTTTCACAAACGAAATCACCAACTGGACTAGTTAGTTGCGGATTGAATAAAATAGGCGAGGCAAAAGCACCACCAATTGCAGTGTTTGAAAATGCGATACCTATTTCTGAAATACAAATATTGGTTGAATCAGCCCGAGAAACAAAACAACTAAAATGATACGCTTGAAATGCGTCTAATTTACTTGACAATTTAATTTGAACATATTCTCGAATGTTGATATTACCATAAAAACCAATTCCAAAACCGACGTAGGCGTTGCCACTTTTTGCTGATTGGTATCCTAGAACATTAGTTGGAACAGAAACTTCTGTTTGCCCACAAGAATTATAATAATCTGTGGTCCCGCCAATTGCAAACCAATCTTTTACAGTGAACTCTGACAAGAAATTAGGACAAGCATCATAACTTTCAAAACTTGGATTTGGCACCAAATTTTGTTGTGTAAACCCAAAAAATGAGATTAACATTAATAAAACAGCACTATATAAAGGTTTATTCAATTGATAAGAATTGTTTAAAAAAAATACACCATTCCCCAAAACCAATTGATTTGATTTGAAAAGAAAAATGTAATTAAAAACTCTGCTTTCTATTAAACTTGGCCAAAAACAGGAAAGGGCTGCCATTTTTCAGGTCTTTTGGTTTTTTAGTAATTTTATAACAAATGTAATTGTTAACTTTTCTACCTTTGTGGTGATATAGTACTCAAAATTTATATCAAGGGAGATAATTAAGAAGCATTTTGTTTTTTGGTTGTCTCCTTTCTTTTTAAGATGATGTTTAATACTGTTATTTTGCTAATTTTTATTTTATCTGTAACTAATTTTTAATTGCCTAAATTGGTTGCTAAAATTTATCTTCCATGCAAATGCGTGGTCATTTTTTTACTTTCTCCTAAACGAATACAACCCACTTGATTTCGTTCTGAGAATACTTAGGTAATATTAATACTTTAAATCGGTATTAAATACTAATTATTTCATTTTCAAAGGTAAAAAAAGAAATGATATCTTTCACAAAAAATGTCACAAGATGGCAAATCAGTGTCATGAAGCGGGAAAAACGGTGTACGAAAGCCCCCTAATCCCAAAAAAATGGCTCAACAATGTAAGATTTTGGAATGAGAAATTGCCAAATGAAATTACTTTGAGAAAGTTAATCTTCTTCTATTTGAGTTCATTCTCATTCTTTCGCCATTATTTAAATTCTCCAGAAAGATTGATATAAAATGAAAAAGCTTGCAAAAATTAAATTTTTGCAAGCTTTTTTTATGTCGTTAACTTTATATTCTAAAACCTAAACGTCACGCCACCCATCACTTGGAAACCTTGCACTTGGTAGTTGTACCAACGTTGGTATCTTTGCGCAGCTAAATTGTTGAATTGTAGAAATGCGGAAATGCGTTTGTTGTAGCGGTATTCTGCTCCCAAATTTACGTCTGCGATGAATCCCAATTTTTGGGCAAATTGTCCGTCTTCTAAAGTCACGTTGGTACCTTTTTCATACACCAAGGCTTTTCTTCCGCCTTCGTAATTCATATCCAAATTGATGAGAAATTTGTCAAATAAATTGTAACTTCCTCTTGCAGTTAATTGAAATTGAGGTAAATTCCAGGCAAACGAATTGTTTTTGGCGTTGTATGAAAAGAACTTAGCAACGCCGTCAATTTTCAGTTTTTCAGACATTTGGTAAGAAATTGATCCTTCAATCGTGGCGATGTTCATCGTGTCGTAAATCACCCTGAATTGATTTCTTCCGGTTGCGTAAACCGTATCGGTCACAAACAAAGCTTTGTTTCTGTGGTTAGAGAAGCTGGCGCTGGCATTGAAAGCAATTCTTTTAGTCAACGTACCTTTGAAACCTATGAAGGCGTTAAGCGTGTTGTTTTCGTTCTGTAATTGCACATTGGAAAGAATGAATTCGTTTTCTAAACTCAAACTTTTGAAAGTATTTTGCTTTAATCCACCCTTGATTCCTGCGTAAGGAATTAAAATGTCGTCAAACATGGAATACTTGACTTCCGCCACGGGATAAATGTAAAACTTCGCTTTTTCTTGCGCGTCAATCGTGATGTCGATCCCAATTTGTGCTTTCAATTTATTGCTCATTGCATACGTTGTAATGCTTGGTTTCAAATTTACAATCGTGTTGTTTTTGATGATTCCGGTATCCAAAGAACTCAACCCTGCGTCTTTTTCGCCGTATTTGTATCCGTTGTAACGAATGTTGAAATCTGCGGCAAAAACTTCCTTGCCCATTTGGTACCAAAACGAACTCGTTGCTGCAACATAATTTTCTCGTCCTCTCCAATTTGCCAAACTGTCTATTTTGGATTTTTTGTCGTGAAAATTGAAGTACGCGAAGCCAACTTTGTAGTTCAAATTAGCGCTGTCTTTTTTGTGCGAAGCGAAAGAAAATTGTGCACCAATTTCATTGAATCGATTTTGGATGCTATCGCGGTCTGCTTTTTCATTTTTGAAACCGTATTGGTGCAAACCTCTATTGTTGTTGATAAATTCGCCTCGGGCAGTGTAATCTTTCTCGTTGATGCCGCCAAAAATGTTCAAACTTGTGCGGTCATATTGCGCTGGTGCGTAGCCTTTGATGTTTCCAAAAGAACTCAAATGTTTCAAATGTCCACCATAAACGTATTTGCGTGAGCGCGCATTGTTGTAGTAAATTTCTCCCAAAGGCATGAAAGTAGAGCCAATTCCTACTTTGACATAGGCGTTGTATAATTGCGGCAGTTTATCAACCAATTTCACTGTGGCTGGTTCGATGGTATCCAAGATAATTTTGGTTTCATATTTCAGCGAAAGCAGCGGATATTCGACTTCTGATTGCGGAATCACCGTGTCGATAATTTTGGGCGATTCTATAATTCTGTATGCTTCTGGAACCGTTCGATTGGCTTTTACCAATACGTTTTCTTCGTCTTGCTTGATTTGCGAAAAACTGTTAAAACCAACGATAATAAATGCGAGTAAAATGAAATATTTGAACATGATTAATTTTCTTTTTCGTTAATTTCGATTTCTGTCGATTGCTTTTCTTCCAACACTTTTGGCGTGGTTTTCAATTGCATCAATTCGTCCCAAAGTTGGTTTGCTTCTAATAAAATTCCGTCGTCTTGAATGGTATAATTTTCTATCACAGATTGCAAAGTGTGTTCTGCCTGAAACAAATCTTGTTTGGCAATCAGCACTTTTGACTGTAGAATTAACGCTTTGGCAATCCAGTAATCGTACGCTGGTTTCATTTTCAGCAAGGCACGGATTTCCGTTTCAGCTTTCACATTTTCTTTTTGTTTGTAATACATTTCAGCCAAGTAAAACTTCGATTCCGGCGCCATCACAGTCGTGGTGTTTTTGACAACCCATTCCAGCGATGGTTTGGCTTCAGTGTAATTTTCCAATTGATAGAATGAAATTCCTTTGATGTATTCAGCTTCCAATTTGATGGTGGATGCTGTCAAGGTATTGGCGAGTACTTTTTTGGAATATTCTGAAGCATTCATCCAGTTTTCGAGGAAGAAATTACAGCGCATCAAACCAATTTGCGTATTGTGCAAAGTACTTGGTCGCGAAGTCACTTTTTCTAACTTGGCGTAATAGAACATTGCCGTTTCATAATCGCCGCTGTTGTACAAGTTTTTCGAAACGCGAATTGCTGCTAATTCTGTAAATTCGGTGTTTGGTTTTTCCAATAAAGCGCGGTAAATTTCAAATGCTTTGGTCTCATTTCCAGTTCTGAAATAGGCATTTGCCAAATAAGCTTGCATTTCGATTTCGTATTTTCCGCTTGGATATTTCGTTAAATATTTCTCCAAATCTGGAATTGCTTCTGTAAATGAACTGTCTTCATACGGCTCAAAAGCAGCGCTGTAATAGCTGTCTTCCAAATCATCAACCACCTCATCGGAGCAGGTATAGACTTTCAATTCTTCAATTCTATCTAATTGTTTTTGCGCTTTGTAAATGTCGCTCAAACCTTTCACCCCATCGATGCAAGTTTCACGATCGGTGCCATATTCAGCCAAGATTTTCTTGTATAAATCTTCCGATTTGGCATATTCTTTTCTCTTGAAATAAATATCTGCAATGTCGATTTTTGCTTCACGCACCAAAATGTACGTTGGATAATCTGTTACTAATTGTTGGAAATAAGGCAATGCTTTGTCGTCTTGCTCTTTCGCTCTAAAGCCCATTCCGATTTCATAAATCGAAGCCATGATGTATTGCGAGCGTGGAAAATTGTTGACGATGTCTTGCAAATTTTTGATTTTATCGTCCAAACCTTTTTCGGTCAAACCGTAAGTCAACGACATGAAATACAAGGCTTGATCTTCGTTTCCAGCTTTCAATTCATACACTTCTTTGTAATTCTTGATCGCCAATTCGTTTTTCTTGGTGATGTAGTAATAATCCGCCAAACGCATGTAAGCATCGGCTGTTTTGGATTTATTTTTCAAATTTCCTTGGGAAAGGTAGTTTTTGAAAGCATCTTCCAATTGCGGATTTTGCAGTGTTTTTTCTTTTTTCGAGGTGTTCAAATAGGCGTAACCCAAATTGTAATATGCATCGCCGCGCAAACTAGAGGAAACATTTCCGGGAAGTGAAAGGAAATTTTTAAATCCTTCAATGGCTTTCGCCTCGTTTTTCATTTGATAGTAAGCGTCTGCAATCCAAAATTTTGCTTTGGCTCCAATTTCTGCGTCAATTGGATATTTATCTACCAATTCGAAGGCGTCAATCGCTTTTAGGAAATTAGATTTCTGAAATAATTCCACTCCGTGATTGAAAGCCACAATTTGATAAGCTGTTTTCAAGCGAATGTCTTTGGTCGCCAATTTATCCAAAGATTTCAGCGCCGCTTCGTAATTATTGGTTGAAGTATAAACGTTGACTAAATATTGATATACTTCATTTTTTCGGTCTGAATTTGGATATTTCTTGAGATATAATCCCAAGGCTTCCACCGCTTCATCATAAGGATTTACATCTAATTTGTAAGACAAAATCGCATAATTATAAAGCGCATCTTCTTGGATTTTTGCGTCCACATCTAGCACTGCAGCTTCTTCAAATGCGGTTCGGGCATAAGCGTTGTTTCCTTTTTTGAGGTAACATTCGCCAATGTGATAAAATGAGATCTGGCCCAAAGTGTCTTTCACTCTCGAAGCACGGTCAAACAATTGAATCGCTTTGTCGAAATTTGAACTTCGGTAATAAGCGTAACCCAATTCATAATCTTCTTGACGCGTTGTGTTGGCTTTTGAATTGTATTTTTCCAAATACATCACTGCTTCGTCGTATTTCCCTACGCGGTAAAAAGCGTCGCCAATCAGGTGATTCATGTTGCTCATGCTGGAAGCTTTCACGCTGTCAACCAATGCCGGCGCAAATTTGGCAACATCTTCGTATCGACCTTGCAAATAATAAATTTGCGTGATGTAATAAGGAACGACTTCACGGAAACGCGTATCGCCCAGTAATTTTTCAAACCCTTCCAAGGCTGTTTGGTAGGATTTTTCGTTGTATGCAATATGCGAATAGTAATACAAAGAAGGAGCGCCATATTGCGAAGTGCTGTTTCTCACTTCATAAAACGCAGCGCGGGATGCAGGAAAATTATTTTCTTGGAAATTAGCGTATCCTAGTTTGAAGAAAAATTCATCTTTATCATCAGCTTCTAAATCCAAGGCATGCAATTTATTGAACCAAGCGATGGCCTCTTTGAAGTCTTTTTTCTGGTAATAATATCTTCCTAATTTGTAGTAAATTTTTGTGCGGTAGATGCTTTCGGGATAATTTTTATTGAAATCTTCGAGCAATTTTATGCCGTCATTGTTAAATAATTCCAAGGCTGAAAGACCTTCATAATACAGCGCTTTCAGGTAAAAAGGATCGTTTTTTTGCGCAAAAATATCGAGAAATCCACGAAACTCTTTTCTTGCTGCGCTGTATTGTTCTTTTTCGAATAATTCTTCTCCACGGAAAAAAGCAGCATATTCACTGTTGTATTTTTCAGAAGTTTGTGCGCCCAAATGCAGGGTAGCCAACATCGATAATATGACCAAGAAACGGTTCATAAAGTTCTATATTTTTTAAAAAGTATAAAATTAAGCGACTTAAGACTGTGTTTTGGAGAGCATACCCAAAAGTTTTAAACGCAGCTGTGTTCAAATTATTTTCAAATTCTGCCGTGAGACGCTTAATAAATCTGCAACTTTACCATAAATCTTTCATCTGTGGGACAAGTAATTCGATTAAAAGACGCCAAAATTTACCAACAAAAAGAGTTGGTCTTGAACAACATTAATTTTGAGTTGCAAGCCAATGAAATCATCTACTTGATTGGTAAAACGGGAAGCGGAAAAAGCAGTTTACTCAAAACTTTGTTTGGCGAATTGCCACTCACAGAAGGAAAAGGCGATGTTGCAGGTTTTGATTTATTGACGCTCAAACGCAAAGATATTCCAATGTTGCGTAGAAAAATTGGGATTATTTTCCAAGATTTTCAATTGTTGATGGACCGTTCGGTGATCAAAAACTTGTACTTCGTGATGCAATCCACAGGCTGGAAAGACAAGCAACAAATGGAGCAAAGAGCGACAGGCGTTTTGAAAATGGTTGGCATTGAAAGCAAAGCGCATTTGATGCCGCATACTTTATCTGGCGGAGAACAACAACGAGTAGCGATTGCCCGCGCATTGGTCAACAAACCAGAATTGATTTTGGCCGACGAACCAACAGGAAACTTGGATCCAGAAACTTCAGAAGAAATCATGCGCTTGTTAATTACCGTGGCGAAAGAAGAAAAATCTTCTGTGATCATGGCCACGCACGACATGTCGATGGTCGAAAAATTTCCGGGGCGTGTTTTCCGGGTTGAAAATGGAGGAATGAAAGAAGTGGATAATTTGAATCGTTTTGATCCTTTTAAACCTCTTTTTAACGAGTAATTGCAAAAGACATTAGACATTAGACATCAGACTTGAGACATTAGACATTAGACATCAGACTTGAGACATTAGACATTAGACTTGAGACTGAATTTTTCTAATTGTTTGATAATCTGTTATCTTAAACTAAACCTTGTTAAAAATTTTTCTACAAACAGCAAGAAAACCCCAAGTTTTACAACTTTTTCCGGCCTTAGCAATAAAAGCGTCAAGAAAAATTAGAATTTTTGACGGCCAAACAAAAGTACTGTTTGAGCAAAGATGAACTTTAAAACTAAATCGGATTTTGAAGCAAGTTTACTTTTGTTTAGTCAGAAATTTAAATTTTTTAGCTTTGATTGCGTAGCCTTGATTTTTTCTTTGGTTCTTTCTTTAGCATCAAGGCAAAAGAAAGAACAAGATAATCTTAAGTCTAGCAAGTGAAGCTGTCTGGCGTGTAAAAGCGAAAATTCACACATCTTTTTCTTCTTTCTTTTTATCAGGATTCACAAAATCAATCACTTTTTCGTTCAAACCTTCAATGGGTAAATTTTCTTCCGTCGTTGAGGTATTTTGATTATTGTTTTAAGTTACTGAAGAATATTGGGTTTGGGTGCAGAGTCATAATTATTTAAAAAAGCGTTATGTTTAATTTTTTAAAATCAAATTGTATTCAAAATTTTTGTAATTTCAAGGAAAGAAGAAGTAATTTAAATGATCATAAAATATTCAATTAAAATGGCAAAAAATTCAAAAATAGTAGTTAGGGGTTTAGAAATCGTTGTTTTTAAAAATTTACAAGAAGATTTTATTTCACTTACAGATTTGGCTAGACATCGTGATGCTGAACGCAGTGATTATATACTACAAAATTGGATGAGAAACAGAAGCGCTATAGAATTTATGGGGCTGTGGGAACACTTTAATAATCCTCATTTTAATTCCATCGAATTCGATGGAATTAAAATGAGCGCAGGTTCAAATAGTTTTTCACTAACACCAAAAAAATGGATTGAAAGCACCAATGCGATTGGAATTATCTCCAAAACAGGACGATATGGAGGTACTTTTGCTCATAAGGACATTGCCTTTGAATTTGCGTCTTGGCTAAGTGCTGAATTTAAGTTTTACCTCATCAAAGAATTCCAGCGCCTCAAAGACGACGAAAGCGACCGATTAAACCTACATTGGAATTTTCAACGCACATTAGCAAAGGTCAATTATCAAATTCACACTGATGCAATCAAGGAAAATTTAATTCCTAAAAACATCACTTCAGCTCAAAAGAACGTTATATACGCCAATGAAGCCGATCTGCTCAATGTGGCATTATTTGGCAAAACTGCAAAAGAATGGAGAGATGATACTTCGCCAGGTTCAGTATCTGAAAAAAAGGCAACATACGAGATGAGGCGACAATCGAACAATTGGTGATTTTATCCAATATTGAAAGTATCAACGCGATGCTTATTCACCAAAATTTAGAACAAGCTGAAAGACTAGAAAAACTCAATGCAATTGCCATTACGCAAATGAAATCGTTGTTGAATAATAAATCAATGGATAAATTGATGTAATAATCATTAAAATTAACCAGCTTTGCACTTTTCAAAACAAAACGTGACTTTGGAGTGTTTACATCAAGGAAATAAAACGTTAATAATTCAAACCTCTACTTTTAAAATTAAACTCTTAGTTACTTAGAATTACTCTTAAAAATAAAAAGATCCAAACAAAATGGCATTTGAACAAAAAATGGAAGTGATTGACTCAGTTGAACCTCATGTGAGCAAATTCATGGAAGACAATATGAAAGCTCCCGAAGAATGCTGGCAACCTTCAGATTTTCTGCCAAATGCCAATGAGAGTGATTTTATTGAAAAACTTCAAAAGTTGCAAGAAAGCATTGCCAATGTACCTGATTCTGTGATGATTTCTTTGATTGGAAATATGATTACCGAAGAAGCGCTTCCCAGCTATCAAACGTTTTTCAACTTACTAAAAGGAATCAATGAAGATCGAAATGTTGCCAGCCCAAGTGCTTGGGTTAAGTGGTCTAGATTGTGGACAGCGGAAGAAAATAGACATGGCGATTTATTAAATAAATATTTGTACCTGAGTGGAAGAGTGGACATGAAGCAAGTTGAAATGACCATTCAACGATTGATTTACAACGGCATTGATTTACAAACTTCAGCAGATCCCTATCACGGGCTAATTTATACTTCTTTTCAAGAGCGCGCCACAAAGATAACCCACGTCAATACTGGAAAAATCGCTCACAAATCAGGTGATACAGCCTTGGGTAAAATCTGTAATTTGATTGCAGGAGAAGAGGCGTTGCATGAAAAAGCATATAAATTTTTCATGGGCAAAATATTTGAATCGGACCCCAACGGCGGCCTAATTGCTTTCATGCAAATGATGAAAAACAAAATCGTGATGCCCGCATCTTTAATGGATTTTGGAACAAATAAAAAACAATACCTCACGTATGCAAATATTTCGCAAAAAATCGGGGTTTACACCAGCCACGATTACGCCAGCATCATTGAGCACCTGACAAAATTTTGGAAAATCGAAACACTTACAGGTCTCAACGAAAAAGGCCAAAAAGCACAAGATTTTTTATCCTCTTTGGCGGAGAGATATCTGAAAGTTGCAGACAGAATGCAAGAACCAAAAGAAGTTGAATTGATTTGGTTAAATCGCTGAAATAAAAGCAGGAGTGAAGTTTAAAAAGAAAAGTGATGCGTGCAAAGACAGTGTGTTGAACCTATTTTAGAAGCTAACTTTTCAGATTAGCTAAGTTGACTATTACACAATTCGTTACTTGTACAATTTGATCAACTGTTGTATATAATCACTTTCATTTTTCGGAACAGTTACCAATATTGATTCTCCTTTGCTGTAAAAGTATAAATATTTGATTTTTTGTCCTTTTAGTTTTTCGATTTGAGCCAGTCTGAACCAATTGTAATATGAATTTCCGTCGCAATTAAAATCATTCCAGCTTTCTAATACAATTTCAGTATCATTTTCAAGTGTTATTTGCAATGTGCTGCCTTCTTCAACACATCCAATGTTGGTTTGTATGATGATTGATTTATCAGAAGTTGGCGTAAAATCAATGTACTCATTGTTGTCGCCGTAACAAAGAAGTGAGCGATTTACATAAGGATTAAATTCAAGTTTTGGTAATTTTATTTTATCTTCCAAAGATGCAATTTTACTGTTTTGTAAATAGAATGAATTTTGAGATTCCCCCTCAAGTTCATTTCCGTAACTGTTTTTTGCGATATAATTATAGCTCGCTAGCACAAGTAAAACGTTTTCAATCTTTTTATTATTGCCAAAATAGTATAGCGAATCTTCTTTTATCACTGTTAATTTAACACTTTTAGGAAGAAAGCTGAGCGGATAGTTTAAGCTATTTTTCGCCCGCAAACTTGATTCTTCAATGATTTTCTTCAAAACGGCAATGTCTTTAATGTTCGAATCGCAACCAACGCAATCAAAATTAATGGTGTCTTTTTCTCCCTTTCCGTTCAAGACTTCTATTTTACCGGATGCTAAAACAGTTTTTACATTAGCTTCTGTAGACCCATTTTTACAGGAAATCAGGGTATTAACAGCAGAAAAAAGTGCTAAGATGATTATTGAATTTTTCATAATTTTATACTTTTTGGACAAATGATTGAATTGTTATTCAACAAAACCACCCCAGTTTCCCGAGGTTGGTTTTGGTTGAAGGGTTTATTTGATAAAAGGACTTAATTCAGCTTTTAATTTGTCGAATTGTTCTTGGGTTATTAATCCTAAATCTAATTTATCTTTTGCTTTTTTAAGTTCGCTTAAAGCTTCGTCACTGGTTTTGCCGAATCCTTTTATTTCTCCAGCTGACAAAGCATTTTC
>Ga0114967_10004272_pt1 | contig 11535 bp, 15 predicted proteins | sample M_130628_MF_Meta_FD_92639 | JGI IMG/M metagenome (GOLD analysis project Ga0114967, IMG submission 92639) | Freshwater microbial communities from Lake Montjoie, Canada to study carbon cycling - M_130628_MF_MetaG | ecosystem: Environmental > Aquatic > Freshwater > Lake | place: Lake Montjoie... | reverse complement strand
TTGCCTGTGATAGAATGATTTGGTAAGAGTATAACCCACAGCCGCTTATGGTGGCTTAAAACATATATGTTACCTATAGGAGACAATATAAATGAAATCATTTAGAAAAATATCGCTAATCATTGCTGCAGCAGTGGCTAGCACCGTAATACTACCTCCGGCGGCAAATGCTAACGCTGGAACAATTACCTTAACAGTAGCTGGATCCGCCGCAACAGGTGGAACAGTCGTAACAACTCCGGTGGCACTTCCTGTACCAGCGGACAACAGCATTGATGCAGCAGACGCGTTAAAAATTGCAGTCACCGGCGTTGACACCGGAACTGTAGTATCAGCCGTCGCAGTAAACGCAACCATCGTCCCTGCGTTGGCAACAACGGCAACGGCGGTAACTGCATCATCTGGAACATCTAATCTATCAATCGCAACAGGAACTGGAAACTCTGCAGACTTTTACGTATATACTAAAAGTACAGCGGTAGGTTCAGTATCTATTACCCGCGCTGGAACTACAACGGTTTACTGCGTTCAAGGTACAGCAGGTGCATTAAACTCCATAACACTAACCGCTCCTGCGACTGCAGCGGCAGGTACAGCTCAGGTATTAAAGGTAGCTGGTTATGACGTGTTTGGCAACCTAAAGGGTGGAGCAACCATCAACACTTTAGTATCAAGCTCTGGAGCAGCGGTATCAACAGCACTAGTAACTGATACAGCAACTGCAACTAATGGAACAAAGGAACAAACAATTACGATTCCTGCGTCCGGAACAGTAACCGTTGTAGCTTATGCAACTGTTGCCGCGGCGGTAACAGGACTTGCTGCACCGGTTGGATCAGTAAGCGCAACTATATCAGTGCGTGACATGTCAGGTGAGCTTGCAGCGGCAACAGCAACCATCGCCGGACTTCGCGCCGAGCTAGCCGCAGAGAAGGCAGCCCGCGCTGCAGCTGACTCGGCAACAGCAACACTTAAGGCAGAGAAGGCAGCTCTTGAGGTAGTTATAGCCGATCTAAAGTCTAAGTTTAACGCCTTGGCTAAGAGGTGGAACGCTAAGTTCCCTAAGCTAAGAGTAAACTGGATTAAGTAAAACTTAAGTATACTAAGGGCGGGGCTGGGAAACCGGCCCCGTTTTTTATGCAAAGACGAAGTTATCATAACAGTATAGAATATACGCATAGCCTATCCTTAAGGAGAAACCACGTGCCAATTCTTGGAACAGTTGCTAGTGGTTATAACCTTCCCCCTTCAGTAGTTACTGGAGGAACTTTATCTTCGGACTCAACTTACTACTACAGAACATTTACTGCTAGTGGAAATCTTGAAGTAAGTTCAGCAGCATTAACTGCTGATGTCTTTATTCTTGGTGGTGGTGGAGGTCGCGGTGGTGGTAATGGTTCATATGGTGGTGGTGGTGGTTCAGGCGGAGCCGCATATTTTACAAACTATTCAATAGCAACTAATACTTATTCAATTGTTATTGGCGCTTTTGGTGCTAGTGGTGCTAGTGGATCAAACTCTACTGGTCTGGGTGTTACAGCATATGGTGGCGGTAAAGGTGGCAACTACAGTGGCCTTAACGCTAGTACAGGTGGTTCAGGTGGTGGTGGTATTTATCAGCCTTCTTCTGGTGGCGATCAACCAGGTGCGGCTGCAACTCAAGCAACTGGTGCACCATCAGGAGCAACATATTTAGGAAATGATGGCGGCGGTTCATCTTCACCAGGAAGAGTAGATGGTGGCGGTGGTGGAGGTTTAGGTACTGCTGGTGGTGGTGGATACAACTATGATAATGATGGGTGGGTTTCAGCAGGTGGCTCTGGTGGTAATGGAACAACTATTATAAGTTCTTGGCTTGCTACTGTAGGTTTAGGTGAACTTAGTGGTGGCTCTTATTACATTGGTGCTGGCGGTGGTGGTTATGGAGATGTAAGTGGTGTTAAGGGTAAAGGTATAGGAACTAATACAGGCAGTGGTGGTAGTTATAGTGGAACTAGTGCAGCAAGTGACGGCGTAATGATAGTTCGTTACTTGAAAACGGCGGTGGCATAATGCCAATTCTTGGAACAAGCGCCTCACAGAACACTAAATCTTTCTTAGGTTTAGTTGTTGATTATTTAGTTGTTGCAGGAGGTGGCGGCGGTGGTGAAGAAATTGCTGGCGGTGGAGGTGCTGGAGGTTTACGCTCAACAGTAACTGCTACTGGTGGTGGTGGAACTCTTGAGTCCCCTATAACATTAGATTTTAATACTAGTTACACGGTAACAGTTGGCGCTGGTGGTAATGGTGGTATATGGAGTTCTAACACACCAGCAACTAATGGTTCTAACTCTGTATTCGGTTCTATTACTTCAATTAGTGGTGGTGCTGGAGGAAGTTATACAGGCGGGGATACTAATGGAAATTCAGGCGGCTCTGGTGGTGGTGGTAGTGCTGCAGGTGGTGGTGGTACATCTGGTGGCACAGGAACTGCTAATCAAGGTTTTGCAGGTGCCGCTGGTACTACTAATAATTCACGAGGTGCAGGCGGTGGCGGCGGCGCGGGTGCTGTAGGTGTAAATGGTAATGGTGTTCCTGCAACTCAATATGGTGGTATTGGTGTAGCAACAACAATTTCAGGAACTTCTACTTATTATGCAGGTGGTGGTGGTGGTGGAAATAATGATGCAAGCGGTGCCAACTCTAGTTCAGCAGGTGGTTTAGGTGGAGGTGGCTCTGGTGGAAATTATAGATATGCTCCAGTTGGAACTGCTGGAACTGCTGGTACTGCAAATACTGGCGGTGGCGGAGGTGGAGCTGGAAATAATGCTAGTGGTGGCGCGGGCGGCTCAGGAATTGTAATTGCTCGCTACGCAGGCACTGATCAGAAAGCAATAGGCGGAACTGTCACAACTTCAGGTGGCTACACAATTCACACATTTACAGCAAGTGGTAATTTTTATACTGGTGCAGCAAAAGCAACTGGTGGAATAATTACATACAACAGCGGGTACATATATCACACTTTTACTGATACAGGAACATTTACCCCAACTACTGCATTAACTGCTGACTACTTAGTAGTTGCAGGTGGCGGTGGTGGAGGAAATAATTACGGCGGCGGTGGAGGAGGAGGTGGTTTAATTTATATTACAGCAGGTTCCTTAACTGCTCAAAACTACACAGTAACAATAGGTGCTGGTGGTGCCGTAAATGCTTTTGGTTCAAATACTGTATTTAATTCACAAACCGCAGTTGGTGGTGGACGTGGTGGAGACAATAATAATGCTCAGCCTGGTGGTAATGGTGGTTCAGGTGGTGGTGGAGCAGCATCAAATACGGCTGGTTATAGAGTAGGTGGAACAGGAACTGCTAGTCAAGGTTATGACGGTGGAACAGGAACTGGGTTAGGAACTTTTGGTACTGGTGGCGGAGGCGGAGCAGGTGGTATTGGTGGAGATGGAAGTGGTGGTGGTACAGGAGGAAACGCTGGTGCTGGACTTCAATATTTTGGAACTTACTATTCTAATGGTGGTGTAGGAATGGGCTCTCCTACTCCAGGTAGTGCTGGTACTGGGGGAACTGCTGCAAATACTACTCCAACTGCCAACACAGGTAAAGGTGGTCCATTTGAAAGAACAGGTGCATCAGGTACAGTTATAGTAAGGTACGCGGTCTAACGCGAAACTATCACCGCAGCGGGCGGTATAACGCTTTAGAAGTAGTGATATTATTAACCTAACTCACCGAGCAAGGAGAAACTGAGTATGGCACATTTTGCCGAGATTGACGCGGACAACCTAGTTGTGCGCGTACTTGTAGTTCCAGACGCCCAGGAAAACAGAGGTCAGGAGTTCCTAGCCGATGACCTAGGTCTTGGCGGAACCTGGAAGAAGACCTCCTACAACACACAAGGAGGAGTTCACGCCAACGGCGGAACACCTTACCGTAAGAACTACGCAGGAATTGGATTTACGTTTGACGCGGAAAGAGACGCGTTCATTCCACCAAAGCCTTACGCGTCATGGACGCTAGACGAGGCAACATGCAACTGGGAAGCACCTGTTCCAATGCCAACCGATGACAAGATGTATCGTTGGGACGAGGAAACAACTAACTGGATCGAGGTAGCATAAACATGTCTGAGGCACCAACAAAGGTAGTAGTAGATTGCTCAACAGGAGAGACACAGATCATTCCGTTGACGGCAGAAGAGATCGCACAACGAGATCAAGACGCAGCGGCGTATGCAACTGCACAGGCTGAGCGCGAGGAGGCTGAGGCTGCAACCGCAGCGCTAAAGGCTTCCGCGAGAGCAAAGTTAATAGCAGGAACTCCTCTAACAGAGGAAGAAGCAGCTGTACTAGTAATCTAGTTTTATCACCGCAAAGTAAGACAAGCATTAAGGACTGGAGGCTACTATGCCAATATTAGGAACGTTAGCCTCTCAGTTTGCAGGAAAACCTTTTACCTCATTTGAATCTATTGCCAGTGCCACTGGTACAGGCTCAAGTGGAACAATTACATTTAGTTCAATACCACAAACGTATTCTTCATTACAAATTAGATGTGTTTCCCAATTAAGTGCAACTAAAGGTTATACTATTGTTAAGCCAAATAATGATTCATCAACCTCAAACTATACATTTCATTCAACATATGGAGACGGATTAACTGTGACTTCAGATGGATATGTTACTGGAAGTCTTGGTGGTTCTTATTCAATTTATTCTACTGGTGCTACCAGTGAACTATCTGACAATGTTGCTGCAACAATATTAGATATTCACGATTACGCTTCAACTAATAAATATAAAACATTTTGCTCATTTACTGGCTATAGCAATAATCAATCTACAAACAATTTAATATTTTTAATTAGCACTTTATGGTTAAGTACTTCTGCAATTAGTTCATTAACAATAGAAGCGCAAGGCGGTAATTTCACAACAAAAACAACCATTTCTCTTTATGGAATTAAGTGAGGAACTAGTATGCCAACCACATACGAAAAAATTGCAACTACTACTTTAAGTAGTGCAACATCAAATATAACATTTAATAGCATACCTGCAACTTATACTGATTTAAGAATTGTTTGGGTATATAAAGCAGTTTCGGCTGGTAATACTGCATTCTTACAATTTAATTCAGATACAGCAAGTAATTATTCTTATACTACTTTATATGGAACTGGTTCTGCAGGTGGAAGTCAAAGAAGTACTAACAATACTGGAGCATATTTAGTTTCTTATGCTGAGGCCCCAACTTCAGAGTGGCAACTGCAAACAATAGATATATTTTCTTATGCTGGTTCTACATTTAAAACATTGTTAAATACTTATTCAGGCGACACCAACGGTGGTGGGTTTATATCAAGGGGAGTTAATTTATGGCGTTCTACTTCTGCAATTACTTCAGTTGCCTTAAAATTTGATGCAGGTGGTAATATGCCATCAGGTTCAACCGCAACCCTCTATGGAATACTAAAGGCCTAACTATGCCAACTACATATACTTTAATCAGTTCAAATGTTTTATCATCAAGTGCGGAATCTGTTACCTTCTCGGCGATACCTGCTACTTATACGGATTTGGTGTTGCGAGCAAGTGTTAGAACCTCTGCTTCTGGCGCTTTTTCAAGTTTGGGAATTGTAATAAATGGAAATGTTGGAACTGTATATTCTTGGAGAGGATTAGGTGGGTCTGGTTCGGTAAGTTATAGCAATTGGTATTCAGGACAAAATGCAGGAGATGTTTCTTATGGAGTCGGTGATACTGCAACTGCAAATACTTACAACTCTTTAGAAATTTATATTCCATCTTATACGGTTGCTCGAAATAAACCTTTTTCCTCAATAACAGTTCAAGAAAACAATGCAACAGCAGCCTATACGCTTGCCCGCGCACAATTATTTTCTAGCACTGCAGCAATTACTTCTATTCAAATAACCGAATCAAGTGGTAATAATTTATTAGCAACTTCATCATTTTATCTATATGGGATATCCAACGCTTAAGAAGAAAGTCTCTAGGGCTTAGGAGGAAGAATATCTGAGCGATCATAGATTGCCTGGGCGTTCTCCCAAATTGTTTCACTGTTCACGAAGGCGTGTAGGTCGCAAAATAAAACCTCGCGTCCTTCGACAAATAAAACCTTCACCGCAGCTTGATAACCGCAGATTGCACAGATATCCCAAGGTTCTATGGATGAGATTTCACCATAGATCATTGCCATATAGGTAACTATAATATAGGAGCAGTTTTATGACTTGCTCAGGTCACCGCTGCAAGTAACCAGATGTGGTGGTAGGTTACTCGCGCGTATCCGACGGACGCGTTCTCGTCGGAAGATTTATAACGTTACTTATCTTATCCCTTGCCTTAGAGAGATTAACATCGGTGTCTACCTCAAGCTTGGTGTTTAGGGCAATCACCGCGGAGATCCTGCACGCGCAGCCGCAGGTAATACCTGTCTTAGAACACTCGCAGTTCTCCTTGCATGACTCATATATCTTTTCAGCAATAAGCTCGCGTTGCTCCCTAAGATACATCTCAAGTGTCTTCTGCATCACCACTCCTTTAGCGAGGCAATTAACGCTGACCTTATAAGAACAACACCTGCGATAAATCCTAGTATCATAAAAAATGAATACATGTATCTTACTCCTCCCCTATAACTTCCTTGTCCCAGCAACTCTGGCACCGGTACCCGTCTCTTTGCCTATCGTAAAGATACGTGTATCGTTGGTAAACTCTTCCGCTACAGCTAACACAAACGTAGCGGTAGAAGTTCTTAGATCCTGGCAAATTACTTATCTGCCTTTCGCATCTCCTCACGCTGAACCGCATAGTACAGCGGACCGGACGAGGAAAGATCAAGACCCTTTGCAAGCGCCGCAAGCGAGATCCCTGCGTGGTAAGCCTTATATAGCTCGCGGTGGTAACTCTCGGTTGACGTATCTCGTGCCTTGGTAACCCTCTCGAGCGTCTTATTTAGGGTAGTCTCGTTGGTCTGTGAGCGTGGTTTTCTCGCCGCGGGTGGTACCTTTGACGAAAATATACGACGACGCATACCGGAGTAGTTTACACCTAATCTATTAGATAGTGCAACTAGGGAACCTCCCTTTGCGTAGTACTCCTTTAGAAGTTGTGTGTACTTATCGCTTGCCTTGTGCGCGGGAGTCTTTTGTCCGCGCAGGCCATACGCCTTCTTGGCAAGATCAATAATAGGCTCAATCTTCACCGCGTACTGCTCTGTTAACTTGTCATTCTTCACTTAGATTCTCCAGTTTCTGTTAGTACCTTGACGGTACTTACGTTCCATAGTTGCGCCTTAATTAGGGACTGCATTAACTCCTGAAGACCTTTGGACGCGTTTTTATTTTGCTCCGCCTCGACGAGGACATAGCTATACTTAAGTGTTGCAGCAACACCGCGGTAGTCATCGTGTGGCTCAACGACAACACTCTTAGGATTTACAATTATAAGGTTAAGAGTGTTAATAGCATCAACTGCTTGTAGAAATGCCTTCTCTGCTAGATCCTCATCAACGTTAATGATGTAGGCATCAAGTCTCTTCATAATCTCTCCCTGCGTTAGTTACAGGATCGATTATATACAGGAAGTTGATATAACTGATAATCTAACGCAGGAGGATAAAACTAAATGTAAAGCTTAATCTTCTTCCTTTTCAGCTCTCTCGCGAATACCGATGGTTAAAAACCACAGCGCGATTGACGCCAGTGTTACATACCCAACCACGGTCTTTGCACTTCCCTCAAGTACAACCCAGGCAACGAAGAAGCCTAGGAACGTGAAGTTCTCGCTGATGACCGCGATTGTTCGTTTCTTTATCCAGTTCATGTGTATATTCTACCTTATCTTCCTATCCGCGTATTCTTAGTATTGAGCTACCAAGAATTACCTGTCCAACTAGCACCGCTGCTACTAGAACTTCCTTAGCCTTTTGTCTTTCCTGTGGTGACATGTCCGCACCGATGTTTGCAAGCGCCTTAAGCACCTCGCACTGTTGCTCCTCAGTTAAACCTTCGATTGCCTGCTCGGGATTAAAGCAACCGGAGATCGCGCCGATCAACGCCGCAGGAGACTCAAGAGTTAACAACGCTGACGCAACCTCGGCGGTAATAACAACCGGGTTTCCGTTAAGGTCCTCGCGAACCTCCACCGGAATTGCAGGAGGTAGATCTCGATACTCAAGACCCGCCGCCTCGATGCTTGCCGCGGTAACCGGTGCGCCCTCGGCCGATGAGACAAGCACGTCGGCAACAAGATCCTTCTCCGCGAGTGTAAACGTTCCGTCCTCGGTTAACGCGTCTGATAGATTAACAACCTCGGCGGTTGTTATCTCTCCGTCAGCGGAGAGTGCATCAGTGATAAGCTCTGCCTCGGCGGAGGACAGTCCGCCTTCAGATACAAGTGCCTCAACTAACGAGGTAACCTCTGAGTTTGTAACTACTCCATCAGAGTTAAGGGCGTCTAGAATTAAGGCTGATTCATTTGAACTTAAAATTCCATCTGATATTAAATTATCAGTTAGTGCGCTTACCTCTGAGGATGTTATCTCTCCATCAGACATTAAGGCGTCTAGTACTGCTTCTGCGTCTGCCGCTGTTAGGTTACCGTCAGCAACTAGATCCTCTACAACTGAAATAATTTCTTCAACAGTTAGTGGTGGCAATTCTTCGATGGCAGGTGGTTCAGGTTCTACGGCAGGTGGTTCCTCAACAACAACCGGAGGTTCCTCAACTACCGGGGGTTGGGTTTCAACTGCTGGCGGTTCCTCAACTACAACAGGAGGCTCAGGTTCAACTACCGGAGGCTCCTCGGCAGGTAGAGGTGGAGGTTGAATTGCTCCGCCTCCGTTTAAGTTTGCACTCTGTGTGACGGGTATGGAGATAATAGTCTCGGTGTACTCGCTAACGGGTCCGGACCAGTTGGCAACTCTAACAGTGTAGGTTGCTCCCTCGGTTAAACCTGTTAGTTGAATTGACGCAGGTGCGCCGTCGGTGTTTAGCGTCTGTCCTGCGTATGGATTCTCCGCGTCAAGGTCATCGGTAACAACCTGGTAGAACCAGGTGTTTGCGCTGTAGCCCTGTGGAAGCTCGGGAGATATCGTAACTGTAGTTCCTGCAACAACGGGAGTTGCAATGATCGGCGCAGGTGTTGGAACGTTGCTGGCAATCGTCTGCGTAAGAGTAGTTGCGCGTCCGGTAAGGAGAGTCTGCAGGTTGTTCTTTGTGGTCGTCGCGGAGTTAAGAGCTCCTGTAAACGTGTTGTTCTGTGAGAGAAGAGTTGATAGGCTGGAGTTGTTCACCGCGTTTTGTGCTACCACCGGAGTCAGACTTGAGTTCAACTGGGCAATGGTTGCGTTTGCCGCGTCAACCGCTGCCTGCACTCCGGAGATGTTTGGGTCAACGATCGGAGTAAAGTTAGCGCCTTGACTTATCTGCCCGGCGAAGCCGGCGCCTGGGTTTGTATCAGTGATGCCTGTAACTGCTCCGTTGGTTGTTTGACGATAGTTAAATCTTGCCTGATTTGGAATCGGTCCGATCGCGGTTACGTCAGCCTTCCAAGCTCCGTCGTTTGGATTAACGTCCGCGTTAAAGCGAATCTGCACCATCTGGGTTGATGCGTCCCGCTGTGGATATGGACGAAGATCCCACGCGATGTCTAAACTTGATGACGTGGTTGCATACGTAATTCCTGTGCCCGTGCTCCACGTAGTCCAGTCCCAGCCCGCGATGGATACGGAGGGAGCGCTTGGAGTTGAGTAGTAGTTTGCTCCCTCGTTAACGCCAAAGGTAATCGTCGCGTTTGATCCAACGTATACGTTGTTATATAAGGTACCGCCCATCTGAAGGTTGAACGGCAGGTTCATGCGTACGCCCGCGTCATCAACGCCCGCAAGCACGTTCGTGCTTGATCCAATCGTTGCCTGCAGCGCGTTCACCGCGTTCTGCGCGTTGTCAATCGCGATATTTGCCTGGGTTAACTCCGCCTGCGCTGTTGCCTGCGCGGTAACCGCCTCGGTGCGCGCGGTTGAAAGTTGGGTAACCTCGGTCTGTGCGGTGGAGATAAGAGCGGTGGTTGTGTCAATTGATGTCTGCGCGGTGGAGATGGTTGCCTTCGCGTCAACGACAACCTGCGAGGACTGGTTGATCGGAGTCACCGCGAGGTCAACGTTGTTAATCGTGTTAATCGCGGTCTGCACCTCATTTACCTTTGAGGTTGAAAGTGTAACGGATGAGGTTACGTTTGAGACGGCGGACTGTGCGTCTGCGCGCTCCGCCTGCGCCTGCGAGATCTCGGTGGCCGCGTTTGCGGTTGCGTCAACCGCCTGTTGAACCTCGGAGGTTGCAGAGGCGAGTGCCTCGTTAACCGCCTGCTGCGCGGGGGAGACAACTACCTGCTCCTGCGATGTTCCGTCGGTGGCGTACGCCGCGCTCTGTCCGGTGAGGAAGAGCAGACCTGCTATAAATAACGTACCTGTAAAAACTCGTAGGGCAGACGCGGTACGAGAAAAAAGTGTGTTATTATATCTACAGGTACTAGAGACGAAGGGAGACGTAGATGGATTGGATGAGCTTTGCGCTTGGTTTCTTTGTGAACTTTGCGGTAATCGGAGTAGTGGCGGTTGTTGTTGCCGCGCGAACAACAGGAAAGAAGTAGGAGATGCCTCGTCGGAGGAGGAAGTTTGTTTTGCTGGTCGGGCTGGTGCTTGCCGTGTTCGCGGGGCACCTTGCGCTGAAGGAGCTGTTTCGTCGTTCTGTTTTACGGAACGGCGATGACGCCCAGGACGTTTTTGATTCTTAGTACTGCTGTCTAGCCTATCGTGCTCTCCCCCACGTTTTTTGCTGTGGCTGTGGGGCACTTTGTTTTATTCTACCTCTCGGTATCCGTTGCTGATGGGTGTGATCTTGCGTCAAGTTCGTTCCAGGTCATGTGACCTAAAATCTGGTTTAGTCTTGTTACCTCCTGGAGCAGGTCCTCGGATGCGATAAGAAGATCCGCCCGTAGCTGGGGATCCCGCGGATCCTGAAGCTCGGCGATTAAGACCTTGGCGGTAAACAGGCAGGCAGCCATCCGGTTGAGCGAGCGGAGGTGCGAGGGCTGCGAGTCGAATATCATGGGCTAATCTTAACGTGAATCTTCAGCCGCGATTATGGAAGAAACACCGGAAGACGAGGATAAAGAGAGAAAAAGGAAAGAGGATATACTAGGTGAGAAAAAGAGTAGAGAAGAGAGAAAAGGACCTAGTACTGAAGCAGAGGCTTACTAGGCGGGGAAAATAAAACTAAAGTTGCGTTTGTACCTAGTATCACCATTTTTAGTATTTTTAGTATACCCTTGATACTTTAATTCTTAACTATAATTCTAATACGCGTATGTGTGTACACCAGGGGGCTACGAGAAACATAGTTGAGAATCAAAGAATCAGAGAAAATTGTTAACAATTGAGAACAATTGTTGAATTTTTATGATAATATCTGCCTAAGAGATCCACTAGGTTAGGAGAGAAAATATGTTAGCTGGT
>Ga0114967_10004270_pt1 | contig 11538 bp, 11 predicted proteins | sample M_130628_MF_Meta_FD_92639 | JGI IMG/M metagenome (GOLD analysis project Ga0114967, IMG submission 92639) | Freshwater microbial communities from Lake Montjoie, Canada to study carbon cycling - M_130628_MF_MetaG | ecosystem: Environmental > Aquatic > Freshwater > Lake | place: Lake Montjoie... | reverse complement strand
GGATTACTTTAGCTTTTGGTAAACCTTTTCTCAGTCCGTAATTTCTAGTTCCGTTACTTAGTGTTCTAGCGGCTTCTTTAGTTTCACCTTTTGAGAAAGCTCCGGCGATTCTTTTTTCCACAGCAGAAATGTCATGTTTCTTACCTTCCTTATATTCAAATTTTTTGGGAGAAAGATTCATTCCAGTACCTTTAGGTTGTATTTTTCCCATACCCTCTTTTGTTTCAGTTTTTTTTGCTTTAGGGGCTGTTTTTTCACCTGGTCTATGGAAAGGACTGCGTTTTTTATCTTTACCAGTTTCAACTTTTTCTTTTTCTTTTGGTTTTGTAGTTGTAGATTCTTTGGTTTCGGCTTTTGAACCCAATGGTTTACCAGCTTTCCAATTTGAAAACATTATTGGTTTCATACCACTTTTTGATTCATACATAGATTCCTCCATATCTTCTTCATCGATTTCGTCATCTGTGTCTTCCTCATCCATAGAAATTTCATACACAACCTCATCCATTTCTTCATCCATTTCCTCATCCATTTCTTCTGAGAAAATATCATTCATGATTTGGTCCATTTGGGAATCGGACATTTTTTCGGTAATAGATTCGTTTGTTGAGATGATATATTCTACATCTTCTTCTTCGTCATCAAGGTGAATTTTATCACCTTCTTTTTTCACGATAATTCTATCAGATGGACCCATTTTTTTGAAAACACTTAATACGTCTTCCATCGATGCATCATCAGGGATTTCTACAACATCTTCATCTTCAATGTCGATATCTAATTCGTCTGAATCCATATCCATTTCATCTTCAGAGTCCATATCCATTTCATCTTCAGAGTCCATATCCATATCATCTTCAGAGTCCATATCCATATCATCTTCAGAATCCATATCCATATCATCTTCAGAATCCATATCCATTTCATCTTCAGAATCTATTTCAGGTTCAGCTTGTTCTTTTAGTTTATTTTTAGTCTTTAACGACTCTTTTACTAGCTCAGAGATTTCTTCCTTCATTGTTGAAGCAAGTATTCCTTTTGCGTTTTCAGTTACAACATCTTCTAGATTTTTCATCTGAAGAAGAGCTTCTTCTACTAATGACTTTTTGTCTGCCATAAAATATTAAATTTTTCCATATAAATATATCCATAGCGCAAAAAATATTGATTTTTACAATTTTTATTGTAAAAAAAATTAAACAAAAAAAAACCCCACTCTTTGGTGGGGTTCATTTTTACTCGATCACTTCATCGATTTTACTTTCAATCACTGACGTTATTCGCCAATCATGTTGAAAGCCTTGATACTTTCCAGTTACTTTTGCCTCGACATCAGTAACTGAAATTGCTCGTACCAATTTCATTTCAGTGATTTTTTTGATCTTACCTGAATTTTCATCAGGTAGATCGTATTGTACTTTACATACAAAATATTTAGAATCTTCCATAAATTATTTTCTTAAAAAGTTATTCAATTTATTCATCAAGTCAATAGACCGATTCATAGGATTTGTGTTTTCAGTGGATTCTGACGATATCTGTCTTAATTTTTTTTCTTCTTCGATATTTTCATCGAATGAATGTCGATCGTCAATGTTTGAGAACAAATAAGCTCCTGGTGTGGAAGGTGAAGAAACTAAGTCGAAACATATTAATTCAAAATCCTTTTGAACTTCGTTTTGTTCTCCAACTTTTTTCAGAGACCCAACACCCCTAGATGATATTCCTAAAGTTACTCCTTGTCTTAGTAAATTTGCTGCTTGATCTCCCTTGGTTGATACTATCCCCCTCTCATGAAATCCAGGTGACGTTAAAAGTTTTAGTTTTCCAAGTAACATTTGACCTTCCCACCATAAGTCACTAATTATGTGAGATACTCGGTCTAAATCAATCAATGAAGACTCTGGATGGTTTAATTCAGATAGTGCAACTCCTTTCTTAATTAATTTTTTGTAGTTCTCAGCTTCTCTTTTAAGAATTTGTTCTGGATAAATTCTACCATTTCTATTTGGTGTATTATATTTTTGTAATACAGCATAAAATTCAAAAGGTTTCGAATAATCTAATTGAGTTTTTTGTTCTTCCAAAACTTTTATGTTTCTGTGATCTGTGGCAGACACAAATCCTGCGTCCATCTCAATCAAGATACCTTTTCCCACTTCGTTTGGCCCTAATATTTTCATAAAAAATTTATAAATAAATATTAGGTAGTTTCGATTGTTTTTGTTTTTTTTGTTTTTTCAAAATCGAAATAAATATTTTGAGAAAAATTATGGGAATTTATGAAAGAAGTTATATCTTGCAAATGTTTTTTTAAGGTCAAAGATTTGAACTCAACATTTTTATTTACGAAAAAAGTTATTTCTAAATTCATAAAACTTTTTTTACCCATAACAAGACCACTAGTTCTAAGATCTAAATCACAAATGAATGTAGATTGAAATAAATTAAGATCTAAAAAATCACCTATGGTTTCTTTGATTTCTCTATTTAATATGTTTATGACTCTCGACCAATTTTCAACATTTTTTTTGGGTGTTACCCAACTTTGGATATTCAAATACAATGATTTAAATGTTCTTGAATCCACTGTACCGTACGTACTTTTTAATCTTGTAAATCCATTTAATTTACACGTTTTGCCTTTTTTCATTAATTAACATAATAACAATGGTTTATTTTTTTTCAAAAAAATAGTTATAATATTGATATAAATCAAATTTTTTTCATTATTAATATAATTAGTTGATATGATAATAATAAAAATTAATGGTACGTCGAATCTCGACAAAAGTCTCAAATTATTGAAAGGAAAAATAATCAGAACCAAACAGAATGAAATTCTTTTGTCAAGATTATCTCATGAAAGTAAATCTCAAAAAAGAAGGAAAGAAATTCTAAAAGCTCAGTTTATACAAAAAAAACGTAGTTCTGAGGGGTAAATTTACAAGCTCTCGTATAGGTTTTTTAACCTAACAAAGTTAATCCTATCAAAAGTTTCTTTCTCAATGGTACTGATGGTTTCTTGAATTTTTGAAGAAATGTCTTCAGTATTTTCTTTTGAGATGTCTAGTAATTTATTGATAGTATTGGTTTTGACTTCGTCATATTTTTTTTGTAGAGTTTCTTCACTCTCTGTCAAAATACTCATCAACTCTTTTTGAGTATTTTCATCTAAATTTGAAATATAGTTAGATGCGGTACTATTTGCTATCTTTAGAATAGAATTAATTGGTAAATTGATATTTTCTTTCTTTTCTGTATCTTCTGAAAGTTGATTAATTAACCTTTTTTTAGAGTGTGCACACTCCACCAAATTTGTGAAATCAGGGTAAATTAAATTATCAATATCCTCGTATATGTTATCAGTTTTGATTTCTTTAACCCAAAATTCTGCCAATTTTTTCTTCACCGATTTTTTATTTTCTTCAATCTGTTTTACAGATTCTTGAATAAAAATTTCAGCAGTGTCCTTATCTAAAGACCTTGTGTTTTTTAATGATTGATAGTGATAAAATACAGAAGTTAAATCTTTATTTTCAAGAACCAATTTCTTGAATTTTTTAATCTCCTGTTCGAAAATACCATTTTGGTATGACGAGATTAGATGATCTTCTATTGATGAAAAAAGTTCTCCGAATTTCATAATGTTTTTTAATTAAATATTATCGTCCGACAATTTATCCAATACTTGACTTATTGATTGTAATATTTTTTCTCCTTTATCAAAATCAATCTCACTTTTTTCTTCGATTTCCAATCTTTCTAGAATAATATTTGTGGACTTCTTTGTATTTTCAGGAGCCAATGTCGGTTCTTCAGGAGGAGGAAGTGTTTCACCACCAGGGGCAGGTGCCATACCGCCTAATTCACCACCCATAGATGGTAAAGGTTCTGCACCACCAGGTGGAACAGATCCACTCGTGGTGGTATCACCACTTAAAATTGATTTACTATACAGTTTATCAATATTATCGAATATACCCGTTCTATTAATAACGTTAGGAGTATTTGTTAACTCAGCGGCAACTGCGATCTCCATTCTTTGTTGGTTAAGATCCAATTTGATCTCATCGTCAGAGAAACCAAGTATGTGTTTTTTAGCCCAAGCTGTGGACACGGGTGCAATTCCCTCAATTTTTGTAACGGCATCTCGATACAATAACATTTTTTCTTTCCAAACTTCCACAGTAAGTAAATCAGCTTGTTTTGATGGATTGGTCAAAGACAATTGAAATGAACCTAGTTCATCCTCAAACCCTAAAAGAAATAAATGAATTATTGCGATTTTATTTAGTTCAGCAATCATACATTTTTGAATACGATTGATCGTTCTAGCAAAACGAATATCTTGAAGTGATAAATTTTTCCCATCTCCGACGGGTTCTTCAAATCCTAAAAATGCTTTAGGAATTCTTAAAGCAGTTAGAAGTTTCTTCTGGATGTACTCGATATCAGCAATTTCAGAAAGATTTTGAGCCCCTGCTAAGGTATCGATAGGTGTTGGTGCTGCGGGGTCTCTAACAGGGATAAAGAAATCTTGGTCAACCGCCATTTGGTTGAATCTCATATCGACATTACCCGTTTTAGGATCAGCTATTTGGTCTTTTTTGAATTGTTGTGCAAATCTTTGTACATATGGATATACATCGGCATCATCCATATTTCCTACATAAACTTTGAAAACTCTTCTCTCAGGTGCTCGTGAGGTCCTATAAACTAACATCGCATCCTCAGCTAACACCAATTGTTTCCAAATTCTTCTTGCCTTCTCAGTCATCGATGTACCATATGGTAACTTACGATCATCTCCCAACAATCTAAAATGTGCGATTTCCCAACTATTAAAATCAAGTTGTTTGTTTTTCCAAGTGAATGTCAAACTTTTCACATCTGGTCTTGATGATTGTGCTGCCCCAAAACCTGAGGTTGCTCTACCTTTCATACCAACCTCGATCCTTTCTATCTCAATATTTGGTAACTGTAGACACCCAACAACACCTCTTTCAGGATCTAATTTCAAAAACACAAAATTATCACCATACTTAGCGGTATTACGCGTCCACATAGGTAAATTTGTATTGATATCCAAAGCATTATTAAACAAGTCAGCTAAAATTGATTTAATCCTCGGTGAGTCCGAATAGATTTGTAACATAAATCCATTTTCATCGACCGTAGTTGATTCTTCAGCGTATGTGTCTAATGCTGAGGCGATTTCAGGTGTGTATTCCATACTTTCAAAATCATAATATGAAGCCAATCTTGTTGGTTCATAATACACCGCTTGATTGTATAAATTATTTTCAACTTTAGCCCATTGACTTACAAGATAATATGTTTGTTGAGCTTGAAGTTTTTGTTTTTCATATTCGTCTTTATTTTGGGTCTTGAGTAATTCTTTTTTATCAAAAGTATATGTTGGTAAATCTTGACCCAATAAAGAATTTGGCCCTAAACTTTGAGATAATCTCTGCCAAATCGTTAAATTTTTATTTTCCATAATTAACAATAAATATTCGACTAATTAAATCAACGCTTACCACTTCCAAACAACCATGAATATTCTTTATAATCGTTTAACGAAGGTTGATTTCTAAACGCAGGATTTTCTCTATAATTTGTATTTGGTAATGCGGGATTAAAATGTGTTGTCGCTGGTTGTTCGTACGATTTAACCTCCCATGATTCTAGTAAAACCTTTGCTTGTTGTGAAACTTTTTGTAACTGAGCAAATGAATAATCCGCAACATAGACCGCCATAGCCAAAGACATAATAAGGTCATCATGTTGTCCTTTCATATGGTCTGGTCTACCATTCACATAAACAAAAGTGTTCATTTCGTTGACTAAACGAATAGAATGTATTTTTAAACCATGTCGAAAATATTCTTCTAACGCAGCAATAATTTGAACTCGTTTATTGTTGAAATTAATACCAGGTATTTTGTCTTGCATTTTTGGGTCAAATTTCCATTTATTTGCAATGTCCATACCATCCACATAAAGTTCTTTATAACCAAGTTCTTGGAGTTTTCTTGCTGTAGAAACTCCCATTCCACCTGTGATATCAACAACTACAAAGGCTTTATACATAGTCGCCCATTTATAAACTATGTCAGCTAAATTATCTGGTGGAAGTTTTCCCAAATATTCAACAGCTTGTTCTTTATCGTCAAAATCAAAAATTTGGAAAGTTGAAAAGTCTTCACTATCACCTCTCGAAACGTCTACACCCATAATGTATCTGTGACCTATGATAGGTTCTTTCCACAACCATAATCCACCACTTACCATTTTATTTAATGGGTCTTTAACATCGTTTTCTAATATTTTTTGGACCAAGTTTGAATCAAATACGTTATCTCCTGACCCCAAAAAATTACACTCTAATTCTTGAGCAACTTTTCTTTTATCATATTTTAATTTTTTGACCATTTTTTCAAACCAATTCGATGTTGGTTTGAATCCATCATCAATAAGTCTTTGTATTTCGTCATAATCTCTATCCGCAGGTAATTTTTCTGAAACATCAACTATTTCAGGGTTTGGATATTCATCTCTGTTCAAATAAAAATGTATTAAATCATCTACTTTGATAAATTGTAAATCTTTTGTGTATCGTGGATCTCTCCACCAAAACATTTCTGATATTTTGAAATCGTTAATACCTCTTATTGATTGATCGTAAATTTCGTAATAAATTGGATCATACCCGTTTGGTGTTGATATTACAATAACTTTACCACCTGTGGATAATGAGGCCATACAAGCCGCCCAAAAATCACTATCGGCCTCGATATACGCCGCCTCGTCGAATATTAGAATTGTAGGAGTATAACCACGTAACGCATCCTTTGATGTTGCAACCGCTTTTACTTCACACCCATTTGATATTTTAAAGTGTCTTTGAGAGTTTTTTTCTACACTGTATGTTATACCCACCCAACTAGGCCATTGGTCAATAAATCCTCTAACTTTATTTGCAAATTCAACAGCTGTATCTAACTTATTTGCAATACACAAAACCTTTTCAGGTTTGTTCTTGAGAGCAAAAGCTAATTTTTTACTTATCCAAGCCGCAGTTACTGTTGATACCCCAGCTTGTCTATATTTTTTGGCAATGTTTTCGTTATACTCTTCGTAATCTTTGATAAGTTTTGCTTGATCAGGAAATAACTCTAATGGAACATATTTTGATTGAGTATTGTCGTAAGTTTGTAAATACGTTCTTAAAGCATATTCAGTATTCCTTACACATTTAGTGTACTCAAGTAATAATTGTTCTTTTGAAAAACCCATTCCATCAACTTTATTTGAAAAGATCGTCTATATTTATATCTCCCAACCCATCATCATCACCATCATCATCGTCACTATCTTCTTGACCTCTTTGATATTCAAGTTCATTTAATTTACTCACAATTTCATTTACCATTCTATCAATAATTTGGTTGGCCTTAGGATCTCCACTTAAAACCTTTTTAGTCAAATTAATAAAATCCTCAGCACTTATCATCACAAATTTTTGAAAAAGATAATTTTGAATAATTCTTTGTCCTGGTTCAAAGATTTTGTTCGGGTAAGCGGTAATTAACTTTTCCCAAAAAATTGGACCAAATCTTAAATCCCAAACTTCTGCAGGTAATGTATCTTCATACCCCGTCACCGCTTTTTGTTGGTCGGGGTTTGATGGTAAACCAAAGGTTCCTATGACATCGTATGTTCCTTTGACTAATTCATGTAATAAAACAGGAAATATAACACCCCGTGCAACTACTTTAGGTGGGTCTGAGGTTGTATCAATTTCTTCTGAACCAGCCTTACTACCCATCAAATTATTCAACATATTTTCATTCAAAATCCAATAAAGTATTTCATTTATAGACATTAACGTACCATACAAATTCAACAATCTAGGATCTAAAGCGTTTAATTTTTCTTCAACTAAATGAAACATATACTGACCTTTAGCTCCAGCACCCTGAATAAACATATTAATCAAACGTCTTTTACTTCTTTCGATATTAAATTCGTCCAAGGCCTTTATTAACGCATCAACAGGGTTTTCCTCTTCATTTTCAGGATCTTTGAAAAGTTGAAGTATTTCTTCTTCAGTTTTTTCATCAGGTTCCATCTGAAATCCTTCATCAGGAATTCCTGATTGACTCACTAAGTAAGCTTCATACTCAATTTCTGTAGGTGCTATTTCTAATTCCTGTCGGACTAATTCAATAGATAAATTTTCTAGATATTCTTTGTGTTGTCTTTCAATGTTTACGATTTCTCTCAAAGCACCCATTAATAACATTTGTAAATTACCAATACTTCTTATGTCAATAGGTCCTGGAATTTGAGCATATCTCCTAATATTATCGACAACTTGTTTGAATCTATCGGATGCAATAATTTCCTCAAAAGTTTGGGTTCCTGTAGTTTTTGGTAAAAAAGGTTGTTTTGAAACGGGAGTCTCTCCTCTTTCAATTTTCCTTTGAATATCAGGATCCATCCTTTCAGGTCTTCCACCATAATCAATGGGAGCCTCTTTTATATGTTTTTTGTGAGACATTATTTTTTAAATTTTATATTTAATTGATCGAATGTTAAATAATCTGGTATTTTAACTTTTCCAGGATTTGGTACTAAATCACGAATTTTATTTTCAGTTGTTTCTATCTCCTTAAGATCACTTTCTAATTTTCGTTTTGTAATTGAAAACACTGGAGTTTGTGATTTCTTATTCATTTTGAATTTTCCAATTTGTTTGTTGTTGTGTAAGGGTCTTTTGATAATAGATTGGTTTTGTGCTATCATCTCAATAAGTGTTGCTTTGTCTGTTTGTGGTAATAAATTTGTTTTTATCTGATTTCTTGTTATGTTCTCCAAAATTGGAATTATTGGGTTCTTGTTTTCCTTAATTTGTTTTTTGACATCCATAACACATCTCTCATATTGTTTCATTTGGTTTTTAGACCAATCACTTCGTTCAGTACTACCAAATTTTTTACCCATGGTTGCGGTACATATCGCCCATGGGTTTTTGGTTTGTTTTTTTTCCGTCATCTCACCTTCATCCATACCATCACCATAATTACCAAAACCATCATCTGTAGATGGACCAACCTGATGAGGGTCTTGCGTTCTTTGCCCTTTTTCGAAGTCCATAGGATCTTCTTCATCCTCAGTCACTTCTTTTTCATAGACTTGAAATATTTTCTTTTGGTCTTTCATTTTTTTAATGGTCGCTTGGTCACGAGCTGGAACCATAGTGACTTGTTCATTGACAAAAAATTTATTAAATAATAAGTTTACAGAATTTTCTGAAAGTTGAGTAACCATTTTACGACTCAAACCAGCACTGATTAGTTTTTCAATTTTATTCTTAAGCATATGATACTTGTTTTTCAAATTCTAATACGATGTCTCTTTCGTAAAGTTTATCGTTGATACTTTTTTCTGATTCTCCGAATTTAAATACCAATCTTTTATTCTCACCACAACTTTCATCAGTTTCCCATCCCAATGCTATTATATCCTCCATAGCGTCAATAACTCCCATATAATCGGAGTTCTGTACTAATTCCATCACTACTTCGGTGTTACGTAGTACACCAACTTTTTGAATGTATTTTATATCAGGAGGAGTTGGAGTTCCATGAGCGGGTTTAGAATCCCAATTCTCACCCCAAACATCAAAAACATCACTGAAGATAAATTCGTAAATATTATCCCCTTTATAGTTTGGTCCTAGTCCGTTGATATAAATAAGATGACTCATAGAAATTCACCATCTAAAGTAATTTTCAAAATATTGTCTTCATGTTCAAAAACTAAATTTTTTAAATTTGTTTTTCCTTTGAACTTAAATCCACTAGTTTCACGTATAATAAACTCAGCACTTTCCCTTTGTTCTTTGGTCTCTGCTAATTGTCTAACTTGTTTTATTGCAATTTTTTTGTAATCAGTGTCTTTATTTTTCTTCTGTAATTGTTCACTTTCATTAATTCTATAATATTGAGATAATAGTTTTTCGACCTCAGATTCAGCAAATACAGAGTCCATAATTGAACCTATTTTCTTTCTATACATACCTTCCTCTGTTTCATCTTCTATTTCTGTTTTCATTGGTGGCATTTCTTGTCCTTCATCACCTGTCTCCATATCCATATCCATATCGGTGTTCATTTCATCCGAACCCATCATGTCCTCATCATAGTCTTCTTCGAATTTAGCTAAAATATCTTCACGATCCTCATCGTCTAATTTAGCTAAATTAACTGCTGATAATATTGAATTTAAAACATATTTGATATCTTCGGAGGTCATACCCACAGAATCATCCAACATTCTTAACTTTTGACCCAACTTTCCGGTTAATTTTTGTACAGTACGAAAAGTAACCTCTTCTCTATCTCCCATACTAGGCATCTCATCACCCATATCAGGCATTTCTGTACCCATATCAGGCATCTCATCACCCATATCACCCATTTGTTCACCAGAACCACTCATGTCTTGACTCATATCCATAGGAGGTAAATCATCTGGTGGTGTAACGTCTGCCTGAGATGATTGTACATCAACAGATGGCATTTCTTGTGGAGCAACAGGTTGTGATGTAACAGGATCAGGAGCTACAGGTGGTTTTGGAGTTTTAAGAGTGAATTTTTTTTGTTCACCTATGTTCAAAAGTGGAGTCTCTTCTTGATTCTCAGTTAATCTGTTGACTTCTTTTGCAATTAAGTTGAGACGCTTAAGAGCTGCGGAATATGAACTATAATGTTTTCTATTTTTCATCGGTTCAATATAGTCATATGACTCATCAACTCTTTTTTTGATGACATATCCCATTTTTTCTTTAACGATTTCATATTCTTTTCCATCTGACAAAACTTTACTATATTCAGTTCTATCAGTTTCATTAATGTTACTCGGAATATTTTCTTTGTATCGTGAAATTTCTAAAATCCTTTTTATTTTGGATTCACCTGTTAATTTTTCACTTCCGATCGGTTTTAAATCTGCCATTTTATTATTTTTTTAATTTTATTATGAATTTAATCCGTGCATTCCGCCTAATTGAACTAGTCCTAACTGAATTACCGCTCTTCCTTGGTTGTTGGACCAATAAGGGTGGGGTAACGATTGTTCTGTAGATGAAGTACAAGTACAACCAGTTGTACTGAAACAAGTTCGACATTCGTTATACACAGTACCAGCACTCAATGCAAATGGGCTTAAAGACGGAGTTTGTGTCTGAGTTGGTGTTGGTGTTACAGTAGAGGTTACTGTTGCAGTAATACTAGGTGTTGGTGTCTTAGTTTGTGTTGGTGTTACAGTAGAGGTTACTGTTGCAGTAATACTAGGTGTTGGTGTCTTAGTTTGTGTTGGTGTTACAGTAGAGGTTACTGAGGCAGTAATACTAGGTGTTGGTGTTACAGTAGAGGTTACTGAGGCAGTAATACTAGGTGTTGGTGTCTTAGTTTGTGTTGGTGTTACAGTAGAGGTTACTGTTGCAGTAATACTAGGTGTTGGTGT
>Ga0114967_10004269_pt1 | contig 11538 bp, 9 predicted proteins | sample M_130628_MF_Meta_FD_92639 | JGI IMG/M metagenome (GOLD analysis project Ga0114967, IMG submission 92639) | Freshwater microbial communities from Lake Montjoie, Canada to study carbon cycling - M_130628_MF_MetaG | ecosystem: Environmental > Aquatic > Freshwater > Lake | place: Lake Montjoie... | reverse complement strand
AGCGGACGCTGTATACTACCGAGCACGCGTAGTCGTACCGTAATCCGCAGTTGAATTGAATCGAAGTAGGGGCGGAGGCGATTTAGGGTCGCCTCCGCCCTCTAGTTGAGGGTAATAAATTTTTGTCAACAATTGTGAGACTAGGTTTATGAAAGTAAAATGGCCTGTGAAAACAAGAACCGGATTCACATTGATTGAATTGCTAGTTGTTATTGCAATCATTGCAATTCTTGCGGCAATGTTGTTACCCGCCTTGGCCAAAGCAAAGCAAAGGGCGCATGCCATTCAGTGCATTTCCAACCTCAAGCAATGGGGCCTTGCTTGGAATCTATATACAGCTGACCACAACGGTTCTTTTTCCGACGGGATGAGCGTTGGTTGGCATCGCGGCGATTGGGTTTACGTGCTTCAGAAGCACTATAAGGACAAACCCTACGTACTCCTCTGTCCGTCAGCTAAGATGCGTTGGAAAAAAGGGGCGGCAAAAGAAGTTCAGACCGACCCATCAGATCCGAATGTTGAAGATCATGGCGGTCCTACCACAGCAACCATGTTTCCTCTTTTAGACCCTACTACCGGAAGAAACACGATATCGAGTTACGGCGAAAATTGCTACGTTTACAACCCGCCTGCAAATGTGGCTGATATACAAGGCCGACCGACTTATCGGAATTGGAGGAAAATGGAATCTGCCAATCGACCAACGGAGACCCCCATTATGGCCGATGCCATGTGGCGAGGTGGTGGGCCAGATTTTAGATACTCACCACCCTCATTTAACGGCGCATGGGCAGGCGCAAATGCTGAGTTTAATCATTTTGCCATAATGCGTCATGCAAAGGGCACACAATTGGTCTTTTTTGACGGCAGCGCGCGCAAAATGAAGCCAAAAGATTTATGGAAGCTGCCATGGCATAAAGATTTCGACGTCAACTATCCTTACCCAAGTAACTTTTATCCTGCATGGATGCAGTAGGAATTACTCACCTAAAAGTAACAATGGTCGGACAGCTTAGCGACCGACCGCTTTTTTCAATCGATATCGTTCGAGCAACTCTGGGTGCAGACCAACGTCGCCTGACTCAGCCCCTAGGATGTTTGCCTTTGTGGCCATCTTGATGGCTTCCTGAAAGCGGCCTGATTCTGCGTAGGCAGCACCCAAAGTCTCGATTGGGCCGGCAACCTGATAGTGAGTTAGTTCGCAGGCTTTTTCAGCCAACAGTGCGGCATCACGACCATCGCGGATGGAAAGGTTTGGGGAAGTGGCCAACAACCAAGCCAATTTATTTAGCAACTCGGGGGCGTTTGGCTGTTCGCGCAAGGCATGGCGGTAAACCTCGACACCTCCTGCGAAGTCTCTGCGTTTACATAGTTCATTTGCCTTAGCAATCTGGTTCAGTGAAAATTCATTTACTACTGGGGCAGCCTCACTCTTGATTATTTGAAACAGGCTAACAAAGTCATCGGTCCACAATGGTATCGAGGCGGTGTATTTTTTTGCAGGTCGGCTAGCTATTTCAAGGTTGGGGTCGCTCATAAAGGATTCGTTGCGTGATAACAAAACCCAGGTCGAGGGGGAAACCCACCATTTCTTGGAGAGATTTCCATTTTCCACAACCAACACCCGATAGTCAAAATGTTTGGCAACATTGATGAGCACTGATTCGAGATCGAGATAATGGTTTGAGATATGGACGGCAATAACCCCGTTAGTTTTTAGATGACGTCCATAGGTAATAAAGGCTTCTCGGGTCAGCAAGTGAACCGGGATGGCATCGCTGCTAAAGGCATCAAGAACAAGCAGGTCAAAATTCTGTCCCGATTCACCTGTCAATGACAGTCTAGCGTCACCAACGCTCACTTCTACCTTAGAGGTGGTGTTAGCTAGGCAAGTGAATCTTGCTTTTGCTAGGCGAATCACTTCGGGATCAATTTCATAATAACGAAAACAATCTCCGGGTCGGCCATACGTCACCAAAGTGCCTATCCCAAGTCCGATTACGCCCACTCTCCGATTCGCTTGAGATAGGGCGGCAAATGTCAACCCCACGCCACTATCTTCAGCGTAATAGAGTGTCGGCACATTGTCAGAGGGTCGAAAAAATTGCATTCCATGCACAGTTTTGCCGTGGATTAGCCTAAAACAACCTTGTCCTGTGGTCTCATCGCCTGATTTCTCAATCGTCAGTCTACCGTAGAAGTTCCGCGATTCATAAACCTTGACGGCTTCAAGGTTGGAGTTGGCCGTCCAAACCGTGCGCCACAGCGTGACCAACCCGATCAACAATCCGACACACACACAGAAAGTGAGTTTGGGGTGTTTGATCTGTTTTAGGTCACGGGCTAATACGACAAGAAATAAAAGGCCTGAGGCAAGCAACCCAAACCTCCACTCTGAGTAGTCATGAAATACAAGTGGGGCTATGACGGCGACAAATATCCCGCCCAAAACACCGCCCGCTGAGATTGAAAGGTAAAATTCAGTCAGCTGACTTGGCAGCGGTTTCAGTCGGTAAAGCTCACCATGAGCCACCATACAGCACAGAAAGAGTCCGCTACTTAGGATGCTGACAGAAACTAAAATCGAAACTCCAGCCCCCTGTGTGAGTAACCATTGGATACCGAACCACGAAATCATAACCAAGACGTAAAACGGCAGGCGTTTGTACCAGAGAGGGTTATCAAAGCAGATAATAAAACTTAAAAGATACAAACCAAGCGGTAACAACCAGAGCAGAGGGACTACTGCCACGTCCTGGCAAATTTTGTTTGTTGTTGCCATTAGAAGCGCAGATGCAGATGCAGGCAGCAGAAGCCAGAGTAATCTTTGGTAGAGACTGAGGGGTGCACTATTGGAGTTTCGTGGCGCACGAGATATGCTTGTAGAAGGGCTTTCAAACGTGAACCGCCAAAAACTTTTCACGCAAACAACGCAGCTGATCGCATACACCACCAGTCCCCATCCCCAAAGCACTGCATTGATCTTGCGGTTAAATTGGACTTCAAGAAATAGAGGAAATGAAACTAATGCCAGTAGCGAACCCAGATTTGAAAGCGAATACAGGCGATACGGCGAAGCGTCTGGGTGCTTACGGCTGAACCAATGTTGTAACAATGGCCCCGTGCCAGCAAGTGCGAGATAAGGCAGCCCAATGGTGCGCAACAATATTGAGAGGATTTGCGGTGTTGGGTCGCCTAGGTTATCGGGTTTCCATCCGGGTGGAGGTGCGATCGGGAGCAATGAGATGGCAGTGACAATCAGTGAAAGATGCAAAATCGCTTGCGATCGCACGCTCAGCCACTTGGTGCTCAGGTGCGCATATAAATACCCACCTAAGAGCAGCGATTGGAAAAAGAGAAGGCAAGTCGTCCAGACTCCTGGGGCGCCTCCAAACAACGGAAGCAAAAATTTCCCAATCAATGGCTGGATAAGAAAAAGGAGAAACGCTCCTGCAAAAATTGTAAATGCGAATGGTGTCACACGGAAATTTCAAAAACACAGGTTTTCTGGGCAAGCATAAACCCACCAAGCCGGAACTCTCAGATGGCGAGCTCTGGACAGAAAGGTTTGCATCAGCCCGCCCGGACATACAATCGCTCAGCCTATGAATGTCTAGGAGAATTCAGCATCAACGTGTCGGATTAATCATCTTGGACGAACTCTTTGACATCACCCAATCGGCGTCCTTGTTGTTAGGACAGATGCTGTCTATCCGGTCTTTGGCTGTTCTTGGATCTTTCCATTTATGAATCTCGGAATGCCCGTCTGCGAATGAAAAGCTACCCGCATTGCCGTGGTAGGTGGCAGGAATATCCGTCCACCGATAGGAGCTTTCCATGCCAACCGGATCGTAAAATCTCATATGCACGGCAAAAAAACCGTCATTGATGCTTTGCTCTCCCTGCTCGTCGAGAATCACAAATGTGTTTGCGGGGCCCGGACGGTTCATGTCGCTACTTTTTGTGAAGACACGATAGGGGGTGCCGTCGTAGGCTACATCCCACGCAGAACCAATCCAGCAGTTCATAGATACGCTGCGACTTGGAGGCTGCCCTTCGTAACCAGCAAGGGTGCTGGTTCGCTTATCTCCGGGACATCTAAAGACTAAGATGTTCTTTCCGATATAAGGCGCGATTGGGGAATTCGGGAGCTTGCCATCCTTGTCAACAAAATCAGCCCCTGCCGGAGATCTGACGTCATGGCTTCCAGACCAATCGCTTGCGTTTAAAAGTTTTTCTTGATTGTCCCCGGCATACATCAGCCAACCCAACGTAATTTGTTTAGTATTATTCATGCATTGAACGCCTTGTGCCTTTATTTTTGCTTTCGCTAAGGCAGGCAGCAGCATCGCCGCAAGAATGGCAATGATGGCGATAACAACCAGAAGCTCGATCAATGTAAATGCAGACCATCGAGAACCTGCAAATGGGGCTATCGTCATTTTTCGTGAGTTTTGCATAGCTTGGATTTTTGTGACCCCATCACGATAACCTCAACTGTCATCCGCGTCTGTACCCCAAATGTAGTATTCTGTCGATCTACACTGGATTTTAGTCTGCGGTTGCGCACGAGAGGGTTTCCAGGTCGTGTTTTCAAAATATTAATTTAGCCAGTCGAGTATGGAAGCGAGGCAAACGCAGCCCATGAAATGGATGTCATTTTTGTCAAGGCAAGCGCCGACGCTGCGATGCCGTTTGATGCGTTGGAAATAACACTCAACCTTGTGTCGTATCCGATAGAAGCTGCGATGACACCAGGCGGGCGTCCAAAGATCACGGCGGGATGGAATACACCTCCTGATCCCGTTTCGCTTGAGGCTGGCGCGTAACCCTTTCACGCTTTACACATCCTGGGTGTGATGTACGAAGCGCCTGCCTAAAACATCCTTATCTCGTTAAAAGTGTATGAGAGGCTCTAGAAGGTTTCTGAATATATTACACTTTTCAAGACTGGCCGATGAAAAGCCTAATCCGCCGGGCACATTAGTTTACCTTCAGCGAGTCGAGTTGAATTCCTTAGCCGAAGATTTGGACATTATCCAGTCGCAGTCCATGTTGTTCGGGCAGAAATCCCGGATCTTTGCGCTTGCAGTTCTGGGGTCTTTCCATTTGTGGATTTCCGAGTGCCCATCCGCAAATGAAAAACTGCCTGCGTTGTTATGATAAGTGGCTGGTATATCCACCCACCTGTATGAGCTTTGCATTCCAGCAGGATCGTAAAACCTCATCAAAATCTCGTAGTAACCGTCATTAATGCTGTTCTCGCCCTGCTCGTCCAAAATCACAAATGTGTTTGCTGGACCGGGGCGTACTAAGTCGGAACTTTTATTGAAAACCCGGATCGGCGTTCCATCGTATGCAGTGTCGCCTGGCGGTGGATTGCCGATCCAACAGTTCATGGATACGCTCCGACTTGCTGGTTGTCCTTCGTAACCAGGAAGCGTGCTGGTTCTCTTGTCCCCGGGACAACGAAACACAGACATATTTTTTCCGATGTATGGGGCGATTGGAGAGTTGGGGAGTTTTTTATCGGCGTCAACGAAATCATTGAGGGCTGGGTTTTTTACGTTATGCGATGAGTCACACCAACTACGCGAGTCGAGCAGTTTCTCTTCGTTGTCTCCGCTCCACATAATCCAACCCAATGTAATCTGTTTGGTGTTGTTCATGCACTGGATTCCTTGTGCCTTAATTTTTGCCTTTGCCAAGGCTGGCAACAACATCGCCGCGAGTATAGCGATAATAGCGATAACCACTAATAATTCGATGAGCGTGAACGCCTGTCGCAAAGCAACACAGGTCGGGCGCTTTGATCTTTTACCTCCGTGGAAAACTGAAGAACCAACCAATTCGGTATTTGGGTTTTTCGATGGCATCAGGTTTTTCTGTTTTTAGTAACCATTGGAACAAGTTAAAATAGTACACGCCCCCCCCCGATCCGCCCATACCACGAACGGGGTATTTGATAATTGGTGTTTATCTCATCGCCCTGGGCGAACAGGTGGATTTGTATAGTTTTTATGCCAGTTCAATGCCCACAGATCTTCCAGTTTTATTCCATCCGCATGACCGTCGGCAAAGACGCTGTTGATTTTGCCTGGAAGTGGCTGTTTGATGTCGAAATTACTTGGTATCGGATTGGGCCTCGATCCGTGTCGATATAAGCAGTAACGTCCAACGTTTGGACCAAAGCCGTCATCGCCTGTCATAAGGTTTGAGGGGGGTAAATCATCGGCTTTTGGCCATCCGTCTACCCAGTTACAATCCAAGAATAAGGGGATGGCGGTTGGGTTCTTAAAGTCTGATTCCTTGTTGTAATAGGCTGGGTTCTTTTGATTGTATAGCCAGCCGTTGATTCCATAACTTCCTTCAAAACCCCCAAGCCACCCGCCGGAATCCATCGGGCCGTACCAAGCCATTACGGCAGTCCCTTTTGAAGATTGGAACATGGTAGGCGCTTGATCCCGATTTGATGGTGGTGGGGCAGCGGGGCAAATCCGAACCTTGGCCGAGGGAACAAGGTTCTTTTGAACAAGCCCTAGCCAAAAACCTTCGGGTGTATAAGAGATGCCGAATGTCCGGCCGTTTTCATTGAGATACATGAAATAGCCGATCCCAAGCTGGCGCACGTTGCTACGACATGCGATTTCGTGGCTTTTAGCCTTCGCCTTGTTCAATGCAGGCAGCAGCATCGCAGCGAGAATTGCTATGATCGCGATTACAACCAGTAATTCAATCAGAGTGAAGGCTACTCGTCGCATGATAGAGTTGTCAGGGCCGCGTCTGCCCTGAGTTTACCGCTCCAACATGACCCTCGAACCCGCAGTCAAACACGCGGCGGCTTCGGTGCGCGAGTGAACGTGAAGTTTCTCGTAGGTGTTGCGGAGGTGCACCCGCACCGTCTCGAGGCTTGTGCCTAGTTTGGCAGCGATTTCCTTATTGATATACCCTTTTGCCACGAGAGCCAGCACCTCTTCCTCGCGCTTGGTCAAGCGCGCTTCCTCCACGACCTTTGACGGGGAGTGGCGGAACACCTCGATGACCTGTCGGGCAATCTGTCCTGTCATCGGTGCGCCGCCGCGCATGATGTCGGAAATGGCAAATAGCAAATCGTCCGGTTCTGTGGACTTCAGCAGATAACCGCTCGCGCCCATTTTGAGCGCTTCAAAAATGTGTTCGTAATCCGTGTACACGGTCACCATGAGTATCTGCACTTTTGGGAAGATTTTCTTCAAACGCGCAGTGCATTCGATGCCAGACATTCCAGGCAGGTTGATATCCATCAACACCACATCTGGTATTGAGGTGGGCGGTAACTCCGGCAATTCCAAGAGAGCAGCCTCAGCGGTATTGTAAACGCCCACGCAAGTAACCTGGGTCTCGCGGTTGAGAAGCTTTCGCAATTTTTCCCGGACGCCTGTGTTGTCCTCGACGATGGCAACCTTGATACTCATGGTGCTGACGGATTTGTTCTTCATACAGGTTAACATCCAGTGCTGAGTGCGACTATAACCCGAACGGGGTACGTTTGCTATGCTTGTCTCGGTCTGGGGTTTGACAATCTATTGTGCGCAACAAGATCGCCGCTGATTGAAAATTCGAATATCACGGTCGTTCCTCGACCAATCTGGCTGATGACATGCGCTTGGCCACCGGCTGCTTCCAAGCGGCTGCGCATGTTTTGCAATCCATTGCCCGAATAATTTGCCGGTAGATTCTCCGGATCAAACCCACGCCCGTCATCCTCTAAAGCTATTTTAAGAGATCCATTTTCGGCACAGATGGCGAGTTGGATTTTTTTTGCCCCGGAGTGTTTCACCGCATTATTGACCGCCTCCTTGAACGCAAGAAAGACATCATGGCGGACTTGGGCGGGAAGCGGCTTCTCGGGCAATTCGTCCTGTAGTTCGAGGCGATGGCTGATCTCCGTCGCGGAGAGAAATCGTTCGATATACTCGCAGAGATAGGTGGCTAGTTTCGGCACTGAATCGTTGCGAGGATTGACCGTCCAAACGACTTCTTGCATAGCGGAGACCAACCTGCGAGTCATCCGCGTCATGTCGCCCATCTGATTTTTCAATTCGGTCACGGTTTGTTCGCCCCGTTTTGCCAACTCACCCACAAGCACAATCTCGGTCAACTGAGCCCCGAGGTCGTCATGCAGATCCCGCGCGATACGTCGGCGTTCATTTTCCAAGACCTGCTGGGCGTCGATGCGTTCGCGCCAACGGCGCAACTTGGCGCGCTCTTTAAACCACACACCACCGGCGATAAGCGCGATCAGCCCCATAACTCCCGCAATGCGCACGGAAAGCCTTTGCCACCAGAACGGCGTGATCTCGACCTTAATCGGCGCGGTCGGCGTTTGCCAGCCTTGCTGACTGCGTCCCACCATCGCCCGGAATTGATACCGTCCAGCCGGCAACTGGCTGTAATACGCAACGCGTTCATTGCCACCGTCCACCCAATCTTTATCTATTCCATCCAAGCGGTAGCGAAAGAACAGACGTTTCGGATTTCCCAGTTCTGCAGAAGTGAAATGGAATTCAAAACGCCTTGCACTTGCGGGCAGTCGAATTTCCGAACCTGAGTAGGTGACTCCATCCACTTGGATCTCATCAGTCACAGCCAACGGTGGAAAAGTGGTCCGCGCGGTTGGCGCAAATGAACAAACCGCTCGCATGTTGCAAAACCAGAGTTGCCCATCCGCGCTGTGTGTGATGGCGGATTGGCCAGAGCCGGAGCAGGCCGCATCCTCAAGGCCATCATCCACTCCAAGTTGCCGGCAGAGCAACCGTTGTTGTTTGCCCGCCGCCACGTTTTCCAGTTCCGCTTTGCTACATCCGATGATTCCATCATCAGACGTCATCCAGATCACGCCGCTGGCATCTTCCGACAAGCCACTGATTTCGTCCGAAATCAACCCCTCATGCGTCGTCCATTGTGTGAATCGTCCTTTTGCAAGACGAACCAATCCGGACCCTCCAGTTGCGATCCATAAGGCCCCTTCATGGTCACGATAAAGCGCACGGACATCTGCAACTGCGTGTTCGGTTTCCGCGTCATAAGCCTCTTTCAAGCCACCATCCAAACCCACTCTCACGATACCAACATTTTGAAGTGCTACCCAAACCGAACCGCCACCACCGTCGATGATCGTCCGGATTGGATTCGTCTCGGTGACACTTTTAACGACAACTTCTACCCAATTGTCATTGGTTCGATAGTATAATCGAGACCGATTACCCACCCAAAGTCGCTTTTGCTCGTCCTCAAAGATTGCCCGAACGTTTCCGAAGAAGCCCCTAGGAAAAACTATTTTCTGCATGACTCCTTTGGTCGTCCGCCACAAACCATCCCGGCTCCCGGTCCACAAATTTGCGTCGTCGTCTTCCCATAAAACCGTCACTGGATTGTTTGTAAAATCTGAACCTGCTGACATAGGAGTAAAAGCGCCTTGGTTCAGGCGAAACACCCCAGATACATCCGTTCCGACCCAAATCCCCCCGTCACTACTTGAGCAAACTGCCGTTACAAGCTGACTGTATTTTCGATCTGGAAGTGAAAAATCAGATACCTGCTTGCGACGGGCGCAGTGTAGCCCACCCGATTGAGTTCCGATCCACACCGACCCCTCGCGGTCAATCAGAAAGCAGTTGATATTTCCGTGTCCCAAAGCCGTTGCACCTCCGAGCAGCTGCCAATTACGATCGGCATCAGAAAAATAAACACCGCCCCCCAGCGTCCCAAGCCAAAGCGTGCCTGAGTGATCCTCCATAAGAGCAGACGAACGGAAACGTGGCGATCCGAGAACCGCAGGACCGTTACCCCAAAAGGTCGCGTTCGTTCCGGATTCCATCTGGTAAATGCTCCAACCCACCCGCTGCTGACCTCGCACCGCATACAGCCGCCCGTCGAGACCGCTGGCTAGCAACTCAAATCGGCGTTCACCTGGTGACTCCGCCTTTTGCCATTGCCCCCCGCGCAACTGATACAACCCACCCATGCTCCAGCCCCACACCACGCCTTGTGAGTCCGTGGTAAATCCCGTGGGCCGAAAATCCGCGTCTTCGTATTCTTGCAACCCTCCGCCGGAAGTCTTCAGGAATTGGATCGAATTATTTTGCGCTAACACCCACAGAGTTCCCAGCTCGTCGGAGGCAAAGGAGGTAACGCGCGAACCCACCGAACCCGCATGTGTCAGGGACGCATAACCCTCGCCCGTGAGTTGAAAGACATCGCCGCTCTCTGTGCCAATCCATAACCGACCTCCCCGTTCCTTGAATAACGCAGTGACGTTTTCCTTGGTTTCCGGCTTTTCGGGATGCAGCGGAATGACTTTGAAACGCACCCCATCGAAGCGAACCAAGCCTTTTGGGGTTCCTACCCAGAGAAATCCATCCACAGTTTGCGCCAGTGCCGAAACGGTTGTATCGGGCAACCCGTGTTCGCGCTGCCAAGACTCGACGAGAAAACCCCCTTCCCTTACTTGCGTCACCGCGTTCGCCGCCAACGTCACCAAGAACATGCCCGCTACCAACCACGCAGAAATGGCGCGGCAGCCAAGTCCCGGTTTAGAATTGAGCATTGAAAACATGGGTGAAGATTTCGCTGATTAACTTGGAGACTAAACACGAGACCGATTACTCATGGATACCGAGGCAAAGGAATTTAAATCTTTGCATTATGCTGTCACCCGATGCGGCCAAACCTTTTTGGCGATTGGTTGGGATCTCTCTTTTTACCACAGGCGTCAACAAACCATCGGTCAAACTCTTCAAAAAAACCTGAGTTACATCCGTCTCCGATCGGCAATCTTGCGAACGCGGTGAATCGTGCGCATTTCCAGCTATTGCTTATCGGTATTTGTTTCATGGTTTATGCCGACACTGTTGTGAGAAAAAATTGCGGCCACTTCATAGAATAACTCACGACACTGCGCCTTTAATTATCGCCCGCGTTCCTGAATATCTTGGTTCATTCGAGGAATCATTTTATAGGCTGCGGATCGCGCCAGACGTGACCAGCTTGTGCAAGCAATTCTTCGGCGGCAATCGGCCCCCACGTTCCCGCTGCGTAAAATTCGCGGTTCGAGAGCGGCTTGCCTTCCCAGCCTGCACGAATCGAATCCACAATCTGCCATGCAGTCTCGACTTCGTCGCGGCGGATGAAGAGCGTGGCATCGCCCGCCACGGCTTCGAGCAGCAGACGTTCGTAAGCTTCGGGCGTGTAGGCACCGAACTCAGAGTCGTAGCTGAAATGCATCCGCACCGGACGCACGCCGACTTTCGCGCCGGGCACTTTGCCGTTGAAACGCATGGTGATGCCCTCATTCGGTTGCAGGCGCAACGTGAGAGCGTTAGGATCAAGCTTATTACCACACGCGGCGGCGAACAGCACGTTCGGGGTCTGGCGAAATTGGATGCGCACTTCGCTCGCGCCCATCGGCAGGCACTTGCCGGTGCGCAGATAGAACGGCACGCCGCTCCAGCGCCAGTTGTCCACGTAGAGTTTGGCGGCGACGTAGGTTTCCACGTT
>Ga0114967_10004268_pt1 | contig 11543 bp, 9 predicted proteins | sample M_130628_MF_Meta_FD_92639 | JGI IMG/M metagenome (GOLD analysis project Ga0114967, IMG submission 92639) | Freshwater microbial communities from Lake Montjoie, Canada to study carbon cycling - M_130628_MF_MetaG | ecosystem: Environmental > Aquatic > Freshwater > Lake | place: Lake Montjoie... | reverse complement strand
TAGTGTATTGAATAGAAATGCTTAATAATTTAATCACTTCCCTACTTTCTTCTTCTTCTCTTTATTTTTAAAATACTTTCTAAAGAATACATTCCCTTGAAGGGCTTTCATATTTTCATCTAAATGAAAAGTGCTTTCTTTTAAATTAAACTTCATCGACTTCATATAATTAGCCATCACGGTATCTCTTGCTAATACACCCAATGATCCTGGCGTCATGTTAATATCTTTCATAAATTCATGCATATGATGTAAGGCAAGCTTAGCTGTATCAGAAGCATCATTTAAATTACTTAATAAGGATTTCATCTCATCAGCAATCGAATCTTCAACTAATAACTTTCCCGCAGTTCCTTTTCCAGCTCTGATATCCATTACAATCTGAGAAGCATCTGAAGAAAGTCGGTTTGCATTATTCGCAGTGTTTTCTAATTTATCGATAGTTGCTAGTAACTGATTAGCGGCTCCTGTATCTGACAATAACGCCCATAATGCATTACTAGAGTTGATTCGCTTAGTAATGCTTTTTAAATCACTAGTTATATCCAATACATTATTATTTGTATTATTTAATGTTCGAATCATTTGATCGCTGGCAATGGGAGTGATGGATAAAATGGTATCGCTTTCTTCAATTGGAAGGGCAGGTACTTGATTCGGACTAATATTTATAAGTTTGTTCCCCATCAATCCATCTGAACCAACATCGGCAATTGCATTTTTACATATAAACTTTTTTGAATCTTCTTCTATTATGATAGATACAATTACAGTAGAATCATTAATAATTTTTACTTTACTAACATTCCCGATATCAATTCCTGCAAAGCGAACATTGTTTCCGGCTCTTAATCCATCAATGCTGTGAAATACTGCATAAATAGTTGTCGTTTTGGAAAACATATGTTTTTTATTTCCTATGTAGTACAAAGATACAATTAGTACTATAAGACTAACGGTAACGAATACACCTAATTTAAAATTCGAATATTTGTTTTTCATAATGCTGCGAAGAATGGTTTTAATTGAGGGTCATCGGATTTCATTAACTCTTCAAATGTGCCCATCGCATATCGTTCACCGTTAATTAAAATAATTACGCGGTTGGCAACTGTTCGGGCACAATCCATATCATGAGTAATAATGATAGATGATGTTTTATAATTGTTTTGTACTTCTAATATTAATTCGCTTATTTCCCTGCTTGTTATAGGGTCCAAACCAGTTGTTGGCTCATCATACAACATAATTTCTGGCTTTAAAATTAATGTTCTTGCAAGGCCAATGCGCTTTCTCATACCACCCGATAATTCAGATGGCATTAAATCAGCAGCTCGTTCCAATCCAACATTTGCCAATGCTTCCATAACTAAATCATCTAATTCTTTCTGAGTTAACTTTGGTTGATGTCGCTTTAATGGAAATTCTAAATTCTCTCTTACTGTCATTGAATCGTATAACGCACTGCTCTGAAATAAGAATCCGATTCTAATCCTTAAATCATCCAATTCATTAACGGATAAATCAGCAACCTCTTTTCCGAATACTTTAACACTGCCATTATCTGGATAAAGTAATCCGACCATACATTTGATTAAGACAGATTTTCCTGATCCTGATTTGCCTAATACAACTAAGTTCTCGCCCTTTTGCAAGTCCATATTAAATCCTTTCAGAACATGATTATTCTCAAATGATTTAATAAGGTTTTGTGTTACTACAACTGACTCTTCTTTCATGACTATGTATAACCTAACATATCTGCAATTTGAACTGCTATTAAATCCATAATAAACACTACCAATGAAGAAACAACTACAGCAGAGTTGGCTGCTAATCCGACCCCTTCTGTTCCTTTATTTGAGTAATACCCTTTGTAACATCCTATAATTCCAATCGCCAATCCAAAGAAATAAGTCTTGATGTATGCAGGCAAAATATCTGAAAACGACAAAGACTCAAATACCTGATGATAATATAAATTCCATGTTAAAACTCCTTTAAGATTTACCCCTAAGTAGGATGCATATAATGAAATTCCATCCGCAACAACTACTAAAACAGGTAACATAAAAATACAAGCCGTTACGCGTGTTACAACTAAATATCTAAACGGATTTGTTCCTGATACTTCCATAGCATCTATCTGTTCTGTAACTCGCATAGAACCTAATTCTGCTCCGATACTAGAACCTATTTTACCAGCACAAATTAATGCCGTAACTACAGGGCCAATTTCACGAACCATCGATAATGCAACCATAGCTGGCAGATAACTAACAGCACCAAATTCTTCAAGAGTAGGTCGTGATTGAACTGTTAGAACCAATCCCATGATAAACGCCGTAATTCCTACTAAAGGCATCGACTGATAACCGATAATATAACACTGACGAAAAATCTCTTTCCATTCTTGTTTACGATTAAAAAAGGCTTTAATAAATTTCCAAGTGAATGCAGAAATACTTCCAATTTCTTCAATGAAAACTTTATATCCTGATTGGTTTATATCCATCTTTATTTTATTTCAATTGCATCCGCAATCATTTCTGCAATATCCTTTACCTGGACATCATTTTCTTTATTAAAATTTTTCACGCCATCTGAAATCATCGTCATACAAAACGGACAACCTACAGCAATTATTTCAGGGTTTAAAGCTAAAGCTTCTTCAGCACGCTCGATGTTAATGTCTTTGTTGCCATTCTCCGGCTCTTTAAACATTTGCCCACCACCTGCACCGCAACACAATCCGTTTGCTCTGCTGCGTTTCATCTCCGTAAAATAAATATCCAGTTTTTGAATCACAGAACGAGGGGCTTCATATTCACCATTAGCACGCCCTAAGTAACAAGGATCGTGAAAAGTAATTTTCTTTCCTTTAAAACTTCCACCTTCTACTTTTAATTTTCCACCATCAATTAACTGTTGTAATAATTGTGAGTGATGTAATACTTCGTAATTACCCCCTAATTCAGGGTATTCGTTTTTTATTGTATTGAAGCAATGAGGACATGCAGTAACAATCTTCGTTACTTCGTATCCGTTAAGTACCATAATATTACTCATCGCCTGCATCTGAAATAAAAATTCATTTCCAGCGCGCTTAGCAGGATCTCCTGTACAACTCTCTTCAGTGCCAAGAACTGCGAAACTTACACCTGAGTGCTGCAAAATTTTTGCTACAGCTTTCGTTACTTTTTTTGCACGGTCATCGAAACTACCTGCACATCCCACCCAGAATAAAACATCAGGTCTTTCTCCTTTGGCCATCATCTCGGCCATTGTTGGTACAACTAATTTTTCCATTATTATGCTATGCGGTTAATTAATTTTCTTCTTTTGTCCAATTCATTCTGTCGGATGCAGGAAACTGCCAAGGAGCTCCGTTATTTTCAATTTTTGAAAACATTCCTTGCAATTCAGCAGGGGCTGTCGATTGTTCCATTACTAAATATCTTCTCATATCTAAAATAATCGATAGTGGATCGATGTTTACTGGACAAGCCTCTGTACATGCATTACAACTGGTACATGCCCATAATTCTTCTTCAGAAATATAATTACCCAATAAAGCTTTGTTATCAGTATAATCTGCTCCATGCTTATCTATGTTCTTTCCAACTTCTTCCAAACGGTCACGCGTATCCATCATGATTTTACGAGGAGAAAGTAATTTTCCTGTTAAGTTAGCCGGGCAAGCTGAAGTACATCGTCCACATTCAGTACATGAATACGAATCCATTAATTGCTTCCAGGTTAAATCCTGAACATCTTTAGCTCCAAATCGAGCAGGAGGCGCATCAGCAGTAGTAGGTGTTGCAGTTGGGTCAAGCATTAGCTTCACTTCATTTGTAACACTTTCCATATTCGTAAACTGACCTTTAGGAGTAAGTTTGCTATAGTAGGTATTCGGGAAAGCAAGCATAATATGAAAATGCTTTGAATAAGGAACATAATTTAAGAAAGCTAAAATTCCGATGATATGAAACCACCAGCAAAAGCGTTCTATAAATTCTAAGGATTCAATATTGGCAGGAAGTAATGAAATCAAATGCGATGATATTGGGAAGGAGCCAACTATTTCTCCGTTAAAATAATGTCCAACATGTAAAATTTGTAGCTGATTATCGCATGCGTTCATGATTAAGAAAGCCGACATCAATAAAACTTCTATAATCAAAATAATATTAGCATCCGATTTTGGCCATTTCGTCATTTCCTTCATATGGAAACGCTTTAATTTCAAAATATTTCTTCTAGAAAGAAAAACAAAACATGCAATAAAGACTAAAAATGCTAGGTATTCAAATGAGCCGATTAATAAATTATAAAAAATACCTAAAAAGGAGAGCACTCTATGTGTCCCAAAAACGCCATCAATTATAATCTCAATAACTTCTATATTGATGATAACAAATCCTACATATAAAATCACATGAAAGAATGCAGCAACTGGCTTGCTACCCATTTTAGATTGACCGAGCGCAACACGAATCATAGTAAGGATCCTTTCAGATTTACGATTGTTTAAATTCAGGTCACGACCTAAATTAATATTACGAATTACTGATTTAATTTTTTTCGTAAATAATCCAACTGCTGCAATCAATATTAATGTAAACAGAATACTAGCTAACATAATGGTTAAATTTCAACTATTGCAAAGTAATAATATTCAAGCAAACAAATTTTAAAATCAAAAGTTATTTTTAAGCAGAAAAATGTTGATTAAATCAGTGATTTTTGAATTGTAAAAAATGATTAAATACTACTTTTTGTTCTGAACTTCAGAGCATTTTACCTTTACAAGATGGTCGTAGGCTGTAATAAAAGAATCTTCAAATCCTGCTTCTTTTAATTTTTCAAGGCGTACTTTGGCATCGGCTATTGTAGAAAATCGCCCGACAAAATACCTGGTATAACCATCATCGAAAGTGATATTGAAAACAGTTTTAAGTTCCTTGATTTTATCAGGGATTGGCCCACTATCTTTTACAGCTCCAACCTGAACAGTAATAAATGCCAAATTCGAAAAATCTATATCAAGATTTGTTTTAGTTTTATTAGTAATTGTTTTAGGCGTCTGATTTACTTTTCCTATCTCTGTATTTGCTTTAGGATTTGTATCTTCCTTTTTATAAGTTTTGGAAGTTTTAGTAGTATCTACAATTTTAATTGCTGAGTTATCTTCAACTTCTTTTTTATCTGCGTTCGTATCTATAACGGAATTATCTGTAGTTGTTTTATTAACATTTTTATTAGTATCTGGTTTTTCTTCAGCTTCATTATCCTGATCATCAATCTTATTATTAATTACTATTCCTGTTTCTAATTCAGCTTTATAAGATTTGAAGGCTTTATAAATAGAAGAAGCCATACTAGCCTGGCCAGCATCACTAATTAAAAATCGTTGATCATTTTCATTGGTTAGGAATCCGTTTTCAATTAAAACGGAAGGCATTGCTGTTTTATACAACACTAAAAATCCAGCTTGCTTAACACCACGAACAAAGCGCTTTGAATTGTTTCTAAATTGCGATTGTATCTTAGCAGCAAAACTCAAACTCTGCTGCATAAACTGATTTTGATATAGTGAAAAGATAATATTGGCCTCAGGAGAATTAGGATCGAAGCCATCATATTTTTTTTGATAATCATCTTCAAGTAATATAGATGAATTCTCTCTTTTTGCCACATTTAAATTGTTTTCTGTTTTGTGTAAACCCATGACAAAAGTTTCTGCGCCGTAAGCAGTTTTAGGTCCAGAGTTCAGGTGAATACAAATGAACAAATCGGCTTTTGCACGGTTTGCGATATTAGCTCGCTCAATAAGTGGAATGAATTCATCCGTTTTTCGAGTATATATTACACGCACATCCGGACAATTCGTTTCGATAAGTTTGCCTAATTTTAATGCGATTTTTAAGGCTACCTCTTTTTCTCTCGAATCAGAACCTAAACATCCAGTATCATGTCCACCATGACCAGCATCTATAACTATTGTTCTTAATTTATATCCAGATTTTACTTTTGGAGTAGCTGAAAAACAGGAAAAAACCGAAAAATAAAAAGTAAATAAAACTGTAAATATCCTTTTCACCATGAATGAGTAACTTTGCAAAACAAAATTAAAAGGTTCGAATACTAATGCAACGGCTAATAAGTACTAAATATTACAACTTATCAACGATAAAATGTTGGTTGTTTATTTGCTTTTTCCCCATTGCTGCTTATAGCCAAACAGACTCTACTAACGCTCTAAAAATTGACATTGATACAGTAAAAGTTGATACGATGCAGTTAGCCTCCGATTTTAAATCCAAGGTTGTTTATAATGCATTTGATTCGATTGTTTATGATTTAGATGGGGAGAAAGTATACATGTATGGCAAAGCACATATTTCATATGAGGATATCGATTTAAAAGCTGAGTATATTGAATTGAATTTTTCAAATAGGAATTTATTTGCTTGTGGAAAAAAAGATAGTGCTGGAAATCCATTAGGATATCCTTTATTTAAACAAGATAATGAGGAATTCAAATCGGATAGCCTCCGGTATAACTTTGATACTAAACGTGGACGCATTACGGAAATTACTACTCAACAAGGAGACAGTTATATACACGGTGCAACTGTAAAAAAAGAAAATGATAATACAACCTATATCCGCAATGGTTATTATACTACATGTGAGGCCGAGCACCCTCACTATTATATCGCCAGCTCGAAAATCAAGGTGATTCCCAATAATAAAATTGTAACAGGTCCTGCTGAACTTGTTATTGGTGATGTGCCAACTCCTTTCGCTATTCCATTTGGTTTTTTTCCAAATAAAAAATCAAGAACCTCAGGAATACTAATTCCTGCTTATGGGCAGTCGACGCAGTTAGGTGTGTTTTTAACAAATGGTGGATATTATTTTGGAATGAGTGATTATTTCGACCTTGCATTAACGGGTGATATTTATTCTCGTGGAAGCTGGCGCATGAATGCAAATTCAAATTACAATAATCGATATCATTATTCGGGAAATGTATCATTAAACTATTCTTTTACGAAAGTTAGTCAGAAGGAATTGCCTGACTTCCGCACCGAAAAAGGATTTTTTATTCGATGGAGTCATATGCAAGATTCTAAAGCTCGACCAAATACTTCCTTTAGTGCTAATGTAAATGCGGGATCAAGTACTTTTTATAAATATAATTTATCGAATTCAACAAATTTTTTAACTAACACTTTTACTTCATCTGTTGCCTATAGTAAATCGTGGGTAGGAAAGCCGTTTAGCTTGAGCGTCGGAATGTCGCATTCTCAAAACACAACTACAAATGATATTTCTGTTAGTTTACCATCTGCTACATTTGGCGTTGGTCGTATTGCACCATTTAAAAAGAAAGTCCAGGTCGGCAGTATGAAATGGTATGAGAAAATCGGAATTAGCTATACTACAAATATTCAAAATTCAATTGCTACTAAAGATACACTTCTTTTCCGGAATGAATCGCTAAAGCAATTAAGGTATGGTATTCAGCATACTATTCCTATCAGTACATCTTTTACAATTTTAAAGTACTTTAATGTTAGTCCAAGTATTTCTTATTCTGAAAAATGGTATTTAAAATCAATTGAAAAATCATACAATTCTGATACTAAATCAGTTGTTGCAGACACGATTTCAGGATTTAAATCGGCACGTGAATTTTCTTTTGCTGCTAATTTAAATACAAGGATTTTCGGCTTGTTACAATTCAAGAAGGGAAAAATAGCAGCTATTCGACATGTTATTACCCCTTCTATTGGTTTTTCATGGCGCCCGGATTTTTCAGACCCAGTTTATGGTATTTACAAGTCAGTGCAATTAGATTCAACTGGCAAAACTGGTCAGTATTCAATATTTGAAGGCGCATTGTATGGCGGACCTGCTTCAGGAAAATCATCGTTATTAACATTTAATCTCGATAATAACCTCGAGATGAAAACGCGTACTAAAACTGATTCCTCCGACGTAATTAAAAAGCTTAAAATTTTTGAAAGTTTGGCGGCATCGATGAACTATAATTTCGCGCTCGATTCAATGAATTTATCGCCAATTGGAGTTTCAGGCAGAACCACATTATTAGATAAAATAACTTTCAACTTCGCAGGCGTATTCGACCCATATGTAGTAAATGAATCAGGTACCAGAATTAATCAGTTTGAATTAAATGAAAACGGTAAACTTGCACACTTAAACAACGCGAATTTGTCTCTTAACTTTTCTATCGTAAATAATAAAAAGAATTATAGTTCTGAGAAGGGTACTAAAGAAGAATTACAATCAATCAATAAAAACACATCGGATTATATTGATTACACGGTCCCATTTAATCTTTACGTTGGATACAGTTTATATTACCAGAACAATTTTACCATTTCGGATCAAACTACTCAGACATTGAACTTCAGTGGCGATTTACAGGTAACTAAAGCCTGGAAGGTGAATTTTAATACAGGTTATGATTTTATTCAGAAAGATTTATCATATACAAGCCTTGGTATTTACCGCGATTTACATTGTTGGGAGATGCGTTTGAATTGGGTTCCTTTTGGATTTCAACAGAATTATTACTTCCAGATTAATGTAAAGTCGAGTGCTTTGCAGGATTTAAAACTTACCAAACGCAACGACCGTTTTGATCAACGATAATTCTATTTTTTAGGTTGGAATTCCCTTTTTAAGCTCCTTCGATTTTATTACTTTTGCTTCATGTTTGAGAATTTAAGTGATAAGCTCGATAGGGCGTTTAAGCTCCTCAAAGGGCAAGGGCAAATTTCAGAAATCAATGTTGCCGAAACGCTAAAAGAAGTGCGTAAGGCCCTTTTGGAGGCCGATGTTAACTACAAAGTAGCAAAGCAATTTACAGATACAGTTAAAGAGAAAGCACTTGGACGCGATGTTCTACTTTCGGTTTCTCCGGGACAATTAATGGTGAAAATTACGCAGGAAGAATTAACTGCGTTAATGGGTGGCCAGGCAACGGACATCAACCTAAAAAGTAATCCTTCGGTTATCTTAATGTCGGGTTTACAAGGTTCGGGTAAAACCACTTTATCAGGTAAATTAGCTAACTATCTAAAAACAAAAAGAAATCGTTCGGTATTATTAGTGGCTTGCGATGTTTATCGTCCTGCCGCGATTGATCAGATTAAAGTTTTAGGAGAGCAGATAGGAGTAGAGGTTTATAGTGAAGTAGAGAATAAAAATCCAGTTCAGATTGCACAAAATGCAGTTGCATATGCAAAGAGTAAAGGATTAAATACGGTCATTGTCGATACTGCTGGTCGTTTAGCAGTCGATGAGGAAATGATGGATGAAATTTCTAGAGTAAAAGATGCAATTAATCCTGATGAAATTTTATTTGTAGTAGATGCCATGACAGGGCAGGATGCAGTTAATACAGCAAAAGCATTCAACGATCGATTAAATTTTGACGGAGTTGTTTTAACGAAGTTAGATGGTGATACACGAGGTGGTGCTGCATTATCTATTAAGTCAGTTGTCAATAAGCCAATCAAATTTGTAGGTACAGGTGAGAAGATGGACGCACTGGATGTGTTTTATCCAGAGCGTATGGCCGATCGTATTTTGGGCATGGGTGATATCGTTTCACTTGTAGAGCGTGCGCAAGAGCAGTTTGATTCAAAACAAGCGGCAGAACTTCAAAAGAAAATTGCAAAGAATCAATTTAACTTTAATGATTTCCTTGGACAGTTGCAGCAGATTAAGAAGATGGGGAATATAAAAGATTTGATGGGAATGATTCCAGGAATGGGTAAAATGGTAAAAGATATTGATGTAGATGAAAATTCTTTTAAGTCGATTGAAGCTATTATTCACTCGATGACTCAAGAAGAGCGTGAGCGCCCAGAAGTGTTAAATGGTGGCCGAAGAAAACGAATTGCATCGGGTAGTGGTACTTCAATTCAGGATGTTAATCGACTGATAAAGCAATTCGAGGACATGCGTAAAATGATGAAGATGTTTACGACTGGTCAAGGGCAAAAAATGATGCGAAACATGCCAACGCGTCGCTAATAAAAATCGAAGGTAAAAGCGTACATTAAATGTGCGCTTTACTTTATTAGTTAGAATACGAATATGAAATTAATTGACGGAAAAGGAACCGCAGAAGCAGTAAAAAAAGAAATTGCAGTTACTGTAAACGAAATGAATCAACGAGGAGAGAGAGCTCCTCATTTAGCTGCTATCTTAGTTGGAAATGATCCCGCTTCTGAAACTTATGTAAGTAATAAAATTAAAACTTGTAAGGATATTGGTTTTGAATCGACGTTGGTTCATTTGCCAGAAACAACAACAGAAGATGAATTATTAAAAGCTGTTGACAAGTTGAATAATAATCCGAATATTGATGGATTTATTGTGCAACTTCCATTGCCAAAACATATCGATGTTCATCGTGTAACGGAAGCAATTTTACCTGAAAAGGATGTGGATGGATTTAATCCGATCAATGTAGGACGGATGGCTCAGCAGATTCCTTGCTATTTACCGGCTACCCCTAAAGGAATCATGCAATTGCTGGAAACGTATAAAATTGATACTATAGGGAAGCATTGCGTGGTGATTGGAAGAAGTAATATTGTAGGTACTCCAATGGCTGTTTTACTTTCTCGTAATCAATATCCCGGAAACTGTACGGTAACTATCTGTCATAGTAAAACACCCAATATTGCTGAAATAATCAAACAAGGAGATATCGTAATAGCAGCTATTGGACAGCCCTTATTTGTGAAAGCCGATATGATTAAGGAAGGTGCAGTAGTGATTGATGTAGGCATGTCGCGTATAGCCTCAAACGTTACAAAGTCTGGTTTTCGTTTAGCTGGAGATGTTGATTTTGATGAAGTAGCTCCCAAATGCAGTTATATTACGCCAGTGCCAGGTGGAGTAGGTCCTATGACCATTATAGGATTAGTGCAAAACACATTAATGGCTCGACAGAAAAAAGTTAGATTTAATTAATTACTATTTTGAAAGATTTGTTGAATAAGAAATATCCTGTAATGGAAGATTTTTATACCATTCAGGGTGAAGGAATTAATACAGGACGTGCTGCTTATTTTATTCGTTTAGGCGGATGTGATGTGGAATGTGTGTGGTGTGATGTAAAAGAATCATGGGATGCTAATAAACATCCATTACTAACGGTATCGGACTTACTCCAAAAAGTAAAAGATAGTCCGGCCAAGCTTGTTGTAATAACAGGTGGTGAACCTGCTATGCACGATTTAACAGCGCTCACAAATGTTTTGAAAGAAAACAATTATGAATTAGCAATTGAAACATCAGGTGCTCACAATATGACAGGTGAGTGGGATTGGATTTGTATTTCTCCTAAGAAATTTAAAGCACCTCTTGCCGAAAATATTAAATATGCGGATGAATTGAAAGTGGTTATTCATCACCCAAGCGATTTTGAATGGGCTGAAAAATACAAAGCAATAGTGAAAAAACAATGTATTTGTCTGTTACAACCT
>Ga0114967_10004267_pt1 | contig 11544 bp, 7 predicted proteins | sample M_130628_MF_Meta_FD_92639 | JGI IMG/M metagenome (GOLD analysis project Ga0114967, IMG submission 92639) | Freshwater microbial communities from Lake Montjoie, Canada to study carbon cycling - M_130628_MF_MetaG | ecosystem: Environmental > Aquatic > Freshwater > Lake | place: Lake Montjoie... | reverse complement strand
TGAAAGGACAACTTTGCATTCCAGTACCAGATTTGAGTAGCTAGTGAACCGCTGCCCAAGGAATATAACTCAAACGTGCTGTTAGAACTCTGAGTCCAGCCATAGGGCCCCACTGTACCAAAATAAGGATCTGCACCTATAGTTGCTGTGCTTGGAACCCCAGGATTTTGTGTAAAAGACAATCCCCAAAAAGTTCCCACCTTATATGTATTTGTAGAAGGATCTTTGTAAAAAGGAACTGCTGTATAAGAATTAGGAATGTCACTTGTATAACTACTAATCAATGTTGAATTGTCTTTCGCGTTCGCCACGGAAGTTGCAATTCCAAAGGATTGGGGAAGGTAGGTGTAATTATAAATTTGGGGATGCGTTAAGAAATATCCAAAGGTGCTTGTTTCTGCTGCTACGTAAACTGGAATCGTATCAGGATCAGAGATTGTGGAAATCCATACAGTGGATCCAGGATTGTATTGAATTGTGTTCACATCCCATATGGTTTCTGAGTCCATCCCAGCAGTATAGGTGTAATAGGTTCCCCAATCAGGATTTCGTGTTCTTGACGCACCTGTTACAAACTGATAATCATTCACCTGTGTCACCTTTTGTAGGCTCATTGTGAGAAGAGCACTCGACAGCGATAGAGATTGTGTGCTAACATTTTCAATCATTGCTGTTGGGAAAATGCCGATCTTTGTGTTTCGACGATTTGGTAGATACCAATCATCCCAATCATTGGAACCACTGTCTAGAGTCGTTACTCGATTCGTTGCATTTCTGTAAAATGAACCTGCTACAGAGTTGGTCGAGGACGTAGGTAAGGGTGAACTTTGTCGTGTGAATGTGGATGAATTGGTATCTGCTGTGGGTTGGGTATATACAAATTTCACAAGAAAGGAATTCAATTGAACAATGTCATCAGGCGGCAAAAAGAAACTCATCCCAAAAACACCTGAAAGATCAGTGGGCCCGAACTGTGCTCCTAGCGCAGTTACATCCGTGGCTAAAGGAACCGCGTTCGAGCACTTTTTAAAGATGGTGCTGACAGGAGCCTCAAAGTTCGTAAGTAGGAATGGGCTGGTATAACTGTTATATGGTACGCACTTGACATAAAATTCATTTTGTGAATAAGGAACTCCAAAATTTGCCAAAGTGTATTGATTTCCTGTTAAGGCGACCTTCGGCACCTGCAGACTGCTAAGGTAAATCTGGTTTGTCGAATTATACGCATCAAATATCACATTGCAGGAATTAGATCCAAAGAATTCGGACCAAGATGTGACAGTCGGTGGTGGTTGTGTCGCTCCTCCAGTAGAAAATCCAAACGAGTATCGCAAGCCTGTGAAACGTCCTGCTGTATAACTTTCAATATTGTTCGGATCATAAAAGTTAGATCCTGCTTGAATAATGTAATCGATCAAATTGTTACTGACACCTGAAATATCATATGCCAATTGCGTAACAGCTGGATCAAAGATAGATTTCGTTGGATTTTGAAAGACCGCACTTGCCGGTGTAAACTGATCATACAACGATGATAAATTATCATAAGGCATGTCTAATTTATCCAACGGTGTGGCAATCGTGTATGTTCCGTAAACATCTGTTAACAAGGCGTAAATGCGAAAAGGAAGACCTGAAGGTGCTGTATAAGCAGTTGGGACACGAATGCTCATGTAGGTTTGCTGCAAGTTGTTTACATCCACTATCATGCTAATTCCTGACAGGTCCGTTCCATACGTTTTCTTCTGAAACCAGTGACGAGGGTTGTCATAGTCCAAGTTTCCAGACAATTGTGTCAAGGTATCTGCCATAAACCCAGCACGATCCTTGTACCATGTGAGAGTAAGCGGAACAGGAAAAGGTGTGCCTGACTGACTCTCCACAAAAACCGTAATTCGAAAATGTGCATTTGGTTGGGCCAAATATTGGTCTGCATTAATCTGAAAAAAGAAATACGGTCGGTAATTGGTCAAACTCACATTACCAACAGGAGCAGGAGACCCGTACAAATTTTCTCTCACCATAGAACCGGCAATCATTTGAGCGGTTATATAATTCGTCCATTGATTGAATGTTCTCATGTAGGATTGTGACACAAACATATTTTGCGTCACCGTGTATAAATTGAAGTTAATGTTGCCTGACAAATCCAAACGATCATACAAGGTGCTTAAGATTTGAGTTGGATAAAATGTACTTTGATAACTTGACACATAACTGCTCGTAAAAGTACTTGTAATAGTACTGAAAATACTTGATACCGTGCTTGTATAAGAACTTGTATATGAACTATTATAAAAAGTTCCGAATGTGCTGCCATAAATAGTGTGTGCAAGATAGGTACTTGTTGTGCTAGCATTAAACAGCAATGGTGTGCTAATAGGACCTAACGCGTAGACTTCTTCTGTTCCGGATCCCCTTGCATTGATGGGTCTTGGCAAAGTCATAATCGCAATCGACTGACGACATCGTGACATAAAAGGCACTCTCACATAGGTGGTGGGTTGCTGTCGATAAAAGACATCCGTGTATCCTAATTGGGATTCTCCTGCGTTCGAAAAGGTTAGTGGAATTGTAAATGTGCTGGTGGTATATACTGTGCTCATAAATGTGCTCACTATTGGTCCTAATGTGCTTGTGTATGTGCTAATAATAGGTAGTCCTAGTGTGCTGTTATAAGTACTATAATACGTAAAAACATTCAGTGTCGAAATAAACTCATCTTGAGTTGCCTCAGATTGAGGAATGTACTGAAGTCGTGGCCACAAGGTGCTTATTTGTGGAGGAGGTAAATTACTCGAAATGGTGGAAGCAGACACAGCAGGAGTCAACGTTGTGTTCCATCCATAACGATTCAATGGATTGTAAGTGACTATAGGATTGGTTAAGGTAGCATAATAGCCCGCCGAATACTGACCAAAATTTACAGCAAAATTAGACGTAAAACGCGACTGTATAAAATTGTAAAAAGCAATTAACGCACTATTTGAATTCACAGCACCATTGTAGGCTGTCTGAAAGCTTGGAATGTCTGAAAATCCATTTGACAAGACAAGCGCATTCAGATAATTGCTATATTGAATATTCAAATTGGATGCAATACTCTGATTCAAAGACGGTGCTGCAATCGTCAGACGTCCAATAATTGAATTATAACTCACATTGTATTGATTCACAAGAGAATATGTAAAAGTATTCTGTAAGCGATACGCATCAAAAATGGCTTGGTTTGCTGTGTCTGTCGCGATTGGAGTTATATATGGATCATTTAGACCAGTAAAGGCAAATACAATATAATCGTACCAAGAAGTATATCCTGCTGGAACGGCTTCACCCGCCGTACTAAATGGAACAGGCAACGGTTGCGCAATAATCATTTCCTTTATGACAGGATAGTAATAGGCCACCAAGCATTGATCATAACTATAGGACACTTGACCTGCTGTCTGACTCGTCTGGAAATATCTCGCGACAATATTCGCCAACGTCTGGTTCCTTTCATACACCTTTGTCAAACTGTTGAACACTACTTGCCCTGGCGTATTAAACAAGACTGAAAAATCACCCGTAGATTGAAAATAATTAATGAAATTACCCAACGAATACGATGCAAATAAGGGTGTGGTGTTTAAGGCGTTTGAAAGTGCCGTCACCAAATCAGCTGCTGTGTAGGTTCCGTCTGGAATTATCACATTAATGGCATTGCTTACATCGGTTTGTGTCTTCGGATCATACACCAAACGTCCAGATTCATAGACGTACATGTTTGTGTTAGATTGACCTGCAGTAAAATTAAAAAAACTATTTAACAAGTTCAATTGTGTCATATGAATTTTTTTGACCTGCTTGAATACGCGCGGCAACCTTATTGTGAAAAAGGTGGGTTGTTTGTATATTTTTAAATCACGATCACGAGAATTCACCATAAACAAGGTCGTATTTGTGCGTTCAGCCGACTCAAACGCTCTAGTTGTGCTAATGTTCATATCCACGTTCGCCACAGAAGGCACATTACTTGATTGTAGGATAGCCGGAAACCCTGTAACAGATCTCAACGGTCCTACAGTTCCCAGTGTCGCTGCACTGTTTACAGATGCTCCGGGACTGCTGTCAAACGAATCATCTGACGCTTCCGATTCCGTCTCGGATTCGGCATCCGATAAATACGGTTTGTAAAAAAAGTCCTGCGACATCCCTTGTCTCTAACGCTTTCACACGTTTTAGATAATAATCAATCCGCGTATCAATGAAAGAACCTTAGAATATGAACCAGTCGAAGTCAGGCTAAGGCAAGAACATCCAAAAGGATTAGAATGTCCTTCCTTACCACGAATCCCAGCCCTTTTATCACCAATCTACCAGCATTTCAAAACATCATTACAAATGCCACAGGAACTTCATCGGATGTGGCAAATCTTACAAACTTGTTAAATACAGCTACAAACACACTTTCCATTAACACAATTGGATCCGTGAACGGCGGGTCTGTCACCTTTAACAACAACATCAATCTTGCCAACTCAGCCGTAAACATAAATGGCACCACTGTGTTCTCCTCCAATACCTGGAACAGTCAGCCCTATGCTGCAATCAGGGCAGGTGGAACGGAGCAAATGAGAGTGACAAATACAGGGATAGGAATCGGTACAACAACTCCAGAAGCCCCATTGGATCTTTACGGTAGCGAAATTGTGCGCGGATCCCTTTATGTTAGCAGCATGAATACAATTGCGAGCACGATGGGATATGTCTACGTGGATAAAACAGTCTATGCAAATAATGTCGTGTATCCATCTGATTCCTCACTCAAAACAAACGTCTTACCCTATGTGAGCAAGGGGCTTCCAAATCCAGTACAATTCGATTGGATTAAGGGAGGAAAATCCGACATTGGTGTCTTAGCCGAAGATGTCCAACGACTGGAACCCTCGTGTGTAGAACGCCATCCCAACGGAGCGCTTCATGTAAATTATTCTAAACTCGTGGTTCTCTGCATGGCAGAAATCAACGAACTCAAATCCACTGTCCAACATCTTATGCAGAAAGAACAGGCAAAGATGCTGTAATGGCATCTAAAAATCCCGCCACTCCTACATCGGGATATTGATTTCCATTCGGAGCCGTGTACATCGAGGGAAATCCGATACCAAATCCAAACAGCCCTGGAAAGGTTCGTGCTTTTACAGCCTCCACTGAAATCAGGGCTCCGTGCTGATCCAGAATAGGAAAGGATACATGAGAACGAAAGCCCATACTGTAAATAACAGCATCCGCTGTCTGTAAGGCTCTATGAAGACCTCCCACATCCTCCACCTTTACAAAGGTGGGCATCGGATCCCATGTCTTCGCAAGAATAGCATCTGCTATATTGGCCGATTCCTGTTTGATTCCCTCTGTGTCCCCATCCCGTGCAAATCGAAAGGGCGTGGATCCTTTGTAAACGGCTGTCACCTGTTTCATTCCTATTGACTTCAGCGCCTTTAGGACCAAGGTCCCGCTATGCGACAAACCAAACACCACCACCTTCGTGTCCTTGTCAACAATGTGTTTTAATGTAGGAGATAAAGCGACGGACAAGGGAATGTGAGGAATCGGGAGGTCCATTGTGACGGATTTGGCTCCTGTACAGAGAATGACCTTCTTGGCTTCAAACGCACCTGTTTCCGTCTGAATGCTCCATCCTCCCTCAATCTGTTGAACGCGTTGTACATCTGTGCATCGATGTGTTACAGCATCCAAGGCAGGTTTTACAAGTGCTTTGATCTGTTTCACAAGGTCCGATAAAATAGGACAATCGTCAGGTCCATAAGATTCCAAATAAGGCATAGGCTTGTCCAAACATCCCGGTATTCGCCTCAGGCTTTGTATCAGCATTTTTGCAGGAATGTTCGCAATAATATGAGCATACTCAGTGGCTAACGCACCTCCTATGAGTCCCCGTTCTAACACTAGCGTCTCTTTTGGATTCACATGAGCTAGCACAAGCAATCCGGCAACACCTAACCCAATTATCGCTGTTGTGTACATTCCTACCATGATGACAACCTTTTTTAATTTTCTAAAGTTATCTAACGCACCGTTTAATTTTAATCTAACTTAAACACACATTAGTAGAATACCACAAGATGAATCTGTCTACAGCAGCCGGACTTTTAGGAGATCAATCACGCGTCTTCACAGATGTATACAAGCAGTATGCATTTCGTGATGACCAATCATTAAATGAGTATCTAGGATTTATCCTTCACGAACCTGTGGCCTGGTTTGAAGGTCTCCCTGGAACCATGAAGTCCAAGGCGTCCATCGCGAGGCCTAAGACAGCAATATGCAAGTTGGTAAAATGCGCCGAAGTCATTGCGGAGTTGGGTGCTGAAACATGTGACCAGGTCCATGCCGTCTTATGGGCCACCTTCAAGGCAGAGGCGGATCGCATAGCAGCAAAACGTAGCAGAAACCAGGTGCAACAGGGGAATGAAACTCCTATTTCAGAACAACTCCTCGCGCACGGTGACGAACCTCTTCTGGAGGTGAATGAACTTATTATGGATGCTACAGACGCAGCAAGTTTCCACTCAGTGAGAGGCAAACGCGCGGCCATGTCCTTCGAACACAAATACAAGGTGGTGGATAACGCTCTTAGAATGATGATTCGCAATGACATTGGAGGCAGCGGGGCCTGTATTGCGGCCTTGCTTGATGCCATTCGTGATGCTTAGGCCGTGCACCTTTATGTGACTCGAATGGTCACACTCGCTGTATAACCACCGTCCACAGTGGTAGCAGTAATGGTGGCCGTGCCAGCCGTGTATGTGTCTACATGACCATTATCTGATACAGATGCCACGATTGGATTATCAGAGGTCCATGTAAGTGCTGAATTCAAGGCATTTGTAGGGTTGATCATTGCCAATACAGTTGCCGATCGACCCCGTTTCATAGACGTCGTGGTTCTTGGATCGATGATGACTCCTGCAACTTTTGCGCCTGTCATAACAGACATCGTGGCCATTTGAGACCCAAGAGTGGCTGTAAGAGTCACAAACCCATGTTCTAAGACCGTCAAGAGACCCGTAGAACTCACAGACACAATACTAGGATGATCACTGGTATATATAACTTCTGACAAAGGATAGGTTCCAGGACTTGGGATCAACTGCGTTTGATAGGTGCTATCTAGATATAGAGAGAGAGAAGACGTCGCAAACGCTAAACTCTCAAGAACCATTGCCGGTTGAAATGATTCACCGACAGAAAGTGATGCCTCTGTTTCTGGTGCTGAAAGCGCCTCTGTCTCTGGTGCTAGAAGGGCCTCCATCTCTAGCATTAGAAGGTCCTCCATTGCTGGTGCTGAAAGCACCTCCATCGCTGGTACTGAAAGCACCTCTACCGCTGGCGCAAAACGATCCACAATCGAAAGCAAGGTTACAGCCGTGAACCCTCCGTCCAATGACGTAGCACTAACTCCAGCATATCCGACAGAATGTGGGATCACAAGACCGTTATGCGTCACCGTCGCACGTCTCGGAATTAATGGCGCAAAGAAAACAGATTTATACGAGGCATTCGCGGGTGTAACTGTTGCTACGCATCGTACCGCTTCGTCAAGAAATAGGGTAGCATAGTTAGGTGTAATTGTAATTCCCGTCACCGGAACATACGTAGTCGATGTGTCCAAATTTGTAGGTGTAAAAGGACTATATGTAGCCATTTTACAAACACATATCATTATAATTCACTCATCTTTCCGCCGTTTCTTCTTCAAGGTCCGCTTCACCGGTTTTATGTATGCTGCACATAATTTCGGACACAAGACCTTCTTCGGCCACTTATACTTTCGTTGAAGTCCAGCAGTATGCAACATCAGTCGAGCCGTCTCATCTTGCTCCTCCAAGGTGCTATCATCAAAGTCCACCTTTTCCGAGATATAAATGTGACGTAATAACGACACTCCCGTGGCGCGTCCAAACAGTTGGTTGAAGGTCGCCTTCACAAATGCACTATAGGTGTTGTTACTCATCGCTTCGCCATTCTCCTTCTGAAACAGGTAGGTACGGGGCCATCGGGCCAAGGAGGCTTCGATATCCCGTTTCAACCCTTCAGGAAGATCCTCTTCCACCGTTTGATAATGTTTGCTTGTTTTGTACATATTGAGCGCCAAGAAGGAAGTTCCCTTGCTCCTTAACACAATATAATTCTGTGTAGTGTCCTTGGGATCCGTATCTCTATAAATCTTTACAGCTCCAAAATCCGCACGTTTCGGTTTGAGATGGACCAAAATGCTCAGAAGAAGAAACTGATACGACCCTCGTTCCGTGGAGTGAGGACTGTGTTTCTTCTTATTCTCATACTCTTTCTCAATTTCCTCATAACTTGTGTACTTTTCAATCTGTTTGTCACTAGGTTCTGAACGTTTCACTTTTGCATCCATGTGTTTTGCCAATTCATCATGATACTGTTTCCATTGTTTATAAGCGTCTTCCTTCTTCGCCAATTCTTTGTCTTCACGAAATAGAACAAGAACCAAGGTGAGAAGGTTCTTACGACTTAGAAGCGACGGATAGGCCTTCTGTAAATTAGGATACACCTCTTTGGGTGTTTGTAAGCCTTCAACCTCGGGAATTACCTTCTGCAACGTCTTCAAACGAGCAAGATACTCCTTTTGTGTAGAAGGTGTGGGATACACCTTTTTAATAAGATCCTTGTATCCTTCGTAGTTCATTACCTTGACATGTGAAAACGTTTTTATTCAACCTCACATGCGTAAAACAGCAGTGGGTGAATATACATCCTTCGTTCGTCCCATCTCGTCAGGTCGATTGTACCCCCGCGCGTTCATACATGCCTGAATGCCAGGAGGTAGTATCATTTTAATCGCCCTGTGACTATGGCCACACACAACGAATTCCAAGTTCGCATAATAGAACAAATCATCATCTGCTGAAGCATAACAAGAGTGCAGTCGTTCATGTCTGTATTCAGGTTCCAAGAGAGCCAAAGAGGGCATGTGATGCGTCATTAAAATGAGACGATTCCTTGTGTGAGTTGCCATCGCATTCGCCAACTTCACTTTTTGAAGCGCATGAAGAGCACAAATGTCCATCGGCGTCGTCAAACGTAATCCCACAGCTGTATCAGTATAAGTGTGTTTGTAATCGCCCTTCTTCACTTGAATCTCTGCGTGAATTGTTGGATCGATAGAAGACCATAAGGTGGCGCCCACCACTCTTACATTGGATCCTAGAACTCGAACGGACTCTCCGTCTTGTAAAAACACAACATTTGGAAATTGACCTGCTATATGACGAATATGCATGTCTGTTTCCCCAAACGTATGAATCTCGCCTTCTTCACAAGTATATTCGTGATTTCCTGATATTAAAATCACCTGTGTCCAGTGATACGAACACCATGCCAAAAAATCTCTGTAAATTGGCTTCCACGCACTACAAATATCTCCTGCTATCAAAAGCACTGGTGCAGACGGTAGAATCATGGATGTAAAATCTGTAAAATGATCAATGTGTAAATCGCTAGCATACTGGATGTCCATTCCCTCTATTTAAGGGTTCTATATTTAGACCCTTTTGCTTGTTAACAATTGCATCCTCTTCGCCACCGCCTCCTCTGGGCACTCCTTCCGTGATGATTCCAAATTTCAAGGGAGCCACCAACTCAGGACACTTTCGTTCCGAATGAGTGCGTTCGTCGCAAAAAGTACAAGCGTAAGGCTTTTCCATGGTTCTAATATTAAAAATATATAAATGGTATCTTCACAACGCACAGAGATATGGGCTTATTTGTAGGTCACAATGTTGCGCTCTCTAAGACCGTCATGGTCCGCAAATGTCTCCTTTATCACACGTTTCTTAAGAGAATTGCGTTGAGGAACTGAATCCGTTGATTCGAGAGATTTGAGGCACATATCTCGTTCGGACAAGGCGTTTACGAGAACACCGTTTGCATTCTTTGAGGGAGAAGCCTCCACACTAATGCCATTGCGAATCATAGGAGAAGAATATAAGGATAATAAAACAGCCGTTGATCCGAAAGTGAGTTTAATGGTGTTAGAAGAGTACTTGCCGTATACACCGGTCTTCTGCAAAAGATGATCTGTCTTCATAAAAGATGAACGTGCCTTCCACGCCCCTTCTTCACGCAGGACATCAAATTTTGAATCAAATAGATTTACAACGAGTGTTTCATTCCCATATTGGATATGAACTTTTTCACAGAATGAAAGTGTTTCAGATTGTTGAAGAGCCACCATCATATTTCCAAACTGATTCTTTGTCATCTTATTCTTGAGACCCAATAAGGATCGGAAATTATGAATGCTCAATTCATTGCTATTCACCGTTTTCAACTGCACATTCACAGTTAATAAGGATCCATCCACAATGTCCTGAAAATAACGCACAGGGGCATCTATCACAGGCAATTTATATTGAATTCCAGAAAAGGTGGTGACATAAGGATCACCACCAGTGTCTGCCTGCGCAGCCACACTGACATTTGTTGTGTATGTGCGTGTGGTGCCGTTTCCCGCTCTCACAGTGAAACGGACCACTTCCCCATCTGCCACAGGGAGAGTATATGTACCGTTATTATTATTTACAGGTATTTTAGGTATTTTAGGAGTGACATCCACATAGGCAAGCATTGATGTGATTGTAGCAGATTGTGAAGTTGGAGTGATGACCATGGTTACACTTGTACTTCCATAGGGTAATGTCACCGATCCAGTCGTGGCATCCACACCACAAATTGTGAAAACCGACAAGGATGCATCCGTATCTGCGGCAGAAATAGTTAATGAATAAGAATTTGTGAATGACCCATCCGAAGACGTCACGATCACAACAAGCATATTTGAACCTGGAATTATATTATTAAGATTTCCACTACCATCCAGAGTTGCTGCTGCATTGCGCAATGTCATAGTGTATGTTCCATTAAACGCTGGAATGATTGACATTTGTACAGAAGTAGTGGTGGCACTCACAGGAAAACTCACAGTACGTGTAACATCCGTTCCATTAATTGTAAAAGTGTTTAATCTTGCAACTGATGACAAAGGTTGTGCTTTACTAATTGTGGCAACATAGGTGTAGGTTGTGTTATCTTGTGCTGTGACTAACACTGACACCACCACCCCATCCGCACAAGAAGCAAGACTATAGGATCCACTTCCATTATCTGTAACGGCAACAGAACCACTGTTTACTATCACAGACTGAGATAGACCTGCTGAATCTGTGTATGAAAACGTGTGAGCAACATTCTCAGCAGTCACACTAGTGATAGTTGCAAGTGAATTAGAGGGGGTTACTACAATCGTTGGAGTACTGGTTACAAATGGTAACGTAATAGATCCTCCTGTAGCATCCACACCATCAATTGTAAAGACTGAAAGTGCAAAATTGGACGAAGTCACAACAGGAGACGAAGAACCAGCAGATCCTGTACCAAACAGATTTGTTGCAGACACGTAAAATGTAACATCCACTCCATCTGGCACAGACGGAAATGTGAACGAATTTGTGC